>Ga0209639_1002205_pt1 | contig 16171 bp, 13 predicted proteins | sample EPASupsiteHSE605_FD_187268 | JGI IMG/M metagenome (GOLD analysis project Ga0209639, IMG submission 187268) | Bioremediated contaminated groundwater from EPA Superfund site, New Mexico - Sample HSE6-05 (SPAdes) (version 2) | ecosystem: Environmental > Aquatic > Deep subsurface > Groundwater >...
GCAGGTCGATGAACCCGTCGAGCCGACCGGCACCGACGTAACAGAGCTCGAGAGCCGAAGCCCCGAGCAGACGCCAGCGCCGAATGGTCCTGCCGAGGTCCATCACGTTCGCGGGGTCGAACTTGCGTCCGTAGATCGACATGGCCGACTCCTCGAGGAGATGGGTCGGCGACGTCGCGATCGGTCTCCCGTTCAGGCACGCACCCCGGCCCCGCTCGGCCGTGAAGGTCTCGCGGTTCGCGAGGTCGCGGACGAAACCGCGGACCACCTCGCCTTCCTCGGCGTACGCGATGGAGAGTGCATAGAACGGAATACCCGCGAGCGCGTTGTAGGTCCCGTCGATCGGGTCGAGAAAGATCGTCCCGGTATCGCCGCCGATCTCGACGCGTCCGCACTCCTCGGAGATCAGGGTTCGGCAGAGGCGGTGCTCGCGCAGAAGGTCGACTACAGTGTCTTCGGCCACCTTGTCGAGCCGTTTCGTCTCGGACAGGGCTGCGCCGATGCCGACAACCTCGCCTCCCTCCTCCGTATTCACGAGCGGCAGGGCGACCTCCTCGACTGCAGCTGCGATCTCCCGGCAGGCTTTCGCAAACTCCATCCTTTCTTCCACAGGCGCCTCCGTCCCGGCCCCCGATTGGCCCGAAGTGGCCTTCATGGGCGGCGCGAGAACGGAGCGGTGCCTCCGAGTCATTTATGTAGCCTAATCAAGATAAATTACTACTGCATTTTCGCAGATGGTGGTTGTTTTTCAATGAAGGAACAGACGGAAGTCGGCAAGCTCAAAGAGGGACGATATGTCGTTGTTGACGATGAGCCCTGTAAGATCCTCTCGATCTCGATCTCGAAGCCGGGCAAGCACGGTGCGGCCAAGTCCCGGATCGACTGCATGGGGCTCTTCGACGGGGTCAAGCGCTCGATCGTCCAGCCCGTCTCGACCAAGGCCTACGTGCCCGTGGTTGAGCGGAAGTCGGCGCAGGTGCTCTCGATCTCGGGCACAACTGCACAGATGATGGACATGAAGGACTTCACCAACTTCGAGATCGAGATCCCGCCCGAGAAACAGGGTGACGTCGAGACGGGCAAGGAGCTCATGTACATCGAGTCCATGGGCAAACGCAAGCTCGATTGAGCCGGTACCCCCTTCCCGTCGTTCCGGCGGAGAAAGTTGGATATGGACCGCGGGATATCTGAATGGGTATGCCCGAGGTCCAGAGTTACCGCTTCGCCGATGCGCTGGCCAGTTACGACGACGCCCGATACGTGATCCTCGGCGTCCCGTTCGACAATACCACGTCGTACCGTCCCGGCACCCGGCTCGGCCCCCGGGCGATCCGGGAGGTCACCTACAATTTTGAGCCGTACGTCCCTGCCTTCGACCTCGATATGGACCAGGTTCCGCTCCATGACCTCGGCGACCTCGACGTGCCCGTCGTACCCGAGGGGATGGTGGAGCAGGTCGAAGCGGCAGTCGCCGAACTCGTGCGCGACGGGAAGTTCCCGGTTCTGCTCGGCGGCGAGCATACGCTCACGGTCGGCGCGGTTCGTGCGACGAGGCCCGAATGGTACGTCGTTCTCGACGCGCACCTCGACCTTCGGAGCGAGTACCGAGGCACCCGGTACAATCACGGGTGCACGAGCAGGATCGTATACGAAGAGACGACGAAGAACGTAGCGATCATCGGGGCGCGCTCCGGCGACCGCGAACAGTTCGAATTCGCCAAAGACCTGCTCTGCATCACCGCGGACGAGGTCCGTCGAACCGGGATTCATGCGGTCCTCGACGACGTGACGTCCGCTATCGGAACCCGACCGGTCTACCTCTCGATCGATGCGGACGCGATCGATTGCTGCCTGACCCCGGGTCTCGGTACGCCCGAGCCGTTCGGCCTCTCGCACTACGACGTCCGGGCAGTTGTCGAGCGGCTCGCACCGCTCTCGGTCGGGTTCGACTACGTCGAGGTCTGCCCGATCGACGCGGGTCAGACTGCAGCCGTCGCCGCCGAGCTGGTCCGGCTCTTCGTCGCGGCCCACTGGTCGAGCCACGGCCGTGGCCGGTGAGATACCCTTATTAGCCGGGCATGCACAGGAGAGCCGATCACCATGGGGTTTTACCAGATCGCCTACGAAGTCGAGGGTTTCACAGTCGGTCAGCTCAGAGCAATGATCGAGGGTCTCGAGGATACCTGCCTGCTGTTGCCGGTCTCGACCGAATCGCCATTCTCGGACGACGTCCGGTATATCCGTGTCATGCGGGAGGGTGAGAACGGCATCTTCGAGCCGATCGGAATCCTCGCACCTGAGAACGACAGGATGATCACCCAGGAGGAACTCGAGGGCGAGTTCGAACACGACGAAGAGTGCGGCTGCGACGAGTGCCAGTAGGCTTCTTCAATCGCCTTCTTTTCGCCGCGACGTGCGCCGAGCGTGATCGCCCGACTATCGTCGATTCCTTCGGAGCATGTGCGGCGATGTACACAGACGGCCGAACAGTAACCCGAATCCCCCACTCCCACCGTCTCCCCGAGGAGGGACCTCTCTTTCAGCGTCGACCTTGCAGGGAATCCATCCGTTTCGGTCTCTGTCACAATGCTCAAATCGTCGGAAGGCATCTGATCGGTGATGACCCCCGATGACCTGAAGGAGCGAGCCCTCGCGCTCCATGCTGCCGGCCCCGGGAAGCTTGAGGTGCGGCCGACCGTTCCGCTCGACACGCGGGAGGATCTCGCGCTCGCTTACACTCCCGGCGTGGCCGCCGTCTGCCGCGCGATCGCGGCGGACCCGGCAGCCGCCTACCGGTACACGGTGAAGGGGAACACGGTCGCGATCGTGACCGACGGGACGGCCGTGCTCGGCCTCGGCGATATCGGCGCGCTCGCGGCCCTGCCGGTGATGGAGGGAAAGGCAGCGCTCTTCAAGGCGTTCGCCGGGATCGATGCGTTCCCGCTCTGCTTCGACGGACACGAGGCCGATTTCGCGGACCGCATCCGCAGTATCGCCCCGGTCTTCGGAGGGATCAATCTCGAGGACATCGCTGCCCCGCGGTGCTTTGCGGTCGAGGAGGCCCTGCAGGACTGCGGTATCCCGGTCATGCACGACGATCAGCACGGGACCGCGATCGTCGTGCTCGCGGCGCTTCTGAACGCCTGCAGGGCGACCGGCCGTCGGTACGAGGATCTGGCGATCGCGATCATCGGGGCCGGAGCGGCCGGCTATGCCTGCGCCCGCCTCCTCAAGTGTATCGGATACGAGGAGGGCTACTGCCGCCCGGTCCGCGACATCGTCGTCTGCGACCGTCAGGGGATCATCCACCACGGCCGGCACGGGCTCTACGAGAACAAGTACAAGTACATCCTCGCGGCCGAGACGAACCGCACGCATCGTACGGGTGGGATCGCCGATGCAATCCGCGATGCCGATGTCGTGATCGGCGTCTCGGGCCCGGGCGTGATCACGGCGGAGATGATCCGTACCATGAACCCCGATCCGATCGTCTTCGCCATGGCGAACCCGACACCCGAGATTCTGCCGGACGATGCTCTGGCCGCAGGGGCGGCCGTGGTCGCCACGGGCCGCTCAGACTTTCCGAACCAGGTCAACAACGTGCTCGCATTCCCCGGTGTCTTCCGGGGGGCGCTCGACGCGCGGGCGCCCCGGATCACGGACGGAATGAAGATCGCGGCCGCCCACGCGCTCGCGGCCTGTGTAGCCGATCCGTCGCGGGACCGGATCCTACCGAGTCCGCTCGACCGGAGCGTTGCCCCGGCCGTGGCCGCCGCCGTCCGCGAGGCTGCGCTCCGCGGCATGGCAGAGACCGAGGATCTGTAAAAGAGGAAACAGCGGGACCATGCCTCAGACGACCTCGCGCTTGGCCGCGGCGACCGAGCGGGCAATCATAATCGTCGCGATCACGGCGATGATCGTCACGATGATCGCGTAGCTCAGCTGGCCCGCGATCGTGTCCGTCGTACCGAAGACCTGCTTGAAGATCGCCTGGATTGCGCCGTTCCAGGCGAGTGCGGCCACCAGGCCGAACGCGGCCGTCACGAGCGCGCCGATCTGAGTCAGTACCTCTTCTCTGAGTGTCATCACTGTCACCGGGCGAGCATTCGACCTGCCGAGGGGAAAAACATTTCGAATCAATCCGAACGGGTGCGCTCGCTCCTGTCACGGCCGCCAAGTTCAACCGATCCGACGCCACACGACAGGTATGGAGATCTCGACGGTCTGTCGTCAATGCGGCGCCGCCAGGACGAAAGGGGAACTCGCCTCCGTCATCGCAGACGCCGCCGCGCAGTACCCCGCGTTCGATCTCCAGGTCATCGGCGGCAGGCTCAAGAACGAGGTGGATCGACTTCCCTCGCCGTACCGCGAGGCGATCCGGCCGTACTTCGCCGAACAGCTCTTCGGCGCGTACCACGAGATCCTGCTGATGAGGCGGAGGGGAACGTTCACGAAAATGACAGCCCCGATCGCCGACCCCCTGCGATGCCGGGAGTACTGGGAGATGGTGCCGCAGGGCTGCACGGAGTGGGACGAGCGGCCGGAGCGGCACGCGCACTTCTACACCCCTCGCCACCGTTTCTTCTACTATCTTGTCGCCGGCTTCTCCATGTTCGTGCTCGATCGGCCGGGCCATCCGGTCGGGACGCCCTTCCCCGGCAGCCTCCGGGTCGAGAGACGCGGGCGACGGTTCCTCTGCCCGATCCGGGAGAAAGAGGGCGACCTCTGGTACTCGATCTGCAACTTCTGTCCGGCCGATCAGGCTGAGACCGGCTAGCGCCCGTCCTCTCGTCGGAAATCCTTTTCCGGATGCACAGCGCACACCGGTGCGCGGAGCGCCGTCGTGCTCCGGAGGACGATTATGGTACAGGAGATCTGTCGGAAGATGATCGACGAGGCGCTGGCAGCCCAGCATGCCGATGTCGATACGGTGAAGCGGAAGCGCGGAACCGAGTTCAGGCTCGAGGACGCGAAGGCCTATCTCGAGGCCGCGCGCGGTATGCGGGCCGTGGGCGACCAGTCGAAGGCGGTCTTCCAACTCCACCGCGACTCAATCGAGGCTCACTTCGGGACCCTCTCGGCCCTGACCGAGACGGTCCGGCCAGAGGACGACCCGTTCGTCGAACACTACCAGACACCGGTAGTGCTGGCACTCCTCGCAGATCAGGATGCAGCCTTCGCGAAAAGCCTCGAGATCTTCGTGGAGCAGATCGGGAAGAGCGAGGCCCTGATCGGTCGCGAGTCCATCCGCCGGTACGGCGGGCTCTACGGCCCGACCTGCGTCGTCGACTTCGCCCTGATCCCCGGTTCGACCTCGAACGTCGTGAACCGGATCCTCAAGGACACCCCGATCTCCACCCAGCACAAGCAGGCGATCCTGGCCGCGAAGTCCTGGGGGATGAACACCTCGTACGGGATCGGCGATGCCTTCGCGAACGCGATCGAGGCAGGGAAGACCGCTGCTGAGGCGAGCGCCGCGGAGGTGGCGCAGTTCCAGGCGATCTACCGCGACCCGGTGGAGGCGCAGGCCGTCCTAATGGACGCGGCCGGACAGTCCTCCTTCGACCACCGCGAGTACATGAAACGGTACCGCGGGGGTATCGAGGGGGCCGTGAAGGCCGCGGTCGACGAGGGAGTCCACTATGCGAACATCGTAACGGTCCCGGCCTACTGCGTGGGCGACATCGCTCATCACATCTCGCAGTCGACGTTCAACATGTGCAAGGACGACGTCATCATGGCAGCAATCGAGGCTGCAACCGCCGTGATGGAGCGATCGCTCCGGGCTGCCGAGACACAGTTCACGGATGCATACCAGCCGCTCGCGCTCGCGACGGGAGCATCGGCCGCGGCGACGGAGTACCTCCTCGAGCTCGACGGATTCAACGCCCCGATGGTCGTGGATCTGCTGACCCGGCGATACCACAACTTCGTCCAGCTCTACCCGAATCGGGGGGCGGCGGCCGAGCTCCATAACTGCGACTTCATGGACATGGCCTACCGGGGCTGGAAGCTCCTCGACAAGGCACGTCGGATGCGGAACGGAGCCGGGGGCCCTATCGTCCCGAAGATCGCGGGCTTCCCCGTCGACCTCGCGCCGATCCACGAGAACGAGGTGCTGATGAACCCCCAGCGGTACGCCTACCCGGCCTGTGCCATCACGGTCCGGTTCTCGGCGATGATGCGCCTCGCGGACTACCCGTGCCTGCTGACCTCGGAGCCAGTCACGGCCACGATGATGACGAACCTCATCGCCCTCGAACCGACGAGAGCCGCAGCCCCGGTCCGGTCCTGCAAGGACTGCGCGGCCGCCGCCCTTGTCGAACTCCATCACCAGTACTGCCAGTGGAAAGAGGCGGTCTAGAATGAAGTGCTACATCTGCGCGACCGAGGGGAAGGACTCGGACGCGGTGGCGGCCTGCATCGCCTGCGGCATGGGAGTCTGCATGGATCACGTCCGGCGGGAAGAGATCGAGCTGGTCGAGGGAGGATACCCGTTCCCGGTCCGGAAGCTACCGAAGACCCTGCCGCGTATGCTCTGTCCGCCGTGCTACGAGGCGTACCGGAGCGGGTAGATGAGCGTCCCCACGCTTGGAAAGCGGGCCGTGGCCGAGGGCCTCGGCACGCTTCTCCTCGTCTACTTCGGAGCCGGCGCGGCGGCGATCACCCTGATGCTCGCCCACGGCACCACCCCCGCGACGCCCTTCAATATCGGGATCGGAGCACTCGGCGGTCTCGCCGACTGGCTTGCGATCGGGATGGCGTTCGCGATCGTGATCGCGGCCATGATCTACGCGCTCGGCCGGGTCTCGGGCGCGCACCTCAACCCGGCGGTCACGATCGCGCTCGCCGCGACCAGACGGTTTGCTTGGTCGGACGCGGCAGTCTACATTGTGGCGCAGCTGGTCGGTGCGGCGCTCGGATCGTTCCTCTTCGCATTCTCGGCCGGTCCGGACGCGGTCCTGGTGGGAGGGCTCGGCGCGACCGCCCCCTTCCCCGGGATCGGGCTCGGCCAGGCGATCGTGGCCGAGGCGATCGGGACCTTCGTGCTCATGCTCGTGATCATGGGCCTCGCTGTCGATAGCAGGGCACCAGCCGGGCTCGCCGGGATCATGATCGGACTTACCGTCGGCGGGATGATCACCACGACCGGCAACATCGCCGGCGCCTCGCTCAACCCGGCCCGAACCTTCGGACCGTACCTTGCCGATGCGGTGCTCGGCGGTCCGAACCTCTGGGTCCACCTGCCGATCTATATCATCGGCCCGATCGTCGGGGCGGTCGCGGCGGCCGTCCTCTACGACTGGATCACAGCCGACTGAGACCCCCTTTTTCGACGGATACCCTTCACTGTGCCGGAGATGGAGCCGCCACGGGGAGGTATGTTCCCGCCCCGATCCAGTACGAACCGTCCACCTTCTGCACGTAACTCATCTTCGGCTCGGGCGCCATGCCATGTGCCGGGTTTGGAAAGTCGTAGTAGACGAACCCCCCGCCTTTGCGTGCGAGCTCGCATTCGACCTGCGTATAATGCTGGCCCGTCGAGTCGGTCTCGTTCCAGAAACTCGTTCCCACTCGCTCGGGTTGGTATGGCAGTGCCAGCGCAGTCCCGTTGTAGTCGAGGGCGTAGATGTAGACGTCCCCCGAGGCGAAGGGCCCTGTTCGGTTGCCGAAGTCCTTGAGCGCTGCCTCGCGTCCCCGCGCGCGGGCGTGAGCGGCCGACTTCTCCACGAAGGTCGCGAGTCCCTCCTTGGTCGACAGCGGCGATGCGTTCACGCTCGAGTTCGTCCGGGCCGTGTAGTACCCCGAGCCGAGGTACCAGTCGCCCATGCCGACCACGTAGCAGGTCTTGGGCTCGACCGCATAGCCGTCGGCCGGGTTCGGATACCAGAGCTCCTGGAACCCGGATCCATTGCGGGCTGCCGCGACACCGTCCCGAACGAACTTCGTACCCCTGATATCCATCGCCTCCGAGCGATTCGTCCCGATCAGCTCGTGCTGGAACGGTGCCGCCAGCGCGGTCCCGTTCATGTCGTAGGCGAGGATGTAGACGTCGTCCTTCACGAAGGACCCGTTGGGATCGTTGAAGGCGGCGAGGGCGCGGTCCTGGCCGTTCGCCCTCGCGTATGCGGCGGCCTGCTCGACAAACGTGACGATGCCGGACCGGCTCTGTAGCGGGACGGTCGCCGCAGCGGGATCGGGCATGTAGATGCCAGCACCCACGAACCAGTCGCCGAGGCCGACAACGTAACTCGTCTTCTGCTCCACCGCGAAGGTATGAGACGGGTTCGGGTAGTGGTACCGGAAGAAACCGGAGCCGTTCCGCGCCACCCTGAGCGCATCCTGGATGTACGCGACACCGTTCAGATCGACAGCTCCGGAGCGGTTGGTGCCCACGACCTCGGGCTGGAACGGCAGGGCCAGTACGGTCCCGTTCATGTCGTAGGCGAAGACATAGAGGTCGCCCCGTATGAACGAGCCGTTCCGGTCGTTGAACGCGGCGAGCGCTTTTTCACGGCCGTTCATGCGAGCATTGGCGGCTGCCTCGTTCACGAACGCGACGAGGCGCTGCTCGTCGACGGTCAGGTTCGCCAGAGGGTTCGGCGTTGCGTTCACCGCGCAGGCCGCGCAGGGCGTTGCCGTGACGGTTGCCGCCGGGGTTGTGTTGGCGGGGGCGGTCGTGGTGCACCCGGCGGCACAGAGTGCTGCGATGCAGAGAATGGCGAAGAGAGCGTGCCTCGAATCCATGCATACTACTCCTGCAGCTGGAGATATCTCCATTTCGACTCTATCCGAGTCCGATCAATCATCACGCTGTGGGGGCCCCGTTCCCCTCGTCAGCCGACTCGGAACCGAGAGCATGGCAATGATTTATCGATCCTTCATGCAGAGATCCAAGTCTGTGACCGAACCGAATGCTCGCAACCCTTGCTTTCTCTTCTTACTGCTCTGGCTCCTGCTCCTCATCGGTCCGACGGCCGCTGCGACGCTCACCATCGATTACCCCTCGGCGAATGAGACCGAGATGGCCGAGTGCCGGGACTTCTACGTGACGGGCGCGATCCCTGCCGGAATTGCGACTCCGGGCGATGTGCGGATCGAGCTCTTCCGCGGGACGAATGCCGCCGGACCCCCTGTACGCACCCTCGAGAGCCATGTCGATCCTGCGAATGGCACGACACCCCTCTCGGCGATCGCGACCGATTATCCGAACGGCACCCCGAAGGGGACGGTGATGGTCCCGGATCTCATCAGGGAGCCGGGAGGCCTGCGCGAGACCTGGAACAAGGTCGTCGTAACTCCGCAGTACTACGCCGGCGTCATCCTGGGCGGCGTGACGAAGACCTTCGACACGAACTACACGGACCGTGACGGTCGGCCGCTTGAGGATCTCGTTGCCGGGGAGTACACGATCCGCGTGACAGGTCTCTCGGGCGGACTTGCGAATCTCACGGCGGAGAAGAGGATCACGCTCGGAACGACGCACGCCGCGCTCGGCCGTTTCTCACCGACCGTCCAGAAAGAACGCCTGATCGCATTCGCCCGCGAGCACGGCTACCGCATCTACTTCGATTCCTTTCCCGGTTATTTCTACTGGAACAGCACCGGCTACGTGATTCCGGGCCGGTGGGTCCCGAACAACGCGATCGAGGTCTCGAACGACTGTCCGGGCACGCTCGTCGATACGGTCGGAGCGGCCGAGAACGACCTCTTCCTCTACGACGTGCGCAACTATTCGGCCACGTACACGGTCGAGACCTCGACGCTCATCCGGACGGATCTCGCCAACTCTCCGCGGACCGTGTACCACTACTACACGGCCGGCGAGCCGACGTACACGTATGTCGCGCAGAACGGGACTCGCATCTCCTTCACCTCGTCCCTCGCCACTCTCGCCCACGGGGACCGGCTCGCGCTGACCCGGGCCGAGCTCCGGCCGTCGACTGCGCTCGACCCGACGGTCGATCTCGTGGACCCGACGCCGAAGCGGATCGACCTCTCCCCTGATGATGGAATCACGGTCGCATCGGGCGAAGGGTGCATCCTCTACGGCGTGGTCGCCCCGATCCCGGCGCGGGTTGTCCCTGGACCGTCGGGGCGGGACGGGACGCCCGTCAACCGGATCGCGAGCGTCGCCTGGTCCCTCATCGACGGAAACGGAACCGCTATCGCGACCTCGACCATTCCCGTCCAGCTCGGCCGGCGGCTCGATCCCGCGAAACCGGCCGACGTCGTCTACTCGACCTACGAGTTCGGCGGGATCGTCGGCTTGGGTGTCAAGCCGGGACCGTACCTGCTCCGCCTCGAGGCGCATGACGAGACGGGCGCCGTTGTCGACGGCACGCGTGAGCAGCTGCCGTTCGCCGTTGAGGGAGCTCCGATTCCGACGATCACCTCCCCGCCGACCACGATCGCTCCCGCGCCGACGCCGACGCGCCAGCCGTATAAGCCTCACCCGATCCCCGGAAGGGTCGAGGCCGAGGACTACGACACAGGTCGTCCGGGCGGCGCCTGGTTCGACCGGACGCCCGGCAACCAGGGGGGCGCGTACCGCCAGGATGATGTGGACATCGAGCGCGGCGGCTCCAATTACGACGTCGGCTGGGTCAAGTCGTCCGAGTGGCTCGAGTACACGCTGACGATCGGAACCGGCGGGACGCACCGCGCATCCTTCCGGGTGGCGAGCCCATGGACGGGACGGCAGCTCCGTATCTTCGTCGACGGCGTTCACCGGGCGACCGTGGCCGTTCCGCGGACAGGCGGATTCTCCCGGTGGCAGACCGTGACCGTCTCCGTCACATTGCCGATGGGTACGCACCGCATGCGCGTCCAGTTCGTCGGCGACGCGCAGAACCTGGACTGGTTCGAATTCCTGGTCTGATCCATATTCTCACATCTTTCATCGTTCCGTCCAGAGGTCCGGAAGAGACGCCGGCTCCATCCCCGACACGATTATATCGAGCGCAACCGACCTACTGCGATAGATCCGAATGCGACCGCCACTCTTCTCCAGTCTGATCCTGATTCTCCTGGCAGGTGCCCTGATCGCTGGATGCGTGACCACCCCCGCGACACCGGGGGCGACCATGGCCACTCCGAATACGACCGCCCGCTTGATCCTCTTGACCGAGGAGTACCCGCCCTTCAACTACCACGAGGAGGGTCGACAGGCCGGGATCGCGATCGACCTGCTCAACGAGACCCTGCGTCGGTTCGGCAACGATCAAACGGCGGCAGAGGTTCGATTCCTGCCGTGGGAGACCGCGTACAATCGAACGCTATCCGAGCCCGACACGGTCCTCTTCGCCATGTCCCGGCTCCCGTCACGCGAGGCCCTCTTTAAATGGGCCGGCCCCATCTACCCCGAGCGTGCGGTCCTCTTCGGGCTGCGGGAACGCAATATTACCGTCGCCTCCGCGGCGGACCTCGCGAACTTCCGGATTGCGGCAGTGCGCGACGACGCGGCCGTTCAGAAGTTGAGGGATCTCGGCGTGCCGGAGTCGCAGCTACGGCTTGCAGACACGCAGGAGACCCTGATCGAATGGCTCGACGGGGGCCAGGTCGACCTCTTCGCCTACGGGGAGCTGCCCGGCCGACATCTCGCGGCCGCCTCGGGCGGAAACGTGCTCCGTATCGAGCCGGTCTGTACACTCTCCGAGTACCAGACCTACTTCGCCTTCAACCGCAACACGTCGGACGAGACCGTGGCGCGCTTCCAGGCAGCGCTGGACCAGGTCTCGGCAGAGCGGGACGCGGACAATGTGACGGTCAGGGACCACATTCTTGGCTGGTATCTCCCCGAGGTGAGTCTTGCGCGGACCTCGTTCCTGACCGAAGAGTTTCCGCCGCTCAACTCGGCATCGAACGGGACGATCGAGGGGATCGGGCCGGACCTGTTGCGTGCCGTTGCCGAGCAGTTCAATCTGACCCTTGGACCGGGCCAGCTCCGCCTCACGAGCTGGACCGACGCCTACCGCGTGGCCCTGGACCGGAACGAGACGGTCGTCTTCTCGACCGCGCGAACGGAGGACCGCGAAGGTCTCTTCCGCTGGGCCGGCCCGATCGCCCGCCTCCAGTACGTGGTGCTCGCGGACCGCAACCGGACAATCTCCGGCGACGATCTCGCCCGATACCGGATTGTCACCATGCGCGACGATGCCGCCGGCAGATATCTCCTCGCCGCCGGCGTCCCCGAGAGCGCCATCCGGACGGAGACCGATCCGTCCGCACTCATCGGCGCTCTCCTGAACGGTGACGCGGACGCGATGGCGTACCCGCTGATCACCGCGAGAGCCCTGCTCGCCCGGTACGGTGCCGACCCGAACCGGTTCGAGATCGTCCGGATGCTCGGGGAGCGCGACATGTACTTCGCCTTCAACCGCAACGTCTCCCCGAGCGTGGTCCAGGCGTTCAACCAGAGCCTTGCCGCCCTGAAGACCGAAAAGGATGCCGCTGGCGTCGCCCCGTACGAGCGGATCCTCTCACGGTACGTCGGAGTCGAGTGTACGAAGGCGAAGGCGAACCGGACCGGCGCGATGACGCTCGTCAACCTGACGGCGGAGAGGATCGCCTCGGACACCGCCGGGACTTTCCGGGCGATCAACGCGGGTCTCGCGCCGTACCGGGACCCGGCCGATCCCGAGGTCTACGCCTTTGTCTACGATACGAACCTGACCATGGTCGCGCATGCGGGTAACTACCGGCTTGTCGGACAGAACTTCCGGGGCAGGACCGACGTGGCAGGAAAGGCGTTCCGCGACGAGATTCTGGCGACGGCGACCGCGAAGGGATCGGGATGGGTCGACTACGTTTACGTGAATATCAACGAGAGCCGCCTCTCGCAGAAAACAACGTACTGCCGGGTCGTGCAGGGCAGCGACGGTCGCGATTACATAGTCTGCGCAGGAACATTCAAGGACTGTGCCCCGTGAGGGAGCCGCGAACTTGGAATCCGCCTAGCTATGGCGTCAGTCTTAGAGAGTGCGGGGAACCTCCACCTCGGCTCCCCGTCAGAGCGCGGGGCCCGAACCATCCGTGCGCCGATCGAACTCGGCTCAATTGTGATGCAGCAGGAGGCCTTCGCGGTGAGGTGGGTAACCGAGACGATACGCGCCTGGCGGAACCCGGATCTCGAACCGGGCACCGATCCCCGGGCGACCAGTCTCTGTGATGGTCATCCCCGTGGTGGCGAGGATCTCGCTCGAGAGATATAACCCGAGGCCCGTGTTCCGGCCGTACCCGCGCTCGAAGATCCGTTCCTTCTCGTTGACGGGCACGCCCTCGCCATCATCTTCGCAGACAATCTTGAGCGCCCCCGCAGGCCGCACCTCGACCGAGAACCGCACGCGTCCGACCGTGCCGCCGTGACGGAGCGCATTCTCGATCAACGTATAGAAGACCTGCTCGATCAGCGGGTCGGCCCGTATCTCGCAGGGTTCGTTCGGGACCTCGATAACCACCCGATCTCCGGCAAAGGAGTCAGCCGCACGCCGGACCAGCGCCGGCACCGATACCCAGCCTGGCGCTCCTTGGCCGATCTCCTGGTAGTCGCGCGTGAACTCGGCAAGACGCTGGATGGCCCAGGCCGCATCGCGCGAGCGGCTCAGGAACCACGCGAGCTCCGTGGTGTTCTCGGCCGTACCGGCCAGCTCGAGCGATCCGAGCAGGATTGTCAGCTGATTCAGGATGTCGTGCCGCGTCAGACTGGCGAGCAGATTCATGCGTCGGTTCATGCCCTGCAGGGTCGCTTCGACCTCCTGCCGCTCGGTGACGTCGCGGCAGATGCCCTCGATCGCGATCAGCTCCCCAGCCTCGTCGTAGACCGGGACGTTCATCTGCTCGATCCAGTGGAGAGAGCCGTCGGGGTGAAAGACTCGGAACAGGAGAGGCCGGCTGCAAAAGTCCCCGGGGGATTCGACACATCTCTCGAGGAGAGGACGATCATCGGGGTGGACGTATCGGAGAAGGAGCCAGGGGTCGCTGTAAAACTCTTCGGGGGGGTGACCCGTCACGGCCTCGCAGGCCGGGCTCATATAGTCGGTAACGCAATACGGCACCAGTCGGATCCGGTAGACCATCTCCGGCGAACGTTCGACAAGAAGCCTGAACTGCTCCTCAAGCCGGTGGCGGACCGTGACATCCCGGACGATCCCGTCGACGACGGCAACCCTGCCGGCTTCGTCTGCAACGGCGGTTCCGAAGAGTTCGAACCAGCGCCACTCGCCGCTGCGATGATGGAAGCGGAAGATGACGGGAGCCCCGAGTCGGTGCACGTCGGCAAGGGCGGCATCCACAGAGCCACGATCGTCGGGATGGATCGCTTTGATAAAGACCGAGGGGTCCGCGCAGAGTTCGTCGGGGCCATACCCGGTGATGGGAGTTGATGCAGCGTTGACGTACCGGAACGAGAATGCCGGCTGCATCCGTACCGAGAAGACCAGATCTTGGCTATGGTCGAGGAGAAGGGCTGCATCCTCTCCCGACCATGGTCCCGGTTCGAACGAGACCACGAGCATGGCCCCTCCCTCAGTTGTCGGAAGGAACTCTGCGGCCGCCTCCCATTGCCCTCCGGCCGGGGCCTCGAATCTGAGGGCGAGAGGGCCTTGCGGAGCTTCGCCCCCGTACCGTAGCGCCGCGTAGACTCGCCAGGTCGAGGCCTCGTCCATGATGGCACGGAGGGAGCCGGGCAGGCAGCCATCAGAACCCAGGCCGAGCGCAGCACGAAGGCCAGAGCTGATGGAGATTGGCCGTCCATCGGCATCGATGACGATCACCGGATACCGGAGGTCGCTGGCTCTTCCGCCCGGAGGTGCAATGGTCGACAATCGAGACAACTGTGTAAGAGCCTGTAGAAAAAGGTTTTCAGGAAAAAGTGGCTGCATAGCGATTTGTACGGTGATGAATCGGAGGGATCTGCGGAACCTCGAGAACAAATGCTATCGGGTAGACGAAGATCGACAGCTCAGCGCCTCCGGAAAGTGAAACGCGGCGAGAGCGAGAAAGGCCGGGCAACCCATAGGCGGCAATTGATCAGCCTCTACCGCTGCGAAGGAGACAAACGGGGTCGCGATCTCGCCAATTGTCCTGGTGAAGGCATGTCGGTCCTGAGAACCGGGCGCGACGGTCGGCCCCGGTCACTGTATCACCGGCTGGGGCGGCGGCCGAGCGTGGTCGCGGCCAGCGCGGCGGTCGAGAACGCGGCCTGAAGGTTGTAGCCTCCCGTGTCTCCGTCGATGTCGAGCACTTCGCCGGCAAAGAAGAGGCCCGGTACAATGACCGACTCCATCGTCTTCGGGTTCACCTCGTCCAGCATGACGCCACCCGCGGTCGCCATCGCGACCGAAAAGTCGCCGACGCGGGCGATCGTGAACGGAAGCCCCCCGAGCACCCCTGCGAGGCGCCGCCGTCCGTCCCGGTCAAGTCGCGCTCCGATCGTCTCCTCCAAAATTCCCGCCTCATCGAGCAGGCGTCGGAGCAACCGCTCGGGAAGCCCGAGCGGGGCAAGCGCGGTCCGGATTCTGGCCGCGCCGCGTTCACTGCAGAGCCGGACGAGGCGTGCGTCGAGCTCCTCGGACGGGATGCCCGGGACGAAGGTGACGAGCAATCGGTCCCCGGGACGGACGGAGCGCGAGAGGTCGAGCACTCCCGGCCCCGACAGGCCCGCATGGGTGAAGAGGATGTCGCCATGCCCCACAGCTACCTGTCGCCCGTTCCGGACGACCCGGAGGCCCGCGTCCGGGACGGAGACCCCGGCGAGGTCGGCGAACGCGTACAGCTCGGGTTGGATCGGGGCCAGCGCGGGGCGCGGTTCCACGACTGAGTGCCCGAGCGCGCGGGCAAGCCGGTAGCCGTCCCCGGTCGAGCCAGTCCCGGGATAGGACGCTCCGCCCGTCGCAAGAACCACGGCATCGGCCGAGAGGGGCTCACCATCGCTCTGAATCACGAAACCGCCCTCCCTGCGCTCGATAGTCCGTACCCGGGTGTCGCAGACGATCCGGACGCCGTTCTCGCGGCAGGCCGTACGCAACACTTCGAGTACACTGCCGGCGCTGCGAGAGACGGGAAAGATCTTGCCGTCGGGACGCGCCTCAAGCGGGAGCCCGCGTCCGGCAAACCACGACGTGCAGGCCTCGTTGGAGAATGCCCGCAGGGCATGTCGGAGGAACCGGCC
>Ga0209639_1002210_pt1 | contig 16154 bp, 15 predicted proteins | sample EPASupsiteHSE605_FD_187268 | JGI IMG/M metagenome (GOLD analysis project Ga0209639, IMG submission 187268) | Bioremediated contaminated groundwater from EPA Superfund site, New Mexico - Sample HSE6-05 (SPAdes) (version 2) | ecosystem: Environmental > Aquatic > Deep subsurface > Groundwater >...
GAGCGTAGTCGAGGGATCTAATGTTTTTCATTTTTAACTATTATTTAACATAATCGCAATACAACTATCACACAACGGGGGTATTATCTTGGAAGAGAATTCAATTGATTTACGAGAGCTATTGACCATATTGTTGAAAAACCTGCGGAAGATCGGCTATATTACCGCAGCCTTTCTTGTCGTAGCTGTGTTGTATCTGTTGATTACACCCCGTGTGTATGAGTCAGAATCCTTATTGCGCATCAAACAGCCGCAAGGTCTCGCAAGTTCACTTCTGGATGCTGTACCGGGTGCCAATACGGCAGCGACAGCTCAATTAATGAGCACCTATGCAGAAATACTGAAGAGCCGCAGCGTCATTGAGCCGGTCATCCAAGAGACGGAGCAGCCAAATGATGACGGCAAATATCCTTCTTATGACAACTATATCAAAAACCGCATAACAACTACACCATTCAAAAACACGGAAATCCTGAAAGTCACCGTGAATGCCAACACACCGGAAGATGCCCAAAAAGCCAATGAGCTTGTTGTTGACGGCTTCTTGAGCCGCTTGACCGGACTTACTCGTGCTGAGCAAAAAGCTACCAAGGAATTCATTGCGGCACGCGTTGTGGAAGCCAAGAACGAACTGAACAATGCCGAGAGTGCCTTACAAGTCTATAAAGAAAAGAACAAGATTATCGACCCTTCGGAGAATATGAAAGTTATTTCTGATAGGGTGGTCATGGTAGACAAAGTCAAGGCAGAAAATCAGGTTGACCTTGCTACAGCCGAGGCCAGACTATCTTCCATCAATCAACAATTAGGCGGTGCCGCGAAAGCTACTGCCGACAGTTCCACAATCAAAGAATACAATCAGAAGCTGGCAGAACTCGAAATGACTAAAGTCAGCTACCTGAATAAATACACCGAGAAGCATCCGAAGATGCAGGAAATCAATAACGAAATAGCTAGTACCAGAACGCAGCTGCAGGCAGAAATTAACAAGGTTGCTGCACTGCAGGCTCCTTCCGACAACCCCGTGCATCAAGGCCTGATTGCCGGCAAGTTCGAGAGCGAAGCAGCTATTGCTGTAGCTCATGGTAAGGAACAGGCACTGGCAAATATTGAAAAAGATAATAATGCGGCTATTGGCACCTTGCCAAGTATCGAGCAAGGCTATCTGCGCGTGAAGCGTGACGCCGATGTGGCACAAGAAATATATATCATGCTGGCTAAGAGACTCGAAGAAGCGAAAGTAGCCGAAGTAATGGTATCGAATGAAGTACAGGTCGTAGACATCGCAACGCTTCCAGAAGAACCTGTCAAACCGCGCAAAGCTCTGACCTTGGCTTTAGCATTGCTTTTAGGCCTAATGGCTGGCAGCGGCTATGTACTTGCTTATGAAATGTTCAACCGCAGATTGCGGACAGCAGAAGACATTCAGAGTTACTTGGGTCTTACCGTACTCGGTACCGTGCCAGATATAGACTCTATGAATAAGATGAATACTGAAAAACGTAAGAAATTAAGCCTAATGCAGAAACTGAGGAGGTTATTGAAAAAATGATCAATCTGATAGCCAGAGAGAATCCGAAATCTCCTGTTTCTGAAGCCTATAGAACAATAAGGACCAATATCCAATTCGCCGGCGTGGACAAACCGATGAAAAGCATAGTTTTCACCAGTACTGCCCAGGATGAGGGTAAGTCAACGGTAGTCGCCAATCTCGGCATCGTAATGGCGCAAGCCGGACAAAAGGTCGTCATCATGGATTGCGACTTCCGCAATCCAACCCAGCACAGGCTCTTCAAACTCCAGAACAAAGGTCTCAGCAATTGCATTGCTACCGGCAAGGACGTGCTGGAGATCGTGCAGAGCTCCGGCACACCGGGACTGGATATCTTGACCAGCGGTCCTGTTGCACCGAATCCATCGGAAATACTTGCTTCCAATCGCATGAAAACAGTAATCAACGAACTAAAAGAAAAATACGACTATGTCTTGATTGATACACCACCGGTATTACCGGTAACCGATTCCTCGGTAATCAGTTCTATTGCTGATGGTACTATCCTGTTGACAGCTTGGAACCAAATCACACCCGCTATGGCGAAAGAAGCTAAAACCAGACTCGAACAAGCAGGCGCAAAAATTCTCGGCGTTGTCTTAAACAAAGTAGAAGTCGCTTCCAAAGGCTATGGCTACGGATACGGCTATGGGTATTACTATTACTACGGACATGAAGAAAAAGATGCTAAATAAAAATAAGGAGGGAATGACTTTATGTATTCTACAATTAAGAGAGGAATAGGTTTTTGTTTGTCTCTGTTGGGAATAATAATGTTATTTCCTCTTTTTGCATTGATAGTAGTTTTAATAAAAGTCGATTCACCGGGACCGATTTTGTTTAAACAGAAAAGGGTAGGCATACACAAGAAACACTTCAACATCCTCAAATTCCGCACAATGCGCATAGATACGCCAAAAGACACGCCAACACATATGCTGGAGAACCCAGATAAGTGGATTACTAAGGTCGGTAAGTTCCTCAGAAAAACAAGCCTTGATGAATTACCGCAGATATTTAATATTTTAATCGGCGAGATGGCGATTGTTGGTCCCAGACCAGCCCTTTGGAATCAGTCTGACTTGATAGCCGAGCGTGATAAATATGGTGCCAATGACATAATGCCAGGCTTAACCGGTTGGGCACAAATCAACGGAAGAGATGAATTGCCGATAGATGTCAAGGCAAAGCTTGATGGTGAATATGTAGGGAAAATGAGCTTTCCTTTTGACACAGTAATTTTCTTTAAGACTGTTTTTAGTGTTTTACGTAGCGAAGGCGTAGTAGAAGGAAAAGAAGCAAATCAATAATTTTAATGAGGGATAAAATGTTATTAGTCACAGGTATAACTGGACATAGCGGGCGCTATTTCTTAGAAGAACTAGTAAAAAATGATTACAAAGATAAAATCAGGTGTATTATCAGACCAACATCAGATACTACTATTATTGATAAAAGTGGTTTAGATATTGAAAAGGCTATTGGGGATATTACAGATAAAGCTTTTATTAATCAATGCATGAAAGATGTGGATACTGTATTACATATAGTTAATATCAGATACACATTAAATGTTTTAGAAGCTGCGCTTAAGAATAATGTTTCCAGACTAATTTGCGTACATACTACTGGTATATATTCTAAATTCAAGATAGCTTCGGAAGAATATAAATTAATAGACGAAAAAATTAAAGATTTAATAAAAGATAAAGATATTAGTCTTACAATATTACAACCAACAATGATATTTGGTGATTTATGCGACCATAATATGAGTAAATTCATTAAGATGGTGGATAATTTAAGAATATTCCCTGTAATCAATCAAGGCAGATGTCTTATTCAGCCAGTAAACGCTAAAGATTTAGGCAAAGCTTACTACCAAGTTCTTATGATGCCAAAAGACAAGGCAAAGTCAACTTATAATTTGTCTGGAGAAAAACCTATCGCAATGATTGATGCATTTAAATTGATAAGCGATAATCTAGGGAAAAGCACATTTTTTATTAGTTGTCCAGATTGGGTGGGTGTTTTTTTAGCAAGAATATTGAAAACAGCTACTTTAGGCAAAATAGATTATATAGAAAGAGTTCAGCGCATGACAGAAAACAGATGTTTTTCTTATGAAGATGCAAACAATGATTTTGGTTATAAGCCAGAGCCTTTTGAAATAGGGATAGCAAGAGAAGTAAGAGAGTATCAAAAAAGATAGTTGGTGACTACACGAAGTGGGAAAAAGAATACTAATTTTATCTAATCATTTTATAACTCTATATAATTTCCGGAAAGAATTAATAAAAAAATTAATTGATGATAAAAATAAAGTCTATATTTCAATGCCGAAAGCTGAAGAAAATAAATTCTTCAGTGATATGGGCTGTAAAGTTATTGAAACGACAGTAGATCGTCGTGGCATAAATCCATTAAATGATTTTAAACTTATACTCAACTATATAAGGATAATGAAAAATATTAATCCCGATATTATTTTTTCGTACACGATTAAACCTAATATTTATGGATCAATAGCGTCCAACATAACAGGTTATAAACAAATTAATAATATTACAGGAACAGGGGCGACATTTTTAAAAGAAAACTATATTAGTAACATAGTTAAAATTTTATACAAATTTTCCGTCAAAAAATCTTATAAAGTGTTTTTTCAAAATAATGGCGATAAAGATTATTTTGTAAAAAATAAAATGGTGAAAAACAATTGGGAAGTGCTTCCTGGTTCAGGCGTGAATTTGGATCAGTTCACATTTTCTGATTTGCCCCCTGACGATGAAATAAATTTCATTTTTATAGGTCGGATAATGGAAGTTAAAGGCATTAATCAATACTTGGAGTGTGCCCAAGAGATTAAGCGGAAAAACAACCATACCAATTTTTACGTAGCTGGTTTTGTAGAAGAAGACAAGTACAAGAAAATAATTGATGAATATAATGACAGAGGGATTATAAAATATATAGGATTTCAAAACGATATAAAAAGTTGGATTGAAAAATGTCATTGTACTGTTTTACCTTCGCATGGAGGTGAAGGAGTGCCTAATGTTCTTCTGGAGTCAGCTGCCATGGGAAGAGTTTGTATAGCTTCAAATATTAATGGTTCAAAAGATGTAATAAATGACAATAAAACAGGGTTCTTGTTTAATCCAAAAGATACAAGTGATTTAGTTGATAAAATTGAAAAATTCTTGGAATTAGATTTTGAAAATAAAAAAAATATGGGGAAAGTTGGACGCGAAAAAATTGTAAAAGATTTTGACCGGCGTAAAATAATTGATAGCTATTTAAATGAGGTAAAATTTACATCGGGAGTGTACTTTAATAATGGATTATAAGCGGTTAATTAGGAGTAGAAATTTACGACTTAAGATTCTATCTATGCTTAATTGGGTGCCAGATGAAGGAATGATAAGGTTTCAGTATTGGGTAAAAACCGGGAGAATTTTAAATTTGAAAAATCCTAAAAGGTATACGGAGAAGCTTCAATGGTATAAGCTTTTTTACAAGGATGAATTATTAGCAGAGTGTGCAGATAAGTATAGAGTGAGGAAATATGTTGAAAGTAAAGGGTTAAGCAACATAATTAACGAGTTATATTTTGTATACGATGATATCAATGATATTGATTTAAAAAAACTCCCAAATTCATTTGTGCTAAAGAAATCAAGTGGTGCCGGAGGAAATGAAATTGTTATTTGTAAAAATAAAACAGATATTAATTTTGATTTTATTAAAAACAAAATTAATAGTTGGGTGCGGAATGAAAATAATGGTGGAGGAAGGGAGTGGATATATTATAAAACCAAACCAAGAATAATTGCTGAAAAGCTAATTATCGCTGAAAATGATGATTTGATTGATTATAAATTTTTTTGTTTTAATGGTTTGCCATTTTGTTTGTATGTGATAAATGGTCGGAAACTTGGGCAAAAGATTAATTTAGGAATATTTGATATGAACTTTTGCCAGTTACCATTTTATAGATCTGATGAGAATCCAATGTCAATTGTTCCTAAAAAACCTAATAATTTTAACGACATGATTGAAATAGCAAAGTTGCTATCTGAAGATTTTCCTCATGCAAGAGTCGATTTATACAATAATAATGGGAAAATTATTTTTGGTGAAATGACATTTTTTGACGGAAGCGGTTATCAAACATATAATCCAGATGAATTTGATTATATTTTGGGTGACAAATTTAAATTGCCTAATATTTGAGGAGTAAATTTATATGTGTGATATTTATATAAAAGTTGGTGAAAAGTACTATCCTGAAAATGAATATTCATTTTCTCCAAGCATAGATTATCCAGAATATCTATTTGAACCTATTACAGTAGCAAAAGAAGATAATTTTACATATGATATGGTACGCGATTGTTTAATTGGATTGGGACTGGATTCTGCAAATATCGGTAATACAAAGTGGAATCCATTTAAAAATTTAATATCTGAAGGAAATACAGTTATAATAAAGCCAAACTTAGTAATGCATAAAAATGGAAACAAAAAAAACAGAGATGGAGAGCTTGATTGCCTTATTACTCATCCTTCTGTTGTCAGGGCAATTTGTGATTATTGCCTAATAGCATTAAATGGTACGGGTAAAATAATTATAGGTGATGCTCCTATGCAGGGGTGTGATTTTAATTTATTATTAATAAATTCTGGATATAAAAATTTAATAGACTTTTATAGAAAAAATAATATTGAACAAGTAGTCATTTGCGACTTTAGAGAATATCAAACTATATTTGACAAGAACAAAATAATAGTTGATAAAAAATACAACACCCAAAAATGTACTGATATTGAATTAGGTATTCAATCGCAACATTATGAAGATGCTTCAAAAAAACGATATCAAGTTAGTGATTATCTGAAAGAAATAACAAATAAATTTCACTCTGGGTTAAAACATGTTTATTCTGTTAATAAAACAATACTTGAAGCAGATGTGGTTATTAATGTATGTAAACCAAAATGTCATAGATTAGCTGGAATGACAGGGGCAATGAAGAATTTGGTTGGGATTGTATATAATAAGGCCTGTCTTCCTCATAGAACAATTGGCTCGAAACAAGAAGGTGGGGACGAATATTTAGAAAAAAGTTATGTTAAAAAAATAATTAGTTTTATTTTAAATAAAAAAATCAGTTGTGAAAATCAAAAAAAAATCAAACTAGCATTAATAATGCGCTATATTTATGGGTGTTTATATTATTATGTCAGATTTTGTAAGAGCGATAAGTATCTTATTGGTAGTTGGTATGGGAATGACACAATATGGCGAACTGTATCAGACTTAAACTACATTTTAAAGTTTGCAGATAAAAATGGGAATATATGTAGTAGTGAACAACGTAAAGTTTTCCATATTGCAGATATGGTTATAGCTGGAGAAGGGAATGGACCAATTTCACCTGAGCCAAAACCGCTTGGATTAATTATTGCTGGTAACAATGCCGCAGTGATAGATAGAATAATATGCGAAATTATGGGGTTTGATTATTATAAAATACCAGGTTTGGATAAAGCATTAAATAATAACAAAATGATGTTAAAAGATTTTAATCAATATTATATAAATTCTAATTATATCAATTTTTGTGGTATGGCAAAAAACATTATATTCCCAACTAGTTGGTATTTTAGACCACATGAATTTTGGAAAGATAATATTGAAAAGTGAATTTTAAGATTTCATTTAATAATACATGTCAAATTATTTATAAATGCAATTAGTGTTAAGAAAGTATAATTATCATGTATTGGGATATGTTGCTAGCATTAATTAGCAATTATGGTGATTGATAAATACATTATTATAGTTAACGGTTTATAAGTATGAATTTAAATTATGAAAAATGGAGTAATTTTATATGGCAACATTATTTGTGTATGATGGTGGTATTATAAATAATAATGGTTTGTATTATACTGATATATTTGGTGATGAACTAATTAAAAGATATTCTTTTTTTAATATGAATGTGGAGTATTTAATGCGGGAAATTCCCTATACTGAGGGAGATGAAAATAGATATTCTAAAATTGAATACAAAAATTTTAAATTCACCAAACTTCCGAATATTTGTTCTATTAAAGGACTTGTGTTTAATTATAATAGAACGCGTAAAATAATTAAAAATAGAATAAAAGACAATAATATTATTATAATAAGATTGCCAAGTTTTGCAGGTATGATTGCAGTTAATGAATGTAAACGACTAAAAAAGCCATATATAGTTGAATTAGTGGCATGCCCGTGGGATTCTTTTTGGAATCATAGTATTAAAGGAAAAGTAATAGCTCCATACCTTTATTTAATGACAAAAATAAAGGTATGGCATTCACCATATGTTATTTATGTAACAAATGAATTTTTACAAAGAAGATATCCAACGATTGGTAAAAGTATTAGCTGCTCAAATGTAATATTAAATGATTTTGATGATGTTGTTTATAAAAATCGTATTAATAAAATTAATAATTTAGAATATCAGAAAAAAATAATCATAGGAACGACGGCAGCAGTAAATGTTAGATATAAAGGGCAGAGATATGTCATTGAAGCACTTGGTGAATTAAAGAAAGAAGGAATTTGCGATATTGAATATCAACTTGTTGGCGCAGGAAACCAATCATTTTTAAAATCCATCGCTGCAAAATATAATGTTTCAAATCAAATTGTTTTTTTGGGACCCATGCCGCATGAAAACGTATATCGATGGTTAGATACAATTGATATTTATGTACAACCGAGCAGGCAAGAAGGATTGCCAAGAGGACTAATTGAAGCTATGAGCCGAGGATTACCAGCATTTGGTGCAAGGACAGGTGGAATACCAGAATTATTGCAAGACATGTTTATTTTTTCAAATAATAAAAAAAATGTTTTAGAAATATGCAATATAATAAAATCTTTTGATAAAAATTGCATGCTAAATCAAGCAGAAAAAAATTATATCGAGTCAAAAAAGTATAGTACAAGTGAAATAGAATTTAAGAGAAAAGACTTTTATAGAAGATTCCTAAAATTAAATCAATTAAATCAAAATTTGAATTAATATTTTGAGGTAGAACTGATGAACAAATCATATAGATGCTTGTTTTTATGGCTTGATAGTAAAGAATTCTATTGTATCGAGGCTGCAAAGCGTGATATTCGAGTTGATCAGGTTTTTAAATCAATGCCGATAACGCTGCGGGCCATTAGAAGATTACAAATTGAATTTAAGCTTCCATTTATATCGCCTTGGATTGGAAGTTGGAAAAACTTTTTGTCTAAGTATGATTCAGTTATTATACATGCTTCTAGTATCATACCTCCGGTTGTAGAATTTATTAGGAATGTTAACCCCAATATAAGGATTATTCTGTGGTATTGGAATCCAGTTGATAAATGCGTTAGCTTAGACAGCTTTACTGGAATAAACTGCGAGTTTTGGTCTTTTGACGAAAAGGATTGTAAAAAATATGACTTAAAATATAATACTCAGTATTATTTTCGAGATATTTATCTTCCTGATAATAAGATTGAGAATGATGTATTTTTTGTAGGTGGGGATAAAGGAAGATTAGAAAATTTAATTCAAATAAAGAAAATACTGGATGATGAGCAGATTGCAAACTATTTGCATATTACAGCATCTGGAAACAGGGAACTTAAATATAAAAAATTCTATAAAAATAAAATATCCTATCAGGATGTACTTAACTATATTTCAAAAAGCAGAGCAATCATGGATTATGTGTCTGAAAATCAGGCTGGTTTAACGATTAGACCACTGGAATCGTTGTTTTTGCAGAAAAAACTTATAACGAACGATTATAGCATTGTGAACAGAGATTTCTATAATTGTAATAATATTTTTATTTTAAATAAAGACAATATTTCGGATCTTAAAGATTTTTTAGATAGTCCCTTTGTACCAATAGAATCAGAAATAGTAAATAAATATGACTTTGATAACTGGTTTGAGAGATTCTTTATATAGTAATGAAAATTTGTTATGAGCTATGCTTTGTCAGGAGTTAATATTCATGGTATCTACATATCTAATGTATTCAGCAGTATTTTTATTATCAATTATACCTGCTTGGTTGTACCAAAAGCTAAATCATAGAAGTGTTTTAGTCGGAGGTATTCTTTTGCAAAGCAAATATTTAACAGGTTTATTTTATTTTCTTATTTTATTTGCGCCTGTTTTCTTAGCAACAATCCGGTGGGGAATAGGAGTAGATTTTTGGAGTTACTTTGAATTATTTAAAAATTTACAAAACACTGACGCGCTTGATGTATTAAGTGAATCTAGAGAACCATTGTACACATTATTAAATTATATATCTTATGCAATTTTCCCGAATTGTGAGTGGGGAATTTTTCTAATTTCGTCTTTTATTCCATTAATGTTAATAGTATTAACATTAGATCGTTTTAAAACGAAACTTTCTTTGCCAATGGGCATATTCATATATTTTATGGTTTTTTATATTGAGTCTTTTAATTTAGTACGACAAAGTATTGCTTTAGCCTTTATATTGTATGCATATTGGTATATTTTAGAACATAAGCCTTATAAATATATTGTTTTTGTAGTCATAGCAGCTCTGTTTCATAACACCGCTATTATATGTCTGTTATTTTATTTTTTGGCATATAGAAAAGAACTTTTGTCTACTCAATATTTTGTATATTATTCGCTGCTTTTTTTATCAATAATATTTATTGATCAGTTATTGATGCTCATACAATTTATTCCGATAATAGATTTTTATGCTGATAGATATGACATTTCTGCAAGTACAGAAAAATTTGGATTTGGATTTTTAATTGAAACGATTCCTGTTGTAGTTCCCGCTATTATTTTTCGTAAACAACTGATTAAAGAAAATCCAAACTATTTATTTTTCATTAATTTAGCTTTTCTAAGTATTCCGTTAAGGATTGCTGGTTATTATCTTTATTGGATTATGCGGTTAGTATATTATGTTACTGAAATACAATACATAATGATCCCTATATGTTTGTGTCTAATAAAAAATAGACTGCATAAAACAATAGCATATGTTATTACAATTATTTTTTACATATGCTACTTTGGATATATGTATGTGATAAATAACCGCGGGCCTGGCTATCCATATCAAAGCATTTTTTACTAATGAAGGAGTTAAAATGTATGACAAAAAATGAAGATATATTAGTAAGTATCAATTGTATCACCTATAATCATGGCAAATACATAACTGATGCAATTGAAGGGTTTCTAATGCAGAAAACAAATTTTAACTTTGAGATTCTTATTCATGATGATGCTTCCACAGATGAAACACCGGAAATTATTAAAAAATATGAAGAAAAATATCCAAGCATAATTAAAGCAATTTATCAAAAAGAGAACCAATATTCAAAAAGCATAAAAGTTGATTATGTGTTTAATTTTAAAAGAGCCATTGGTAAATATATTGCTGAGTGTGAAGGAGATGACTATTGGACTGATCCTTATAAACTGCAAAAACAAGTTGATTATATGGAAAATAATCCAGGTTGTATTATGTGTTTTCACCCAGCAAAGAGGATTACTCCTGACAAAAAAGAACTTGGCAATTGCATTGGGTATTTTGGCAGAAAAAATATAATATGCACAATGGAAGATGTAGGTGGTTCCTTCCTTGCAACAGCGTCTAAAATATACGTAAAATCTGCAATGGATAACCCACCACCTTTTTATTTTTGGGGGGAAGCAGGAGATTTTCCTTCACAATTAATTATTTTGGATAAGGGTTATGGCTACTATATGAATGAAGTTATGGCTGCGTATAGAGTTAATGTGCCAGGATCAAGTAATGAACGACTAAGAAAAAAAACTAAAGAACAAATTATAGGTTATCATAAAGAACGTATCAAAATATTAAATGCATTTAATACATACTCTAATTATAAGTATAGCAGTTATGTAAAAAAAATTGCTTTAAAATATGAGCTTAATATAATGTCATCAGAAAAATATCTAAAGGATCGCAAATTAGTTTTAGATAGATTGAAAACCAATGGCTACTTTGAGCTTATAAATATAAATAAAAAAGTAAAAATCTATTCAAGATGTTATTTACCTACGCTTTACTTCAAATTGGTAGATTTTAAAACAGCCTTGAAACGCTACTTGTAGGTAATGAACAAGCAGTATAAATGCAGTGAAGTATTAGATTCCTATGAAATTTTATTATGGTTAGAATAGATATCATTTTTAATTAAAACTAGGAGTAATTTTGTGAAATACTATGAAAATTGAAAGCACAAAAGCAAAAATGCTAAATTCACTTTTTTGGAAATATATGGAAAGAAGCGGGACACAAGGAGTACAATTTATAGTTCAAATAGTATTAGCACGAATGCTTTTGCCAAGTGATTATGGAATAATTGCACTAATAGCAATATTAATTGCAATTGCTAACGTGTTTGTACAAAGCGGTTTTAATACAGCACTTATTCAGAAAAAAGAAGTAAACGAATTAGACTTCTCATCAGTATTTTATTTAAGTTTGTTTGTTGCGTGTTTACTTTATTGTATTATCTTTATTACTGCACCAATTATAGCTACTTTTTATAATCTACAACAACTTATATATGTGCTTAGGGTATTAGCAATTACTTTGTTTTTTGGAGCGTTTAATTCAATTCAAAATGCAATCATTGCACGAGAAATGAAATTCAAAAAACTTTTTTATAGTAGCTTATTTGCGGCCTTAGTTTCTGGACTTTTTGGGATATTTTTTGCTTATATAGGCCTTGGTGTGTGGTCTTTAGTGGTTCAACAAATAACTAATCAATTTACAATTACTGTGATACTTTGGTTTACAGTACATTGGAGACCAAAATTAGTATTTTCTTTTGTAAAAGTACGAGACTTATTTTCTTTTGGCTGGAAACTATTAGTTTCATCATTAATAGATACAGTTTATAATAATTTACGCAATTTACTTATAGGAAAGTTCTACAGCCCAGATGTGCTAGGTGTTTATAATAGAGGAGAGCAGTTTCCACAATTAATAATTAATAATATTAATGGTTCGATTCAATCGGTAATGCTTCCGTTTTTATCTGCGGAGCAAGAAAATAAGCAGAAAATAAAGGAAATGGTAAGACGCTCTATTATTACAAGTTCTTTTATTGTTTTTCCAATAATGATTTGCTTAGTGGTTATAGCGGAACCTTTAATAGTTATTTTATTAACCGATAAGTGGTTGCCTTGCGTTCCTTTTTTACAAATCTCTTGTTTGGCATATGCCTTATGGCCGCTTCATACAGCAAATCTACAAGCCATTAATGCTTTGGGTCATAGCGATATTTTTTTAAGATTAGAGATTATTAAAAAAATAATTGGGATTTTTATTTTATTAATATCAATTAATATTAGCGTCTATGCGGTTGCAATAGGTACATTGATTATGGGGATTGTGGCTGCGTTCATAAATGCATATCCAAATTTAAAATTATTTAATTACAGCTTTACAGAACAGGTTAAAGATATCACTCCTTCACTTTTTTTATCATTAATTATGGGATTAATAGAATACAGTTTAATATGGCTTAATATGTCAGCATGGTGTACGTTAATAATTCAAATAATAACAGCATTTGTCATATATATAGGATTGGCGCATACATTGAAAATGGAGTGCTATAAATACTTAAAAGAAACATTAAAAGAAATGTTAAGTAATGGAAGGGAGCAATAAAATGAAGGTAGGAATTATGCAACCGTATTTTTTACCATATTTAGGATATTTTTGTTTGATCAAACAAACTGATAAATTCATTTTGTTTGATCCAGTGCAGTTTATTACACACGGATGGATTGAGAGAAATAGAGTATTAAAACCACAAGCTGGATGGCAATATATTGCAGTGCCATTGGTAAAGCATGATCGTAGCACAATTATTAGAGATATTATTATTAATAATAAATTAGATTGGCAAGATAGATTATTCCGGCAATTAGAACATTATAGGAAGCGAGCTCCCTTTTATCAAGATGTCATTAGCGTTTTAAAAATAGCATTAGATATAGAGACAGATAGTATTGTAAAATTAAATCAAAATATTTTAAAAGTAATATGCGCATACATCGGTATAGATTTAAATATAGAAATTTTTTCAGAAATGAATTTAGAAATAGATACTGCTAAAGCACCCGATGAATGGGCATTGAATATTTGTAAGGCACTAGGAGATGTTGAAGAATATTGGAATCCAGAAGGTGGATTGGATTTTTTTGACCGAAAAAAATATGATGAAGCTCAAATTGGCATAAATTTTTTAAAGGTAAATATTCAAGAATATTCACAGCGAAGGTCAGAATTTGAAGCGGGGTTGTCAATTGTTGACGTGATGATGTTTAATTCCCCGATGCAAATAAATCAAATGTTAGATGATTTTAAATTGTTATAGGAAGTGACCGACATGAAAGAAATTGGTGGATATTTTGAATTGGAACACTTTAATAATAATGAATATTATAATAGTTTAATTTCATTAAATACCGGTAGAAATGCTCTTTTGTATATTTTAAAAGCCAAAAAAATTAAGAAATTATATGTTCCATTTTTTTTATGTGATGTAATAAAGGATATATTGTTAAGAAATAATTATGATTTTGAATATTACTCAGTCAATCAGGATTTTATGCCATTATTTAATAAAAATATTGCTAACAATGAATTTCTTTATGTTGTAAATTATTACGGACAAATTTCGAACAAAAAAGTTTTTGACTTGAAAGAAAGATTTACGAATATCATACTAGACAATACCCATGCATTTTTCCAAAAACCAATGCCAAATATAGATACTATATATTCATGTAGAAAATTTTTTGGTGTGCCTGATGGGGCATATTTATCAACTGATACAAAACTTAAAGATAAATTTGAACTTGATATATCGAGTGGGAGAATGACTCATCTTATTGGCAGACATGAAAAATCCGCTACAATTTACTATGATGATTTTAAGAGAGCAGATGAGAGTTTTAAATTTGAAGATATAAAGTATATGTCGAAGATAACTCATAATATATTAGGAGCAATTGACTATGAAAATGTTCGCAAAATTAGAAATGTTAATTACTCTTATCTTTGTAATAAACTAAGCATATATAATATATTAAATTTAGAAAATTTAGATGGAGCTTTTGCATATCCTTTTTATATAGAAAATGGTATAGAAATTAGAAAAGTATTAGCGAAGAATAAAATATTTATACCAACCCTTTGGCCTAATGTCATTGAAGAAATGCACAATTATACTATCGAATATAAGTACGCTGCTAATATTTTACCTTTACCATGTGACCAACGTTATACAGTTAACGATATGGAATTAATTTATAAGGAGATTAAAAATGTACAAGTTAAGAGAACTTAAAAAAGAGGATTTAATGGAAATCAATAAGTGGCGCAATGATTTTGAATTAATTAATTGTTTAGGCGCTCCTTTTCGTTATATTAATCTAGATGTGGATTCTAGATGGTTTGAGTGTTACATGCAAGAACGAAAAAATAACATACGTTGCGCTATTGTTAAAGCCGAAGAAGAAAATATAATACTAGGTTTAGTGAGTTTAACTGGTATTGACTGGATAAACAGAACTGCTGAATTTCATATAATGCTTGGAAATAAGGAAAATAGGGGCATAGGAATTGGTTATTTTGCAACGTCAGAAATTTTAAGACATGCATTTAAAAATATTAATCTTAGACGAATTGAACTTGGAGTATTAGAGAATAATTTCAATGCCACAAGACTTTATGAAAAAATAGGATTTAAGCAAGAAGGAATCAAACGAGAGTCAACATACAAAAATGGTAAATATGTTAGCATGATTATGATGAGTATTTTAAAAGATGAATTTTTGAAAGAGGAAAAGAAGGTAATATAAAATGAATAATCAAATTCAAGTAACAAAATCTTCCATGCCGTATTTTGAAGAATATGTAGAAGAAATAAAAGATTTATGGGAAAGTCACTGGCTTACTAATATGGGCGTTAAGCATATACAATTGGAAAAAGCTTTACTTAAGTATTTAAATACCTCAAATATTACACTTTTTACTAATGGCCATCTTGCATTAGAATGTGCTATAGCCGCTTTTAATCTCAAAGGAGAAGTTATTACAACTCCTTTCACTTTTGCATCTACAACGCATGCAATTGTAAGAAATGGCTTGAAACCGGTTTTTTGTGATATTAATGCTGATGATTATACTATGGATATTGCTAAGTTAGAAAGTTTGATTACAAATAAAACATCAGCTATCATTCCAGTTCATGTCTATGGTAATGTCTGCAATGTTAAAGAAATTGAAAGAATAGCAAATAAGCATAATTTAAAAGTTATCTATGACGCTGCACATGCTTTTGGTGTAACTGTAGATGGTAAAAGTGTTGCTAATTTTGGTGATGCATCAATGTTTAGTTTTCATGCTACAAAAGTGTTTAATACGATCGAAGGCGGCGCAATAACCTATAATAACGGCGAACTATTATCCAAGGTTTTATATGACATAAAAAACTTTG
>Ga0209639_1002211_pt1 | contig 16151 bp, 18 predicted proteins | sample EPASupsiteHSE605_FD_187268 | JGI IMG/M metagenome (GOLD analysis project Ga0209639, IMG submission 187268) | Bioremediated contaminated groundwater from EPA Superfund site, New Mexico - Sample HSE6-05 (SPAdes) (version 2) | ecosystem: Environmental > Aquatic > Deep subsurface > Groundwater >...
CCAAATAGTTGATCAAGGTATTGTGAAAGGAAGCTTAAAGCTTTATATTTGACTGGAGAATCTTTAACTAAGTTGGGAAAAACTATTTGGTAAGCAAACCATCTATGGGAGGAATAATGTTAAACGAGTTTTCAAGAACCGAGTTACTAATAGGTAAACAAGCTGTCCAGAAGCTGGCTAACAGTACAGTTGCTGTTTTTGGAATTGGAGGCGTGGGAACCTTCGCTGTAGAAGGGCTGGTGCGTTCAGGAGTCGGCAAGCTGGTACTGATTGATGATGACTGCATTTGCCTTACGAATATTAACAGGCAGATTCATGCCACCAGAAAGACAGTAGGTAAACCCAAGGTAGAGGTTATGAAGGAAAGGATTATGGATATCAATCCGAGGGCTGAAGTGACTTCTCATCAAACCTTCTATATGCCTGAGTGTGCCTCCCAGTTGGTTACTGCAGATTATGACTATATCATCGATGCAATAGATACTGTAACTGCTAAGATTGATCTAATTTTAAACGCCAAAAAACAGCACATTCCGATAATAAGCTGTATGGGTGCAGGCAATAAACTTGATCCAACCAGATTCGAAATTGCCGATATTTACGATACTTCAGTTTGTCCATTAGCCAAGGTTATGAGAAAGGAGCTGCGAAAACGCGGTGTTAGCGATCTAAAAGTCGTCTATTCCAAGGAGGAGCCTCTAAAACCTTTGGAAAATGAAGAATCAAGCTGCCAAAACAATTGTATATGCCCCAAAGGTTCAAGCAGAACCTGTACCATTCGCCGCCAAATTCCAGGCAGCATTGCTTTTGTACCTTCTGTAGCCGGGCTTTTGATCGCCGGTGAGGTTGTTAAGGATTTGATTAAGATAATATAAAAGGCGGGGAATAATTTCCCCACCTTTTATATTATATCACTATCTACAGACTATTCCATGCACTTTGACAGTGGCTTATGCAGTCGTTCATGGCTTGGCTTGCACGGGTCAGTTCATCTTTAACTTTTGAACTTGAAACGCTCTGACTCATTTGTCTTATTTCCGACAGAGAATTATTACAATCAGATATGCAGGATTCCAACATTTTTTTATCGTTCATTTTGTCACCTCCTTTATTTAGTTGTCATTTTATTGAGTTCTTAACCGTTAGGTGTGTTACGAGTAACCCCGTTTTTAAAGGTGGTGCAGCAGGTTCCTTCTGAGTTAACAACCTGGTTGCCGATTGCACTCGAGCGGACTTCAATTCCATCTGCGTGACATTCAAAACTATCATTATAGTGGCATTCTTCACACATACATTTCATTACTTTTGACAAATTTGAAAACCTCCTTTATAAATAATAGTCTTAGCATACCCTATTAATATTGTTGTTTATTCATGGCTATCGCACCATAACTTCCGAGATTTGCACTTTAAAAATATCATATTCGTGTGATATGCTTGATTAGATTAATGAAGGAGATCACCCTTGATATGGATTTGTTAGCCCAAGACTTGCTTTATATTGTCCACTCTAGAATGCTGGTCATCGGCATAGTTTTACTTCTGCTGGTGATAGCGACTGTGGTATTTATAGCAGCTTTAATAACCACTCAATGGAAACTTAAAAAGAGCTATAGTAATGTTCTTTACTCGCTGGTATTATCTTTGGAAGCCCGAGATAGATACTCTGCAGGACACTCGATAAGAGTTGCGGAATTATCCAAGCAGCTGGCTATAAAAATGGGTCTCAAAAAGAAGATGGTTGAGATAATCTATAGGGCAGGCCTTTTACATGATATTGGTAAAATCGGTATTCCAGACAGTATTCTATTAAAAAAAACTAAATTAAATCTGCAGGATATGATAAAGGTTTCGGAACATCCTTTAATTGCATCTTCTCTTTTAAAAACCGTAGAGAAGTTTTATGAAAAAGAAATTCGAATAATTGAAGCACATCATGAGCGATGGGATGGCCAGGGTTATCCCCGGAGGCTTAAACAGGACGCTATTCCTTTAGGAGCACAAATCATGGCAGTGGCTGATACCTATGATGCCATGACGTCTGACAGGCCTTATCGCAAAGCCTTGTCTATGGGCGATGCGTTAACTGAAATAAGTATGAATTCAGGTTCACAGTTTAATCCCTTGATAGTAAATCAATTTGTTAGTTTATTTAAAGAGAAAGCTGATAAAACTCAATTGGGTCAAGACATCTTGGAAATTCAGGCACGAATGTAACAGCATGTCTTTTCAATTCTTACTTTAATCATTCCATCCAGACATGGGGTTTGTGCCCCATACCCCCTATAATCACAAAGAGCTCACACCCTAAGGTGTGGGCTCTTTAAATCTATTGGCTTAACCAACAATTACTAGCTCAGTTTGGCGGAATGCCAACCTAATACCAACCCTTCCTAAGTAATATCTTCATAACATCTTCACATAAAGCCATTACGATATAACAATAATACTGAAATTGCGTTTGGGGTAAAAACAAGGAGGGACAAGATGGAGCACACAGTAATACACTATGACCTTAAAATAGACGGAATGACCTGTAATAGCTGTGAAATGCGAATAGAAAATGCACTTCATCAACTAAATGGAATTAAAGAAGTAAAGGCTGTTTACAGCAATTCTATAGTCAGTGTTGTTTTCGATGAAAGTCTAATTAAACTGGAAGAAATAATTGAAACTATTGAAAAACTTGATTATAAGGTTAAAAGTAAACAAACTCAGGGCTCGGGGATGACAATTCATTTAGACAAGATGTTATCAGAGGACAATATTACTATAAATCAGGTACTCGGAATAGGCATTATAATCTTTGCCTTGTACCTTATTATTAACAACACTATAGGATTTAACTTCATACCCAAAGTAGATCAATCCATGAGTTATGGCATTTTATTTGTTGTAGGAATTTTGACATCGTTACATTGCATGTCCATGTGCGGAGGAATAAATCTATCCCAGTGTGTATCATACAACTTTACCGATAGTGAATCTGGTAATGCTTCCAAATTAAAACCGAGCTTTCTATACAATTTAGGAAGAGTAATATCCTATACCCTAATAGGGGGATTAGTAGGAGCATTAGGGTCCGTGATTAGCTTCTCGGGTGCAGCTAAAGGAGCCGTAGCTATTGTATCTGGTTTATTTATGATAATAATGGGAGCAAACATGCTTAATCTATTCCCCTGGCTGCGTAAGTTAAATCCCAGATTTCCAAGGATATTAGGCTCCAAGATATATAGTAACACTGGAAACAGGAAACCGTTGTATATAGGGTTGTTAAATGGCTTGATGCCATGCGGTCCTTTGCAGGCTATGCAAATTTATGCCTTAGCAACCGGAAGTTTTGTTGCTGGTGCAATGTCTATGTTGGTATTTAGTTTAGGAACAGTGCCGCTTATGTTCGGCCTGGGGGCAATAAGCTCATTATTAAGCACTAAGTTTACCAAACGGATAATGAAAGTAAGTGCAGTTTTGGTTATAACACTGGGCGTAATTATGTTAAATAGGGGCCTGAATTTGGGAGGATTTAATAATGCATTAGCTGCTTCAGGTTCAGCAAATGTCGCTAAAATAGAAGGTAATGCCCAGATAATCACTACTACCATTGAATCAGGAAGATATACTCCTATCATCGTACAAAAAGGCGTACCGGTAAAATGGACAATAAAAGCTGAGCAAAGTGATTTAAACGGCTGTAATAACCCGGTAACTATACCTAAATACAATATTGAGAAGAAACTATTCCCCGGTGATAATGTGATTGAATTTACCCCTGATGAAGAAGGTAATATCACTTACACATGTTGGATGGGAATGATAAGCAGTAATATTAAAGTCGTTGCTGATGTAACCAAAGTTACTGAAGAAGATGTTCAACAAACTGACAACACCACTAATCCAGGAATTCCATCAAGCGGGGGTTGTTGCAGCAGGATGACATCTATCAAATCTAACAATGACTAAGCTCTACCGCAAAGCTCCGGTAGATATTCAGACAGATAGTACACAAAAGCAGCCTATTTCTAGCAATAAAGCAACCAGCACCAGCGATGTAAGCAAAAGTAAATTCATCTCAACAAATGTTAATGGCGCACATTTGTCTTATGGGCCATCTTTATTTCTAATTATTCCTATTGTATTGCTCGGGTATACTCAGTATAATTTATATAGCTTTTGATATTGATTATCATATTCATTTCCTCAAAAGCATAATTTTTTAGTTATTAATTGATAATGATTATCATTATTGTTGGGGGTTTCATTATGGATTGCTGTCAAAATAAAATCTCGTGGTACAAAAAGCTTACTTCAATCATATTGGGTACCGGTAATTGCCACGGGGAGGTCAACCAAGACACTAAAGGTCTTGAAAAGCTGGCGTTAATCGGAAATCCTAATGTTGGCAAAAGCATATTATTTAACTCTTTAACAGGTGCATATGTTACGGTCTCAAACTACCCCGGTACTACTGTAGAAGTTTCCCGTGGCAGGTGCAAATTTGGTAATAGGGATTACGAAGTTATTGATACACCCGGAATGTATTCCATGATGTGCATTACAGACGAGGAAAAGGTTACCCGGGATTTACTCCTGGAAGAGAAGCCAAAAGTTGTGGTCCATGTTATAGATGCTAAAAATATTCAAAGGATGTTACCTCTTACGTTACAGCTCATCGAAAGTTCTATTCCTGTCATTTTAGCTTTGAATATCATGGATGAAGCAGAGCGGCTGGGATTAAAGATTGATATAGAAGGTTTAGAAAAGGAATTGGGTATTCCGGTGATTGCAACGGCCGCTGCTCTTAACAGGGGTATTGATAAACTCAAGGAAAGGATTGAAACATATGTCAAAGCAGCTTAATCTGACCTATGACGAAGTGATTGAAAACTCAATATGTGACATTATAAAGCATTTAAAAGCTGATTATATACTTTCCAAAAGAGCCATCGCCCTGTTGCTTTTACAGGAGGATGAGGATATTGTTTTGAAAGTTCAAGCTTCGGAAGGCAGCAGTTTTTTAAAGATTTTAGAAATCATTAATAATTTAAAGAAGCATTACTCTAGGCCTGTGAACTACGTTATCTCATTAGATAGACAAAAGAAGGTTCAGAATTTTACCAGCAAATTTGTTACCCAGTATGACAAAAATGAAAGCGGAATTGCTGCTTTTTTTAACAGGCTTACGATGAATCCCATTACGGGTGTCCCTATTCTTCTCCTTGTACTATATTATGGCTTATATAAGTTTGTAGGAGAATTTGGAGCCGGCACTATTGTTAATTTTTTGGAAGAAAACATTTTTGCCAACTTTTTTAACCCGTGGGTGAATGGTGTGGTATCCACTTATGTACCATGGAACTGGCTGCAGGAACTCTTAGCCAGGGATTATGGTATTATCACCCTTGGTTTACGTTATGCAGTCGCAATTATATTGCCGATTGTTGGTACCTTCTTTTTTATGTTTGCCATCATTGAGGATAGCGGATATTTACCCCGACTTGCAATGCTGGTTGATAGAGTTTTTAAAAAGATAGGTCTGAGCGGTCGTGCAGTAATTCCTATGACCCTTGGTTTTGGTTGTGATACCATGGCTACCATGGTAAGCCGAACCCTGGAGACCAAAAGGGAAAGGATCATTACTACATTCTTGTTGTCCCTTGCCATACCCTGTTCTGCACAACTTGGTGTGATCCTGGCTTTATTATCAGGGAATCCAATAGCTTTGCTTATTTGGTCTGGGTTTATGTTGGTAATCTTCCTGTTAATTGGTTTTTTAACTGCCAAGCTTATGCCTGGTGACGGACCATCCTTTTATATGGAATTGCCACCTTTACGTATGCCAAAGGTATCCAATGTTATTGTTAAGACCTATACCCGGATCCAGTGGTATTTTATTGAAATACTGCCCTTGTTTATTATAGCAAGCATTCTTATTTGGTTCGGAAATCTAACAGGTTTGTTTGATTGGCTGATAAATCTTATTAAGCCAATTATGAACCTTATCGGTTTGCCGGATCAGGCAGCCCAGTCTTTCCTGTTCGGATTTTTCCGGCGTGACTACGGAGCTGCTGGACTTTATGACTTACACAAGTCTGGGTTATTATCCCCCAGTCAATTAGTAATAGCAGCTGCGACTTTGACCCTATTCCTGCCTTGTATCGCTCAGTTTGCGATGACTGTTAAGGAGCGCGGTTTTAAATTTGCATTGGGAATAGCCGCCTTTATTTTCCCCTTTGCTTTTCTCAACGGATTTATATTGAACTGGATTTTAGGTATATGGAAGGTGATATGATGATTACGTGCAACTTCTGTGGACATTCATTTAATGAAACTGACAGTATTTCTGCCTGTAAAGGATGTCCTATGAGTAAAAGCTGCAATAAGCATAAATGCCCCAATTGCGGTTTTGAGGTCCCCCAGGAACCCGGAATAATAAAATTATTAAGAAAGTGGGGACAAAAATATGCTTAACTTGAGCGAACTTAAACCGAAACAGAAAGGAATAATTACGGATTTAAATACCAGCGATAAAAACATCTTAAAGAAGCTTATGTCTATGGGAATACTACCTGGCTTACCCTTAGAAGTAGTCCAGACTTTTCCGTCCTATGTTTTTAAAGTGGGCTATACTCAGGTGGCGGTAGATAAGACTATAGCTCAGGCTATCCTGGTTACGCTATAAGAGTGTTTTCTTACAAGAAGGCTGCCGATAGATCCGTTTCTTGTTGAACTAAGTCTATCGGCAATCACCTTTCTTTAGAATCTCCTGTAATTAAATTATATCCTACTCGTGTTTTATTCCGAGAAGCCGTAAACTGTTTAATGTCACTATTATGGTTGCCCCCATATCAGCCAATATTGCCAGCCACAAAGTCAACCACCCGGGGAATACAGCAAGTATCGCTGCTGCTTTTATAATGAGCGCGAAAGTGATGTTTTGCTTAATAATGCCTAATGCACTACGGCTAAGCCGGACGGCAAACGGTAATTTGGATAGATCATCTGCCATTAAGGCCACATCTGCTGTTTCAAGCGCGGTGTCTGTCCCGGCCCCGCCCATCGCAATTCCAACAGTTGATAGAGCCAATGCAGGGGCATCATTGATACCATCACCGATCATGGCTACTTTTCCATACTTCTTTAATAATTCTTTGATGGCTGACACTTTATCCTGGGGTAACAAATCAGCGCGGAATTCGTCCACCCCAACCTGAGCAGCCATTGCTTTAGCCGTTACTGCATTATCCCCGGTCAACATTATAGTTTTACTCAAACCAGTGTGTTTTAAAGCGGTAATAGCGGCCGCACTTCGTTCGCGGACTTCATCAGCAACAGCAATAATCCCCAGACAATTATCTTTTGTCCCCACAATCATGGCCGTTTTACCTTCTTGCTGCAGTTTCTCCACATGGTGAACCACGGAGGCAGTTGAAATCGCCTGTTCTTCAAACAGGCGCAAATTCCCAATATAGTAAGTTTGGCCATCGATGCTCCCCTGCCCGCCGCGGCCGGTTATCGCCATAAAACTCTCAGCTGGATTAACCTCAAAGCCTCGCAATTTGGCTGCTTTGACAATAGAGACCGCTAATGGGTGCTCTGAAAGCACCTCCAGGTTGGCCGCCATTTCCAAGAGTTTACCTTCTGAAACAGAGCCAATGGGGACGACATCCGTAACAGTGGGCTCACCTCTTGTCAGAGTACCGGTTTTATCGAAGGCTATGGCATTAAGGGCACCCATCTGTTCCAGATAAATTCCGCCCTTGATAAGTACGCCATTTTTGGCCGCATTACTGATAGCGCTCACAATCGCTACCGGAGTGGAAACTACCAACGCACAGGGGCAAGAAACCACCAATAGAGCCAAGCCCCGGTAGATCCATGGTGCCCATGGGTAGCCCAGGAACACAGGTGGTATAATTACAATGCCAAGAGCTAAAACCAGGACAATCGGAGTATACACTGCGGCGAAACGTTCAACTAAAGCTTGGGATGGTGCCCGTTTACTCTGGGCATCCTCGACCATATGAATAATCTTGGCGATAGTGGTATCCTGTACTAATTTGGTAACTTGAATTTCCAAAGAACCATAAGAGTTTAGGGTACCAGCGTAAACCTCAGCTCCCGGCCCTTTTTCAGCCGGTATCGACTCCCCGGTAATCGCAGCCTGGTTGATGGCCGATTCACCTTTAATTATCACGCCATCCATGGCTATTTTCTCGCCAGGACGGATAATCATGATATCACCAGTTATAATTTCTTCAACTGGAATTTCAACCTCTTCATTTCCACGTCGGATTCTCGCTGCCTTTGGTGCAATATCCATTAACCCGCGAATAGACTGACGAGCTTTATCCATAGTCCAGGCTTCCAGCATCTCAGATATTGCATACAGGAACGCAACGGTCGCTCCTTCTTCATATTTGCCAATCAACACTGCACCCAGAACGGCCACACTCATTAACACACTCATATTAAAATTTCGACGTGGCAGAGCAATAGCTGCTTTACGAAAATTACCCCAACCGCCGCTGACCATGGTCACAACGTAAAGTGGTATAAAAACAAATGCCGGTACACCTAATTTTTCAATTATAAACGCAATCGTCAGCGCTATCCCTGAGATTATTGCCCTGCGTAATTCCCAGTCTATTTGTTGGGTGGGCGCTTCAATTGATGCCTGAGTTTGTACTCTGTTTACTGTGTAATTCTCTTCCTTGCCCAACTTCCTAATGCTTTCCAAATCTGCTGTACCTTTGACTATTAACTTGCCTGTAATGGTATTCAAATTAGCACCGGCTACACCCGGCAGCCGTGATACCGCCCTTTCAAATTTGGCGGCACAGTCCATTCAGCAAATGCCATCTACTTTGAATTCAGAAGCCTGTCGTGACAACAATTCCTTTTCTATAATCATTTAGAGTGACCCCCTGCTTATTATCTGCTAAGTTCAAGGAACTGAGCCGCCCATTCATTACTGTGTCCGATATGTTCAATTGCTTGCTTAAACAGAGTACTGATATGATTATCGGTGAGCGAATAGTACATTATTTTCCCGTCCCGCCTAAACTTAACCAGCTTCTGAGTTCTAAGAATTCTCAACTGATGCGAAACCGCAGAATCGGAGGCGCCAATAACCGCTGCCAGATCGCAAACACACAACTCTCTATTCAGCAGTGCAAACAACATTTTAACCCGGGTAGGATCAGCCAAAGTCTTAAATGTATCAGCTAAAGATTGGACTTCATCTTCCCCTAGCATCTGCTGGCGTACCTCTGCGACCGCTTCCTCATGTATACATGTAATGTCACATCGGTCAAATTCAACTGCCATAATAACACCCCTTATAATATATCGCATATATGAACAACTGATCATATATGCATTTTACTAATTCCCATATATTTAGTCAATATTTTAATGAGCCTAATGTAGCTATCATTATTACAAGTCCCCCCGTATATCTCCTTAATAAAGCTAAGGCTTTGCGTATGTCAGCTCCTAGCTATCCACGCAAAGCCTTGACTTTTCTTATATCTATTGATCAACTTTAAAGCTGCCTACCCTAGCTTCCCCATTAGATTTGCTAATTTTCTTTTACCAACCCTTGGGCCAACCAAGCTTTATAGTATTCATTATTAACGTATGCCGTAATATCAACATCCTTTTGAATAATCTTTTGCTCCAATAAGAACTGCTTCAGGATGTTCAATCTGTCAATAGAGCTCTGGGAGAAGGAGATAGGAAAATAACTAGCATACCTGGAAGTATCACTGCCGTAGAGCAGTTTCAGGCTATCCTGTGTAAGTCCACTCTTTTCCCAAATTTTCAGAGCTTCCTGGGGATTCTTAGCAATAAAATCTTTGGATCTGACCAGCGCTTTTACTAAAGCAGATGGAACCTTAGGATTGTCCTTGAGAAAATCGTCCCGGCCGATCATTACCCCTTGCGCCCGTAGTTTTTCATCATTTCTGGTGCTGGCAATTTCTTTAAGTTCCCCTGAAGCTAATAACGGAGCTATCGTGCTGTCTACGAACACTAAAGCATCGACATTGCCGCTTAGTAAGGTATTGGTTGCGTCGGTCGTGGAAACATTGATAGATTGAATATCCTTTTCGGTCATATTATTCTGCTGCAGCAACTCCACCAGGTACTTATGAATAATGGTGCCCTTGGTGTAGGCTACTTTTTTACCTTTCAGTTTAGCCACACTTTTAATCGGTGAACCAGCTTTAACCGCCAGTGTTACATTCCAGTAGTTGCTGGTCAATGCAATGGGAGACACGCCTATGCCCTTGGATTTAATTACGACCCCCGGAAAATCTCCATAGGCAGCAAAATCTATGTTTTTGGTAGCCAGGGCTTCATTAACGGCCGGACCGGCAGCGGCGAAGGGTACATATTCGACTTTATATCCAATCTTTTCCAGCTCCTCGTCAAAGTATCTTTGATCCTGGGCAATTCCTTCCAGGCCATTTAATACCGCCTTGGTACCGGGAAAACCTATTCTTACTGACTTTTGTTCCGTTTTGGGTGCAGTGGTACTGGCCGTCTTATTCTGGCCAGCGCAGCCAACTACACCTAATAGCAATATACTGGTTAAAATCATAGCAATCAGTCTCTTTTTCAATCCAATCTCCTCTTTTCTTTTGTTTTTTATTTATATTGCATATTGCAGAGCGTTGTCTTCTTCCTGGAAGAAGAAGTATAAAATCTTTTTTTTAATGTAGGCAAAATCAGCGCTGCCCCGATCGCGCGGCCGGCCCATCTCTACCGGTATTATTTCCTGTATGCTGCCGGGTCGCGAAGACATTACTACTACTCGATCCCCGAGGTAGACAGCTTCGTCAATATCATGGGTTACCAAAATCATAGTCGTCTTTTCTTTCTCCCAGATACGCAGTATTTCTTTTTGCATCTGAATTCTGGTCAAAGCATCCAAGGCTCCGAAAGGTTCATCCAGCAGGAGGCACCTGGGGCTATTAACCAAAGCCCGTGCTATGGCTGCCCTCTGCGCCATGCCGCCTGATAATTGCCGCGGATAAACATTTTCAAATCCAGTCAGTTTCACTAATTCCAGATGATCTGAGATGATGGCATCCTTTTTATCAGGGGCCAACCCCTTAAGCCCCAAGCTAATATTATCTTTGATAGTCATCCAGGGCAGCAAGCGGTGCTCTTGAAAAACCATCCCGCGGTCTATGTCAGGGGCCACTACCTGGCGGTCATTAATTATAATGGTGCCTGACTCATAAGATAGCAGACCGGCAATCAATTTCAGCAAAGTGCTTTTGCCGCAGCCGCTATGGCCAACGATGCTGATAAACTCGCCCGCGCGAATATTAAGGTTAATATCCCGCAGAACCTGTACTTCTTCCTGATCTACGCGAAAATACTTGTTTAAATCTTTAATGACTAAATTACTAGACGACATTCTCTCTCCCCCTATTCCCTAAGCCAGCCAGGGCGTGATTTTTTTCAATACCCTGATTAATATCTGATCCATTAATACTCCAACGGCTGCGATTACAATCATACCCACCAGCACTACCTCGGGCTCCATTAAACTGCGGGCATCATTGATGCGGAAACCGATCCCGGAACTGGCCGCGATAATTTCTGCTGCTACAACTACCATCCAGGAGGTTCCCAAGCCCAATCGCAAACCGACAAATATAGACGGAATAGCAGCGGGGAAGTACACTTTACGCAACAAATCCCATTTGCTCATTCTGAATAAATAACCGACCTCTATATATTCCTTGGGTGTCAGTTTGATGCCGTTAATGGTATTAAGCAGAATTGGGAAAGTAGCGCCCATCACAATAATCACGACCTTGGATGCCTCGTCAATACCCGCCCATAAAATGATTAAGGGCACCCAGGCAATAATAGGAATCTGCCGTACCGAATTAATTGATAATATAAAGAGACGGTTAACCTTTTCCGACAGGCCCATCAGTGTTCCGAGTCCGATTCCCAGTACCGCCGATATGGTATAACCAATCAGTACCCTCTGTAAGCTTATGGTGATATCATCCAGTAACTGTCCAGATTGCAACTGATCAATAAACGATTTAATGACCATTTCTATCGGTGGCAGCATGGAGACCGGAACTAATTTTAGTCTGGTTACGGATTCCCAAAATATCAAGACCAGGATGGGTAAGGCTAAATAATTGATTGTCCTGGTATTTATTTTTATCCCCCCTTTCATTAGGCTCTCATCGATTAACTTTATTGCTCATTTAGTGGATATTACGCAGTACGCCGCATCCCGCCTGTAAGATCGCACTCCGGCTACCTCGGTTTCCTTGTGGCGGCCCGGTCCGGCAGCTCCCGGTACCCGGAAAGTATTTTTATCTATCCTGGGTATGGCGTTTTCCTGAGGCTGGCTCAGTTGAGGCACCCAGTCATAGGGGGCCCTATAAGCCCGATAGACCATATTCATTTTAAAGTCTTCCTCACCCTCATAAGGACTGATATATTCCCATACGGTTTCATGCTCGGCGGTTACTTCAATAATGCGGCCATCCGATCCCTCGGTTATTAAGGTATTGCCATTGGGTAAGCGCTGGGCGCTGCTGATGAATGGGCTGTAAAACCGGTTCGAGTCTAAAGGATGAATCAGCCCGGCCTCCTTCGGCGTATATTGCCACACAATATTTAAGTTGGTTGGGTCGATCTCCAACACTCGTGAATAATCCCGCAGGGCATTCTGGCGACCGGTCGGTGAACTGGGATTAGGAGTCCCGTATCCAGCCCAGCCGCCGTTATCGAATATTAATATGTTGCCGGCTCCGGGCAGGCCTGCCGGAATCAAATGCACATGATGCTGGCCAATAATCCAGCCCAGTTTCTTGAGCGTTTCATTGCCATCATAGTAAGGGCCGATTTGCCAAACTATCCGCCCGCTCTTTTTATCGATAATTGCCAGGATATTGGCTTCCCGGCTGTCCCAAATGATATTATCGGGATGAAAACGTTCATCACCGGCCTCATACCAGCGGTTGGGACCGATTAAGGACATTGAATTTATATGCAGCCAATCACCCATACCTCCTCCAGCCGGCCTCATATTCGGATCACGGTACAAAATCTTCCTGGCTGCTTCGTCAAGCTCCAACTCATCAAAATGATCGCTGGCTTTCCATTCCCAAACTATTTGCCCGTCCCAACTGACCTCTATAATTTTGTCATCCAACAAAGTCTTATCAGAGATATTCGGATTCTTAACATTCTCATGGCATAAGATGAAAGTATGGCCTTTGTCTACAAGAGGAGTTAAATCTGGCGCATAATAGCCTACAGGATTGCCTTCGCGTTGATAATCATGATGTTGCCGAGCCATCCATTGGGGCGTTTCGCCAGGATCCTTTACGTATTCATGCCGATCAAAGCGCCATACAATGTTACCTTCCCAATCCACCTGCACTAAATCGGTCATATCCTGTACGCCATGCTGCGAATTTCTCTCACCGGTATTGCCTATAACATAACCTCCCGGCAAAAGTTTGTTGGGAAAACCATGCAAACCTTTCCAAAGCTGAACCTCGTTGCCATTCATATCAATTAATAAGGCTCCCACATCCTTAGCCTGAAAAATTGTATAACCGTTCCAGCACTTGTCTGGATTGTAGACCGTAACTCCAGTCGGATAGATAGTTGGATAACCCATAATAAATCCTCCTCTAAATTATTTGGCATATTTTTAAAGCTGTATTTTGGTTGCAGAAACTACTATTAAGGTCTTCTATTATTCCAATCAATTTACTGGGTATTGGATCCTTTTTAAACCCTCCTCCTGTTTGTTTAGTCACAGGGGAGGGTATAAATATTAAACTTTTATAAATTGTCATAACTTTACTCCAGCATACCCAAGGCCTGTTCAAAATCTTCAATCAAATCTTCAATATCTTCTAAACCCACACTGATCCTGACAAGATCGTCATATACCCCCATGCTTTCTTTTTCTTCCATGCTATTAGTAACATATATAGTTGAGGCAGGATGTATCACTAACGTTCTTACGTCACCAATATTGGCCAAGTTGGCAGCATATTTGAGATTATTAATTAATTTAAAGGCATTTTGTTTAGACCCTACTCGGATAGTTAAAATTGCTCCATATTTTTCACCAAACTGCTTAGTTGCCAGAGAATATTGTTCATGCTCTTCTAGTCCGGGATAATTGGTTTTGACTACTTTAGGATTCATCTTTAAAGTAGATGCTAATTCAGAAGCATTTTGACAGAGCCGCTCCATTCTTATACCTAAAGTTTCAATTCCTATGGTATTGAGAAAAGCATTAAATGGCGATAAACAGGCTCCAAAATCCTTAAATAAACCCTTTCTGAGCGTGGCCAGATAAACAAAGGCACCAAATTTCTTGTATTCTTTTAGTGACGAATATTTTTCGTAATCCCACTTAAACTTACCGCTGTCAACGATTATCCCACTAATAGAATTACCGCTGCCGTTAATATATTTAGATGTAGAATGAATTACTATATCAGCCCCAAGTTCTACCGGCCTAACGATATAGGGAGTTGCCGCGGTATTGTCAACAACCAGAGGAACTCCACGGTTATGCGCAAGTTCTGATATTTTTCTTATATCTGGTACATCCAGTTTTGGATTGCCAATAGTTTCGATATAAATCAATCTGGTTTTTTCGTTAATGCACTCTTCAAAACTGCTTATATCATTGTTTTTGACATAACGGGTTGAAATTCCAAACTCCTCCAGGCACTTAAATAAAGAATAAGTACCGCCGAATATCCCACTACCCGATATAATTTCTTCACCGGTTTTTAATATATTCATCACTGCAAGACTAACTGCTGCCATACCTGATGAACATGCAACAGCACCAATACCTCCCTCAAGATAAGCGATTCTTTTTTCAAAAGCTTCAATAGTTGGGTTATTGATTCTGGTGTAAATGAAGCCCGGCTTAGTACCTCTAAAGATATTCTCCAGTTCCTCTGCGGTCTTGTGCTCAAATGAGGACGATTGATATATGGGCGTGTTGGTGGCTCCTGTTTTTTCATCAGTCGAATTATTACCATGTATTAATGCCGTACTGAACCTCATACTAATCCGCCCTTTTCAACATATACTGTGAAAGTTCCATCATTATTGTTGATTAATTGGGTTACTTTATGTCCTTCATCCTTTAGACTTCTCGGAACATTTTGAATCGGTTCGCCCTCATTCATCTTAACCTCGATTACCTGACCATCCGCCAGTTCTTCTATAGCTACCTTTACTTTTACAAAAGTAATTGGGCATACTACATCGCTTATGTCTACAAAAGCATCCGCTTTTTTATTGTTCATTTCATAACCTCCTGTAAATCCTTTTCAAGCAAGCCCCAGCCCACCCGATCCAGCGTATTTGCAAACCGTTCTCCTTGTTTGCCGTGCTTATCAAAAAATTCCAGGGTGGCTTCGATTACTTTGTGCAATACTTCGGTTGAAAAGATGATGGGCAGCATTTGCTGGCCTACTAAAATTTTATTTCCGAACAGCCCCCCGAAAGAAACAAGAAATCCGCTTTTCCCTTTCCATGCATCTGTGGGGCAGGATTTAACGCAGCGTCCGCAGTAATTGCATCCACTTTCTTCGTATTCCAGCTTCTGCTCATCTTTATCAAAGGTGATAACTTTAGTTGGGCAAACAGCTTCGCACAATCCGCAGAAAATGCATTGTTCTGCATACCAATATGGTTTTAAGCCGCCTTTAACTCCCAAATCATTTTCTTCAGCTTTAAGACAATTATTTCGGCATCCTGTAATACCAATCTTGAATTTATGAGGCAGATCCCTGGCAAAATATTTTTCATCCAATTCCTGGGCTAAAAATGTAGTATCAATCAACCCGCTGGGGCATATGGTATTACCCTGGCAGGCAGTAATGGTTCTTACTCTGGGCCCGCAGGCTCCTGGCTGTAACCCTGCCTTTTCCAGTTCCTGCTTAACTATATCTATATCATCAAGCTTTATAAATGGGATCTCTATACCCTGCCTGGATGTCATGTGTACATATCCTTGGCCATACTTCTGTGAGATCTCGTAAACTGCATGTAATTGATCAGATTTAATTTGTCCGCCTACAATTCTCAACCGCATAGAAAATTGGTCCGGTTGAACTTGC
>Ga0209639_1002215_pt1 | contig 16127 bp, 14 predicted proteins | sample EPASupsiteHSE605_FD_187268 | JGI IMG/M metagenome (GOLD analysis project Ga0209639, IMG submission 187268) | Bioremediated contaminated groundwater from EPA Superfund site, New Mexico - Sample HSE6-05 (SPAdes) (version 2) | ecosystem: Environmental > Aquatic > Deep subsurface > Groundwater >...
ACAATTCAGCTTCAAAAAATGAATGCAGTTGAATCCGAAGAGCAACCCAGAAGAATTCACCCAAGGAAGCAACCCAAGCCGTATCCAAGAGGAACATACTCGGCAATGCCTGATCCTCCAGTACCAATAACTGAGTAAACATCAATGATCTTCAAATTTTAGTCTAGGTAATATTTGTGCATCAATCCAAGCTACATTCATGTCTATGGAGATGTACCTTATTGACTTGGATATGTCATTCTTATACTGGTTTCTTAACTCTTCAATAGAAGGTTCTTTGCTTCGGCACCTCTTAGATTGTTTATCCTTATGAAGTCCTGTTCTTCCCACCACCAAACTTTCCTCTCTGTATCTCTGAGTAGTTGTAATACATCCCTATTCTTCATATCCTCATGTTGTATGATGTTATACACAGCTGTGAGAAAAAAGATCCTCTCTGTCCTCCAATATTGGTTCTTCAAGAATGAGATCTCCTGCTTTATTAGATCCGGAAACTCACTGCAACCTCGATGAAATGACTTGCTAGATTCTCCATTACTATATCCATGAGCATGCCTCCATTCTGGGTTCCAAGGTCCTTATGTTGTAACCATTGTTATGATCTTAGGAGCCTTCATATTTCATCCACAACAAAAATACAGTGGCTTTTTATTTAGGAGGGAATGGAAGACAACCCCCATTAGGTTGTACTATCATCTTGGAGTGGATACCACTAATAGCTGTCTTCAGTACATCAACTCTATGCATTGAACCCTTAATGAACTGGAGATTAAAGTTGACCCCCTTCTCGTTTTCTCCCCTAAGTACTTTGAAGTAGGTTTCTTTGGTGATAGAGGAGTTCTTCTTGATAGCATATCCTTTGGATGCCTTCTTTTATTTCTCACCACCATACAGGCAGTAACACTTAAGAGCTAAACAGATCATTATCTCGCCAGAATGTTCGAAGCAACAACCCAGTAGCTTCATAGAATCAAGTTTGGACTCCTCTTCTGTCTCATAGGGTTTTCTTCTTGGAAGGAACTTGTCTGCATGATTATCATAAAGGTGAACCCGCACATACTTCTATTGACGGGGTCAGTTTTCAGACAACACTAGGAAGAATCTCTTCTATGGAAACAAAGGTAACTAATTTAATGGTGAATACAATAGCGATCACTTATAACCCCATGACATTCTTAACCACATTTTCTGGTGACGTTACATTTATTGGTAAACTCAATGGTAACAAGATTGGTACACCTACTACATATAAATATAATGATGAGGCTCCATTCATACCAGTTGTTGGTTCAGATTGTGTGATAGAGATAGGATTGGTGCTAATGCAGAAGGGTTTGGCTACTCAACTGATGCTCCATATATTCCTGTGTGTAAGGCTAATGGGATCACTGAAGTGGGATACAGAATAGATTTCCATCTAAATGATTCTACATTCAGGGACTTCTCTGCTTATATTTCTAATTCAGCACTTAATTCCCTTAGAGTTTATGGAACTGCAGATAATTCTGGTACTCTAGAGACCAATGTTCTGGCTATTAGAACCAATGGGGAAGATGTTAGGTTACAACTGAGTACCAACCAGTACCATAATCTATCCTTGTTTAATAAAACTGGAACTTCATTATGGGTAATGGACTCTGATGGTACTAATGGACTCGAGAGATGGTCCACAGTAAGAATTAATGCTCTGAATGCCTCTACAAGAACCTCTGCTATGTCTTATACAGCTGACACACCATCCAACACAACCATAGCAGGTGATCTCACTGTGACAGGCTCCATTCATGGTACCTTAGCAGGGTCACAGACCATAACTCATAAAACATAATACACCAGGATGTTTTGTGGAGAGTACTGGACAAATCTACAGAGAACCACCCAAGGTGGGTATAACAAGTACATGGAATGAACCCACTGAAGAAGGTCAGAAAGGATATTACACTGAAACACAAACTACATCATCACTCTCTCCATATGAAAAATGTATCTCAGTAGTCAAACAAGCTTATACCTTTTCCAATATGATCATTGGAGTCTGTACAGAAATAATAGATCATGAGTTTTGTAAGTTTGCAACACATGGTGACTGTCTAATATAATGTGATTCGGCCACATATACATTAGGGGACATACTGGTACCATCACTCAACGGCTATGCCAAAAAAGGTAACGCATCAGATATAATGAACTGCATGTGCTCCATGATTCAAAGACTCAAAGTTACCTCAGTCGAAACAGACCAAATTGATCCCGAATGCGTCATAGGTTTCATTACAATTTAACTTCTCTTGTAATATATTTTTGTCACTATGCAAACATAATGAGTGAATTTGCACCACTACCACCTGGATCAATATCCAATGATTGGAGTAAGGTTATTAATGAAATTAATACAGAAGAAAGAGCTTCAGGAAGACCACCTAAAATGCATGTTAGCCGTAAAATTAGTAATGAGGATAGAATAGCTGAATTAAAAGCTGAACTCAAAAAGAAACGTAAAGATGTCATGAATGAAATTTATCATTTAGATCCTGAAAGAAGTCCACAGGCACGAATCAATGCAAAAAGGATTGAAGCAATGAATTTCTTACGCGAACTTTTCAAAATGAACAAAGAGTTCAAGAAAGTAACTTGGATGAACTCAATTGAAGCATTTAACTCACAAAAAGCAGTCAATCCAGCACTTAAAGGATGGTATGCCGATGCCACAAGAGATATCTCAAATGATGGAACAGTTGATATTCTCATTTATGATGAAACTGGTGAACTCAGAGGATTAAATGGAAACACACTAGTAAAGAGTAAGTACCCTGAAAGAAAAGCTTACACCGAATCACATCCAAGACCAGAAGACAGAAGAAAAGTTTACGACAAAGCAACTGGAAAGCTCAAAGAAGGTAAAATGAAATCATTCAGTGCATTCAAATCAGGTGAATTAAATGACATGTTCATTGATGGAATCAATGGTACAGCAGTCTTTACACATGAATCCAAAAGTGGTAAACCATTAACACCATATCAAATTTTCAGTAAGATACTCATGAAGGAATATTGGCAAACCTTAAATGATAACGGATGGTTAGACAATGTTGCAAAATATTTGAGAGTAACATTTTATTCTAAACTTAAGACCAATGTATGGTTCTATATCAAATCATGGGCTGCTGAAAAACTTTTGAACATGAGAAACTACCCACAATTATCATTAGAAGTACGTGAAGATCTTGACAAATCACCAAAAATGAAACGTGCACTTGCAACTCTACTTAGTGATATTCTCAAATCTGATAAAGAGACAACATTTGACCGCTTTACAATTGCTTTCAATGCCGTAATGGAAGGTCGTGGAATCGAAACCATCAAGGATAAGAAATTACGAATGAAAGAACGTTCTGATGTTCTATTAACACCAGAAGAAATGGATCGAGCAGGTAGATTTATTCCATTACCACAACGTGATCCATATGAATATGAAGATTTACCCGAAGAAGATTTCCTTGTTTAAACAAAAATACAATAAATGATGCTATTTTTAGATCAAGACTCTATTGAAACAAATGTGATAGTCATCTTTGAGAACATTATAAGCTGAATTATACATCAACTTGAAATCCTTTGACTTAATTTTGATATTCTCAATGTCACAGAATGGGTTAAGGGCTCTACAACCACAACATCCAATAGGTTCAACTGGGTAAAGGTTAACTAATACATCACTCTGTTGGCATCCAAGAAATAGTGAAACTAAAATTTGAAGGTCTTGAACTGAACAAATGATTCGATGTGATTGATCAATAATGTTTCCGAGAAGTTTGTAGTCATTTACAGTCAACAATGAGATACACATTTTATTAATCACCATTGTGAACTGAGGTGAAATAGAGTAGTCTTCAGTTTGAGAATATGGATTTGGTTCAATAAAGGTTGAATCTTTACTCTCTTGAGATCCAGAATTTATAGTAATGTTATTGTTCACAACAGGTTGATTTGTGGTAGTACCTAAACCAGTAAGCATGCCAAGTGCAGCAGACGAGATAGTTTTTGATATCATATTTACACAACAACAAAAAATAAAAGATTGAACCTCTATTTATGTTCACACATAAACATGGAACCACTACCAATTAAGATTAAGGTACCTTATATATCATCTAATGCAGACCTTGGAAGTCTCAAATTACCTGAAATGACTGACCCAAAAGAGTCCAGAATGAAACAAGAACAAAAGAGAAAACAACAAGAAGCCTATATTGAAAAAATTCGACGTGTATTTGGACCAGACGAGAAACTCATTTACCCATTTAGGACTGGAAATGACCTAATCCAGAAACGTCCTCATATACCAGATTCACAGTACAAGAAGCACAAAAAAAAGCTATCAAAACCAAATTTCTCCAACTCAATCGGTTGTTGGGAAATAGACATAATGTTTAATTGTGAACGTGAACAAATGTACTTGGTTGCAATCAATGTGAACACAAGATATCTAATGGTTGAACCAATAAGGTCTAAATCTGGACGGGATGTCTGGCCTGCACATGCCAAAATGGATCGACAACAACATGAACAAAATTATCCCATGACAACAATAAAAAGTGATGGAGAAGCTTCATTTCCAAATGCAATTTATACTGTATTTAATCAACGATACCAAATTGTGTCAATTCGTAATGGAGAAATAGTTGGACAAGATGTTGACTCAGACAAACCAGAATTATATCATGTGGTTGATACATCACCTCACACCTATCACAATAAAACAGTTGATTCAGTCATTAGGACATTACGTAATGCATTAGGTGAAAACAATCAGACATTAATTGTAATCCACGAAGTACTGGAACAATTGGTAGAAATTTACAACAAAAACAGAATACATCGATTTATTAGAATTACTCCAGCTGAATTTCATGGCAACATTGATGCAGAACACATTTATATCTCGATAATGCAAAATGAATTACGGAAAGAAAACCAGATTGAATCCAGAACTCACAGTTATAGTCCAGGAAATATTGTAATGGTATATCTCACTACAAGAACCAAAGAAGACAAGCAGTCAACCAAATTTACCAAACGTAGACGACAATATGAAACCTTAGCTGAATTTATACGGTATGATGGAAATACAGCAATCGTTAAAAGTTTCACTGATCCTACTCAACAAGAAATTCGAGTTTCAATATTCAATGTCCAATTTATTTGTCGTGACTTGAACGATATTTACCAAAATGGATCATTAACCCATCGGTGAACAAATCAAACACACCTTCAACCTCTCAACTACACCATAATAGACTACTAACCTACCAAAAACAATCAGTTCAGTCATCTAACTCTTCAGAACATACCACATGTGGTTCAATTGCATTAACTAAATCAGCTAACCTTGCTGGGAGACCAGAAGGTTAAGGATGCCGAATATCTTAGGGATCAACTCATCAGAAACGATCCCGGATATACAGGGAATACAACTGAACAACTCTCCACTTATGTTGAACCTCTAGGATCTCTCATCAAGCATATTCCTCCAGACTCTTCATTCAAAGTCTGGAAAAGGGTTCTGCTTAATGATCACCGACTTATGAACTCCTTCCCCAAATCCTTTTGGGAACAAGTCGATTTTATGCTCAAGGCTGCTGGTATCAAAAACTGTAGACGTAAAGATGAACTATGTGAAGCACTCCTTAATCGTCCTGGTGCTGGTGATGTCCCTGTGTACTATCACATAGTTTCCCACTATGAAGATGTTAGTAAGGTAGACATGGGTGAACTTCTCCAAGACATTAAAGCTGCGCTACTTTACTTTGATGAAGAAGTCTATGAAGCATGGAACTCATACCCAGCCGAGTTTCTCTATTCCAAAGAACCTGTAGACAAAGAGACATATGATGGGTTATGGGATACAGATATGCCAATAGAAGACAAAGAACGAATCAAAGAACATGCTGAGGTTGCTAACATTAAACTCCCTGAACAAACTCGGGATTACATATGGCACAATGAACCTGCTGACCCTGAAGAACATGAGAAACTCCTCCCCAAAAAGCTAGTCATTGGTCAACGCCCAAAAAGAGACGAGCTTACACACCACTACACCTTAACATGTGATAGTGAAGAAGCACTCAAGGTGGATGTACAGAAGATCTTTGAAACAGAGTTCAAGCTCCAAAATACCTACTTCAAGGCTAATATCATCTTCTCACACACTCTTGAGAAACCACAAGATGATGATACCTTCCTTTATGAAATCGTCACAGCAAATCCTCAGTTCCAACACCGCACTCCAACATATATTAGGCAGGAACACCCTGAAGACTTTGACAAGTTCAATGTCAAGATCAATGATGATTTAAGGTATCCGTATGCAGTAAGGTACTCTACTTCTGCAGTCAAACCCATATGTGTCTGCCAAGCAGTACTAGTCATTTATATCACCAAACCTGTTGGCGATAAGGTTGTATAGATGTTCCAAAAATTGGTAAACTTAACGTTTTTTTGATATTTAATGAATAGCGATTTTTTCTGCACAGAAGACGAATTGAGCCAAATAATTGAACGTTCTCCTCCCGAAATCGAAAGGACTATAAGAATGTTCATAAGACAAAATAATAGATTATTACCAAAACAAAAAAAAGAACAATTATTGATGTTTAAAAAATTCTTGAGAACAAGTAATTTTGAAGAATATTCGAATAAGATGATATCTTAAGTCTTTGATTTTTCAAAAACACTAACTACAAAAGTTTGGAAAATGGAAACTGACGAGCATGATTGGATACAAAATAAAAATGGAGCCCCAAAAAAATTAAACGAAGATGAAACTCAAGAATTAATTGACTTGATTCAAAAAAAATATTATGATGGAGATCCTCCTCAGAGATATGATATTATTATGAAAGCAAGAAGAATTCTATTTAAGAATGGAAGAGTTGATAGCTTATCGAAAAACTGGGTTGAGAGTTTTCTTGAACAGAATAAAGAGAAGATAAAAAAAGTCAAAGCGAGTCCAATGGAAGAATTGAGGTGTCAGGTGGGGTTAAAAACAGTAATTGAATGGTTTGATTTATTAAAGGAAAATCGAATAAGTGATATTGCACCGGGACTTATAATTAACATTGATGAAACAGGTTCTGGTTCATTATGTACCAAGAATTTGGTGAGAAAAACAGTTTTATTCCAAAAAATATCAATAGCCACGTTTTTTATCAAATTCCAAGGCAAAAGAAACATATATCGGCTATTTTGTCTATTACTGCTGATGGTTCAATGCTAAAGCCTGGAATCATTGGGATCAACAAAAATTTACCCTCAGATGCTAATAGAACAACGTTTAATAATATTATTTATCATAGTTCAGAGAAAGCTTTTATTTCAAAAAAAATCTTTGGAGACTACATAAAGAGTGAAGTCATCCCATATATTGATAATGAGAGGAGAAGAATTGAGAAAATGGATGCAAGGGCGATTATTCTTGTTGATGGGCACTTATCCCATCATGATGAATTATTAGAGGCAGTATTTGCTGAGAAAAATATTTATTATGCTTTTATACCTCCACATTCATCTCATATTCTTCAACCTTTGGATAGATGTCTTTTTGCTGTTTTGAAGAACCATCATGGAAATAAGAGGAAAATTAAGAACCTTGATTCATTCATATCTAAACTAGAGAACTTTTTTATATCGATACAGGAGAGTCAGATTACCTCACATATACTTAATTCATTTTCAAGATCAGGGTTAAAACCAGATTTACTTGATGGTTGTATTAATAAAGTGGAAGTTTTCCCTGAAAACTTAATTGAGGAGTTCTTTGGTAATAATCATAATCAAGAAATTGATTCGGATTCAAGTTCTGACGAAGTTATGGGTCATGAAAAGAAACACAGAAATCCAGCAAAAGATGCCTCCTGGGGTGTAATGAACCAAAGCCAATTTGAAAAAATTAATCAGGGGGTTTATCCCTTATGTGGACAAAGAGTAGAAATGAGCTAAAACAATTCTTTCCAGAGATATTTCAATTTTTAGTTTTCACAAGTATATATTGGAGTTTACCAATTTCTGGGAATTTACCGGTTTTTGGAACATCTATACTCCCTGAAGTTCTTGCTAAGAGTCATGCTGAGAACATAGTCACTTATGTTAACGAGTTCCTCTTCAAGTGTTTAGATACAGAGAGATTTCACTTTGCTGAAGGGGACACTGATAGTGCTTACTTTGCCGTATCTGGAGACTCTAATGAAGATTGTAATCAAGGGTTCAAAGCCATAATCAAAGACAGGGAGTTTTATGATAAGTATGGCTTGGGTTTCTTCATGGGGTGCTTCTTTTTGGGTTGGACTTGGTCAGTACCTGGTTCGTGACCGGGGTTAATTTTTTGAACTTGAACTGAGTCTTCCAGCAACTCTAATCTCTGAGCTGTTCTCTTGGCTTCTTCTTCCTTCTTCTTGGCTTCCTTAGCTTTCCTAGCTTCTTGAACTTGGTCTTCCTCTTCACAAAACATCTCCATCTTCTTATCAAAGAAATTCCCTATACACTCAGGGTGTTCATTAGCATACTTCAACATTGTAACATATTGATCAGCATTCCCCTCCTCCTCAAAACTCTTCTTAGCTTCATTGATTTCGATATTGACGCAGTTTGTCGGTTCTTCAGTCTCCTCATATTGGGTTCGGACCAGACCAACATCATTTTCATTGATCATAAAGCCTACGAACTTCTTCACCATATAACAACCTTCTGTCACTCGACCTTGGTATTTAGGATGATCGTTGATGAATTTCTTTTCGGCATCTGAAAAAGGGACTTTATATTCAGAAGCCACAACCCTTGCATATTTCTTGGCTTCCCGCCTTGTCTTACCCTCGGCGCGGACTTTTTGGTATTGAAATTGCATCTCTGCAACAAAAGACTAACCACCTTGAGACATAGTGTCAATTTAATCGTACTAGTCAAAAATATTGATGGGTACTCAGTGGATGGTGTTCATATTCCTGTTCCGGGGATTAGCCCACAACAGAGGTACAATAGTAAATCTTTTATATACTATAGGCGGTAGATACACTGAAACCTACCAATCCCCTGATTGCCACTTATCTACAGGGTTCGGTCCTCCGAAAAGACTTACTCTATACAGCAACTAACGTTGCGGGGTAAGTTGAAAGAATGTCATCCCTTATTTGTAGAGCTTCTGGAGGGTAGCTCGGAACCGTAAGTATAATGCCTTTTTTTATTTTTCACTCTCTGTTTTCCAGTTATCTGGGTTACCTTTTGATACCTCTGGTTACCGTGCTTTGATACTCTTCCTAGGGTGGAGCGCATTCTTTTTCCCTTGGTTACCACTTTGGATACCTTTGGTTACCTTTTGATACTCTTAATAGGGTGGAGGGTTTTCTTTTTGGTACTTTCATTGTGTTCCTGAAGATGAAGTCACCCCTCGTTTTTCGTGAATGTCAAATCGATATATCTCGATGAATAGTGCTTAGATTTGAATTTTGTATAGATAATGCTTATTTAAAATAATGCATTCTTTTTGTTTTTACAAATTAAAAATATAAATTTTTAAAATGTACGTTTAAAAATAGTAAATGATTGATATTCCCGAGAAACCATTTGATGTCATTGGTTTGAATATGGACGATTTCGAAACTGCAATTGGGAAGCTTGTGAATTGGGGCTTTATTTAAGAATCTAGATTATGCAATAGATGTCATTATATAATGACACTTGCTTATGGTAATTGTTTTGACGATAATGTATATTATCGTTGTCGAAATATTGAATGCCAAAAAAAGTGTTCAATAAAATTTGGAACAATTAATGAACGAACAAAGTTAAAAATAATTGATATTGCCTCCCTATTTGCTATTTGGTGTGGTTTTGTATATTAGAAGCTTCTTGGATGTTTTCTTGGAGACTTTTTAGGGTGATTCTTTTTGGGTTGCTCTTCTGATTCAAGTACTGCTCTTCTCTGCGCTTCTGCTTGCTCATCGTTGTTCCCATCCAACTCTTCCAACACTGGATTGTAAATTCTTTCCAAGTACCTAGGGTGTTCATCAACATGCTGCAACAGATCTTTAATTTGATGACCATTTCTTGCTTTTTCAAAGGATATTCGGTTTTTTGGTAGGTTGACATTGAAGAAAACAAAGTGTTGCTGTAACCCTGGAATTACCTCTTGTTCTTCGCAAAACCATAAAATCTTTGATTATCGATCATTTATTTACATGAAGTTTACAATTTTGACTGGTCATTTGGTCAATGATGTCCATGATCCTGTTCATGTCCTGTTCCAAGGATTAGCCCTCAACAGAGGTACCATTATACCGATATTATCTTTTTTCTAAATATTTTTTGATATCGCAGTTCTAAAGTGTGCCGAACTCGTCATACCCCTGATCGTCCAATCCATTTGGGGACTACTTCTGTAGAATAGAAGTTTCCATCTCTCTTAAAGCCATTTATGGGGATGATGTCTTCAATCATGACGAGCCCTATGCTTGTACGGTTCATGCTTATTCATGTCTGCTCAATTCATCGGGGACTCCTATTGAGATTGAGATTTCCGGGGTGGTGAAGCAATTCACTGCTCTGATGTTCTTAATAGTATGACCAATATCAAATACCCCTTCGGAGGGGTTGTCGTAAACACGTAACTTCTTTTTCTTTTTACCATTTTTACTCTGTTTTTGGATACCTCAGATACCTGGATACCTCTGGTTATCGCGCTGTGATGCTCTTCCTAGGGTTGAGCGCTTTCATTGTTCCCTTGGTTACCCTCTTTGTTACCTTCGGTTACCTTTTGATACTCTTACTAGGATGGAGCACTTTCTTTGTGTTCCTGAAGACGAAGTCTCCCTGGAGTTCGTTTTGTTGACTGTGAACCATACGCATCTATTCTTATCCTCACTACCATAGACGACAACAGGACCAACATTGGACCAGAACTTGAAAAACATTAAACTATTTACTGTGTCTTCTATATTTAGGTTTGATCGACAATAGCCTATTTAAAGACTCTACTCTGCTCATTAAGTCAATAAAGTGTACTTCTATTTCCTTCTTCTTAAGGACATTAAAGAGCTCTTGTGTGATTGATGCTAGGTCATTACCAATATGCTCTGAGATGGTGTATATGTCATTGTCATAGTAGATAGTAGCACTGATCTCCCACTCCCTACTCATCATCCTATCTAGATAGACCCAGAGGATGCTCTTCTGACCGGAGTATATCAAGACATCACCAACATACTACGCGAACTTGAAGGTCATTTTATTAATGACCGAGGGTCTGATCGTATGTGTACTCGAAAAGATATATCCCGCATAAAAACAATCATTACTCGCATCTTCTCTCGCAGAAAGAGTAGACTCTGGACTAGTACTGTATAGCACCTTCATAAATATCGACAAGATCTCGCTCTATGTTGTGGGTATGAAGAAGAACACTTAACTCAACCCCATATTTTATATTATCAAGACTATACCCTTCAAGAAGATACTAGGCAAGGACGTGCAGGTATACAAGCTCAAGGGCGATATTCTATTTGAGAATGTTGACAATAAAATTTAAATATATATTACATTTTTCTTGAATGGAGAAGAAGGGATTGACCTACTCACTGACTGTGCTAGACTACGTGAACGTGACGCAGGAGGAGTTAGAGGGGAGAGAGTTTGAGTTTATATTGGAGATTATGAATCCCAATGAGAAGTCCTCTTCTGTAAGTGTCACGTTATCATTCCAGAGAGGAATATGCACAGTCTACTTGAGAGAAGGAGAGAGAGGACTCATTCACACTATCGCATAATATAGCGTCTGTGGATGGAATAGGACCAATGAATTATCCCTACGACTACGCATGCACAAGAATCGACATAATGCGCTATGAGGTCATTGACAACATCATCGTGTTCACTCGTTATACAGTATTCGAAGATGGGTTCTTGAAGATATGCGGAGACATCACCAAACTCATCTCCATCTTCCTACTCCAGCCAGGTTTTAATTTCTCAGAAAACAACTGGCGTGCGATATTCAACTGGTAGCACACTAACCCAGCTTCTAGTCGAGAGACATTCATCCGCGTCAACACCAGGCCTAATCATTACTTCGTCTTCAACAATGGCGCTTTCGTAGAGCTGAAGAAGAGGCCTCGAGTGATCAGGCTGCTACGTAGGATTGATTGAGAATGTAAAGAAAATTTATTATTTGTGAGTGGCGACATATGAGTTGTCATGGATAAGTTCGTCGATGGAGTGTACCCTACCTTTTTTACTATTGGCAGGAATCGCATTGACTATCTCCCTACTAACAGAGACAAGAAGAGGATATACGCTATCGAGTGCCGACTGACTATACTAGACGACATTAAGCTCACTTATACACTCTTCACCGAGGACGACGTCAAGGAGGTAGATTGCAATGTTAGGCTCCCTCATCAATTTTGTAGCGCAAGAGATCTTGAAGAAGCACTCATGCATATGTACGACGTCCTCAGGATCACCACTGTAGAAATTTGTGGGAGAATAGGGGTTAAGTTGCTTAATTGTGAGAAGTTCGCAGGAAAAGTAGTATCTACTCTCCTCCCTCCTCATCTCTACGAAGAAGTCCAGTGTGATCTCTCTTTTTGAGAATACAATGGCCCAGTGATCAGAAATGGATGGTCATTTCATTTATATGTTAGTCTGGGTGCATTTTTCACCAACAATAACTTTATAAATTGAAATATAATAATTCAAAACAGCAATCAGAAAATAGAACAAATATTCCATATACCAAGAAGAAGAGGAAATAAAAAACACATACGATCGAAACAGATGAGATAAGCACAAATAATTTCATTTATTGCGATACACACCACACAATCGACACCATTTGCTCCTAATATTATCTATGGGAAATCGGACCAAAGTGCCTAGGGTTTGTAATTCGGGGGTGTAACCAAAGGTATATCAATAGCAGTCTTTGGTCGGAACTGGTCATCTCTATACTATTACGATTCAATTAATGAACTTCCAAGAATCAAATTCGATTAAATAATTCAAAAATTCAATGATTTCCCAAAGAGATACCATGAAAAATTCATCCCATATTATGATGATACTCTTCTAATAGCCACAAGGTTAAACCCAAGAATATCTCATAATGTTGAAATTAGTACTAAAGATATAAATAGGATTGATTTAGGAATACGTCAAATGATCAACCAAATGAAACCTGTAAATGATGATGTTTATATTGGGAAAATGATAAAATGGGAATCTATTTTTGAATCACAATATGATATTAAAGTCAAACAACTTTGTGATGAACAAGATCTTTATCTGATTCTTAAAACTGTCGATAAGTCTAATTGTTTAAACTTTTAGAAAAATAATCAAAATTCTCTTAAAAAACTAACAAAAATTGCTAAAGAAATCATTTCATCCCCTTGCTCAAGTGCTGGATGTGAGAGAATTTTTTCCAAAACGAAAAAACTATTAGGTCTTCATAGATTGTCAATAAAGCCTGAAAAGTCGAAGACTTAGTTATCATAATAATGAATAAACAGTTATTATTGGTAAAGAATGGTTAGCAAACTGTTTGGGACAAATAATCATCTTTGTAATAACTTTGCCGATTATTTCAAAATACAAAGTGAAAAAGTGAAAAAATTTAACAGCCTAAAATACATTACATAGTAAATTGAGATTTGGTTTACTTCTCTTAAAATGCCCATTTAAGCACCACCAAAATTAAGCCAATCAAAAGGATCAGTCCACTTCTAATTCCTAAAATATCAGATAATAAAATAATAAGGGCTGTTAGAATGATTATAGAAACTTTTTCGTTCAAATGGCTGAGTTTCATTATCATCTGAAGTATAGCTATTGTTGCAACAGTGACTACAAAGAGTTCTGTAATGCATTCATATCGATAAACAGGGTTCTTAAAACTAGATTAATCGAGTTTTCTAAACCAGTCAAATTTTCTGGAATTGTTATTATTCATTCGTAACAAATATATTGGAAATATTGTCACCCATAATCTCCAAAATGCGTGCATTGCAGGTTAGATTTTCTCAAAATCCCTCTTAATAGAGTATCGATTATTGGAATTTCATTATGATTTTATCCATTTTTAAATTATCATATTTTCATTATAAATCATTGAAAATCATGAATGTGTAATTTGGGAACTTTTTGATTCCTCAGGAATCATAGATTTTTCTGTTTGGGGATTCTTTTACACACCCAAATTTGGAAAATTTCAAAGGTGAATAGGCAACAACATTGAATACTCTGATATGTTGAAGTACCTCTTCTATTAACATTGTTATTGAGAATTCAATGGCCCAGTAATCAGCCACCAATCCATGATCATAGCCTAATTCCTTAAGGTCACACTTCCCGATATTAATTCAGTGAAGCATCTGTGAAAAAACTTGACAAAATTGTTCTTTGTTATAAAGAGCCCTGGAACTAACAAGAAGAAAACAATTGAAAACGATTTAATTGATAATATCCAAACATTAACCCCTTTCTTTAAGAATTAAATATTGAATAGAATGGCCCAATGTTCAGAAAAGGATGGTCACTTCATTTATTTGGTTGATATCTTGTTTATAGAATGCAGATTTCCAGAAAGAATCTAGAGATCATAACATATGCAATATAAGAATCAGAGACAAAGAGAAACAATTGAAATTTGGAAATTTTAAAAGTGATAATAATGATGATTTCATTTATGTGCGAAGGAGCTTTTTTAAAAAGTGGCATTATGTTTTAATGGACCTGATTATTACTAAACTGAGAATTTCAATTGGTAACTCAATTCATGTCTCGAAAAGGGTCAAAACACATGTAATGGAGGATAATAAATGGGCTCCAATACTTCTTTCGTAACTTTTAAGGCTTTTTAGAATAAAATTTTTGTTATATATTTTTGATTGTTTTTAATTAGTCATTTTGTTACTTTGTTTATTTTAACAATTTTCGACACCAATTTTTCGACCCTATAATTTTTCACCAAAAGATTATTAAAATATCTATTTAGTCATTATGTGGTTGGGGTTTTGTTTTTTATTAACGATTTTCGGCACTAATTATTTTCATATCAGGAGGTTGAGTAATAAGGTTTTGTGAAAAATTCGTTCTCTCCATGTTTTTGTTTTTTTGAGAGATGATTAATAGAAAAAAAATATATTATAGTAGCGTTTCGTTTTAAAAATCGTTTCGGTTTATCGTCACAGTAAAAAAATAATTTATGCAATTTTTTTGGTGTATTTTCAATTTTTCTCTGTGTGTATTGAAGCTATCACAAAATAAGTAACTGTGAATATGTGCATATTAAGCAGTTCTACATCATGATACTACTGTGATGTATCAAAATGCAATATTCATAATAATACTAATTGAATAATGAAATAACTTTCATTCAAAAAATCTCAATATGGGATAGCAATTGCAAAGTAATTTTTATAATTTCCTATTATTTTAATATATTCTATGTTTTCATTAAGCCCATTTTCCACAAAGATTGCTTAATAAAAAGTTTCTCTGTTACATTCCAAATTTTTTGAATTTTCAGAATTTTTTTTCTCTAATATAGTATTTTGAAAATTTCTCAATGGAATGATAATTAAAATGGGAAATAAGTTGTGCATATTGTAGAAATGCTTGTAATAAATGCTTTATTTTACTTTTTTGGCGCCAAATTGTCAGATTAGCTGAATGGATCCAGCTCTTGTTATCCCTATTGAAATTGTGCTTTTTTGTATTCATTCCCTTAAAAACAAGGATATGATCAAGAAATGTAGGCCATTATTTCACCGTGAATTTAAGGAAATCCCTACATTAATTGGGCAAATAAATTGGATACAAGAAAACTGTGGAATCATTTCATAAATTAAAATTGTAGAAATTCTTGGAATTGGGGAATCGTTTTTAGCTACTCCACTTTTTTAATACTCCACTTTTCATAAAAAAAATGCCGGTTTGTGGTAAGAGATAATTTGTAAAGGTGACCACTTATCGGCCCGATCAATAAATATTTCAATTTTAATAAAACGATTATTTGGTATTGAAATCTACATTATGTGAGAAACAATGGTACCTCACCAAAAAAATCAAGATTTTTAAAC
>Ga0209639_1002217_pt1 | contig 16115 bp, 9 predicted proteins | sample EPASupsiteHSE605_FD_187268 | JGI IMG/M metagenome (GOLD analysis project Ga0209639, IMG submission 187268) | Bioremediated contaminated groundwater from EPA Superfund site, New Mexico - Sample HSE6-05 (SPAdes) (version 2) | ecosystem: Environmental > Aquatic > Deep subsurface > Groundwater >...
ATTTTCAGGCATGCGGCAAGTACAGCCCATTCTTTCGGATCCTGAGTCCTCTACCTTCTCCGCAGCAGGAGGATTTACAATCAGCTTATATTTAGCACGCATTAAGCGATAAAGTATAAGAAAGTAGTAAGTAAACTAATAGTAAGACTTAAATCAAGTATTCGTTTGCCAATTGTCAAACGCAAAGTCAACATATGGATACCTTTCTTTTGCGATATGACAAACGAAAGGTATTCATATCGCAAACGCAAAGTATCCATATGTCAAACGAATACTTGTTCATACTCAAAGTTATAGAAGTCTATTGATATAGGGCTACTTTACTGGATATAAATGGTAAATGACTCATTTGTTTTTCAGGAATATGGATGCGAAGTACGCAGCTATTCCCGGATTCTGTGCCTCTCTCCCGATTGAACGTGTAGCAGAACCAGACTATATTCTTACACCAGGACGTTACGTTGAACTACCAGAGGATGAAAACAATTTTAACTTTGAAAATAGATTTATAATAACGCCTTAATAAATAATAAAATTAGGAGATTAAACATAGAATCTCAGAAAAAACTAGAAACTATTGAAAATTAATTGTATATAACAATTGAACAGTATACCAGTGCTCATAGTTTGCGAAGATAAAAAAAGTAATCTAAACGTAGGTATATGCGCATTCAAGCCACTCTATCATAATGAACTTCTGAATCAAGCAATGCGTCACGTAAAAGAAGTAAAATAAGAGGTTAAAGCACTAAATTTGTACTCTTTTTTTAAAGCTGAATTCATCAATTATACACATAAATACATTATCTTTACGAATTTAAAATCTCAAATCAGAATTTATCGTGGTCAATACAAAAAAATATTCTTTTTCATTCACAGGTGCTTCAGCGTTAATCTCTGAAACATTGGTTATTGCTAAAGAATACCATAAACTTAACGATTGGAATACTGTTCAGATTTCTTTGTCTGACAACAACCACCTGAACAAGGTAAAACAAGGCACTTTCAAAAGAGAGTTTTCCGAAATAAAAAAAAGATTATCATTAATCACGCCCAACCAGCTTCAATTAATGATACAAGGAAGCTACGAAGAAGCAAAATTTATAATTTTGCTTTCTCTCGTTAAGGCATACCCTTACCTATTCGATTTTATTGTTGAAGTTCTGCTAAATAAATATTTATTATTCGACAGAACACTTTTAAATAGTGATTATACCCGATTTGTAAATTCAAAATCTTTGCAACATCCGGAACTTGAAAAAATTACTGAAACCACTTCGAAAAAAGTCAAACAGGTTGTATTTAAATTATTGGAACAAGTTGGTCTAATTACTAATATAAAAAATGGCATTATACTAAAGCCATTTTTAAGCAGTGAGATTACAAGAGTAATACTTGATGATGATCCTGTTTATCTTTCTGCTTTCCTATATTCAAACCAAGAGATCAAAGTATTAATTGAAAAACCAAAAGATGACAACTAATACCCAATACAACACCCCCAAGGAGTTCAACAACTTGTATAAAATCCTTTCAAGCCCTAAGTTTCTTAAAAAGGAAGGATTAGGTGGTGAATTGCCGTTTTTTATACATTCTTTTCCTGTTCAAAAACTGGGTGAAGTTGAATCAAATACCGACTCACTAATTAAAAGGCTTCAAAGTGAAGGAGTTGAAATCATTGAAATCAACCTATACTTTTTGTGTATTGACATACTCAAACGTGAAGATCTTTTCGATAAAATCACAGACCAAGAACAATCATGGCCTAACAAACAGCGACTATTGCGAATCCTATATGGACCGCTGAATATAGATACGGTAATTATCCCAGAAATACATAAAAGAGTAGCTGACACCAATGCTAAAATATTATTGCTCTCTGGTATAGGAGCAGCATTTCCTTTTATCCGTTCGCATACAATTCTGAATAATCTTCAAACTTTAGTAGGTAATATTCCGCTTGTTATGCTCTTTCCGGGTACATACAACAATCAATCTTTATATCTGTTTGATCGCATTAAAGACGAAAATTATTACAGGGCACATAACCTCAATGAATACAAAATTTAATATGACACAAAAAGAACTTTATCTTAAAGATATTAACCGCCCTATTGAGGGAGTTATAAAAGCCAACGACGACAGACATTTACTTTCTGAGCTGGAAGAGTATGTACTTACCAACGAACTGTTAGGCATTGCAAACCGGAATAAAATGCTCCCCGGTTTATTCGAGGATCTGTCCAAAATCAACTTCAACAGTAGTGTTTGGATTTCGGGTTATTTCGGTTCGGGTAAGTCGCACTTACTCAAAATGATGTCATTGGTTTTAGAAAACAAAGAGATTAATGGCCATAAATGTGCAGAGGTTTTTGCACAAAAGGCAAAAGATGATTTTGAGTTAGAAGGCAATATCAAGCGAGTTGCCAAAATACCAACTAAATCTATCTTGTTTAATATAGCTGCTAAGTCTGATGGTATTACGGGAATGAGTTCAACTATCGACCCTGTTCTAAGTATATTCTTAAAGGTGTTCAACGAAATGTTAGGATATGATCCGTTGAATCCCGAAATTGCAGAAGTTGAAAGGCACTTGGAAAGTATCAATCAATACGATTTTTTCAAAACTGAATACCATAAGCGTTTCAACAAGAGTTGGGAGAAAGGACGTGAATCTATATTTTTGAACCAACACGAATTGGCTGAAATCTATGCTGAAATTAAATCTATTAGCACCGAAGATGCCGACCGATACATTGATAATCTTATAAATAATTACAAGCTGGATATTGAAGGGTTTGGTGACTTGGTAACTAACTATATTAAATCACAACAGCCAGGCTATCGCCTTGTTTTTTGTGTAGATGAAGTGGGTCAGTTTATTGCAGAAAATGTAAAACTAATGCTTAGTTTACAAACTATTGCCGAGACTCTTTCTACCAAAACACAAGGACAATCATTCCTTATTGTAACTTCGCAAAACGACTTAAATGCCACAATTGGAGATTTGGGTGCGAAACAAGCACACGACTTTTCACGTATTCAGGGTCGGTTTTCAATAAAAATTCCGCTTACCAGTGCCAATGCCGATGAAGTTATTCAGAAGCGTTTACTACAAAAGAAGGAAGAACCTGCTAACATGTTAGCCAACATGTATAGCAAAGACCAAAATACAATTAAAACCATTCTTAAATTCAATGATGGTTCACGTCAATATCAAGTTTATCGGGATGCTGACCATTTTGTAAATACATATCCTTTCCTTCCATACCAATTCGATTTATTTCAGGCAGCTATAAAAGCATTGTCCGAACACAATGCTTTTATAGGAAGTCAACAATCAGTTGGGGAACGTTCTTTGTTGGGGGTATTTCAGACAGTTGCTAAAATGTATGCTGAAAAAGAAACCGATACCTTTGTTTCCTTTGCACACATGTATGAGGGGATTAAAGATGTACTTCAAAGCAACATTCAAAGTGATATTCTTCAGTCCGAACGAAGCATTGATAATGAAATAGCTAAAGAAGCTCTCAAAGCACTTTTCTTAGTTAAATATGTAAAAGGGTTTACTGCTTCTGTGGGAAATATTGCCATTCTGCTTTTACCTCGGTTTGATGTTGATTTGGGTGCATTTCATAAGCAGGTACAGAAAGCCCTCAACCTATTGGAAAGTCAAACCTACATTCAACGTACTGCAAACGATATATACGAGTACCTGACCAATCAGGAAAAGGATGTAGAAAACGAAATCAAAAGTACGGAAATTGACCCTAACGCCCCAAGCGAATTATTAGTTTCGTACCTATTTGAAGAAATTATCCGTGATTCGAAAGTGAAGTTGGATACCAACAACCAACCTTATGAGTTTGGACGTAAGTTAGATGATATATTGATAGGGCGTGAAAAAGATTTTTACCTCAACTTTATCACACCATTCAATGCAAATTCAATAACAAAAGCAAACGTGAATATGTTTTCGTTGGGGCGCCCCAACGATTTAATTGCTTTCCTTCCGGAAAACAACAGGCTTTTTGATGAATTGAAATTAATCAAAAAAACCGATAAATACATCCAGCAGACCAATTCTCCTTCATTGGATATTCACAAACAACGGATTATTCAGGACAAAGCTACTCAAAACGCCGAACGTAAAGGCACTATTCTAAATCAGTTAAAAGAGACTCTGGGAGATGCTTTAATGTATATCAACGGTTCTGAATTGACTGATATTGGAAGTCGTGACCCTAAGATTAAAATCACTCTTGGATTGCAACAGCTTATCAAAACCATTTACACCAACCTGAAAATGCTAACGGCTGATTATTCCGAAGCACTGTTGGTGAAATTGATGCAAAGTCAGGACGATGTATTATTCAAAGATAATATGTTGGAGGTGGAAGTGGAATTACTTAACAGGATACAACGCAACAAAGCGAATCACGAACGCACCACTATTAAATCTCTACTGGATTATTTTAGCTCGCGTCCTTACGGTTGGTATCAGGCTGCTGTTTTGTGTACTATTGCTAAAGTGTACAAACGCAATAAAATCAGCCTGAAGCAGGACGCAAATACACTTTCCGACCGCAACGCTTTGGAAGCCTTGCAGCGCAACAATCAGTACAACACCACTATCATTGAGTTGGAAGAGGAAATAGCACCAACAAATATTCAAAAATTAAAAAACTTTCATCAGGAGTATTTCAACGAGCCAAATTTAGGGAACGATCCGAAAGAAATCTCTCGTCTTTTTAAACTTCGTTTGGAAAAAGAGCTCAAAGATTTGAGCGACATGTATGGCAAACGCATTCGCTTTAAATTCTTGGAATCATTAGGCGAGCCACTCAACCGTTTGAAATTATTAGTAGAAAAAGAGCATCTGTACTTTTTTACGGCTTTAGACCAGTATCAGGATGATTTGTTGGACGACAAAGAAAATGTGATTGAAGCAACCAAACGCTTTATGAATGGTTCACAGTTGACTATCTTCGAAAAGGTATTGACCTATCTCGAAAGCAACAACGCCAACTTCGATTACATTGGTTCTGATAATATTGTAACACTCAAAGCAGTAGCTTCGAGCCCTGCACCTTACAGAGGTTCACTTATGCAGGAAGCCAAAGAAGCATTGGACAATATCCAGCATGAACTTTCCGAAAAGCAACTGTCGGAAAGATTAGCTGCCAAAGAGTCTATTCAAAGTTTAATCGAAAAACTGAAACAGTTTACCGATTTCGCAAAGTTGAACGAGAAACAACAAAATGAAATTCTTGCTCCTTTCGAAAATAGTATTAAAGAAATTGAGCACGAACGTTTCATTGGCAATATCCGCTCCAAAACATACAATGCCAATGTGGAGGTATATCAACGGCAACTGGAGAAAATGATGTCATTGGCAAATCCACCATTGACAACACCAAAACCTGCCGGAGGTGTAGTAAGTGAACCAAATTCACCACTATATTCACCTCTAAAAGTCACCTTTGTTCGTAAAGACTCCGTGAAAATCAACTTTAAAAAACCTGCTTTGGAAACCAAACAGGATGTGGAAGAGTATCTCACAGCCCTTAGAGAACAATATTTCCGTATTATTGACGAAGATAAACGTATATCATTATAATGAACACCAACACCCTCAAATCCTTTGCTGCCGAAGCCCGCATAAAACTCATTGACCAAATAGCCCGCAAACTCGACTTTGTACTCACTCACGATACCGCCGAGCTGCGTGGCAAACAGGCCGAGATTGCACAGCTTAACGACAAAATAAAACAAATCGGCCGTGAGCAGGTCATTGAAACAGTGGCATACACCTGGTTCAACCGCCTGATGGCGCTACGCTTTATGGATGCCAATGGTTACACCTTGCCCAAAGTGGTTACACCGCTGCCCGGCATGACCAACCCCGAAATACTGCAAAACGCACTCGCAGGGCATATCGAAGCCGACTTCCGCCTCGACCGCAACCGCCTCAACGACCTATTGGACGGACGCACCGCCAGCGCCGATGCTCACACCGAAGCCTACAAAATGCTCATTGTGGCTGCCTGTAACCATTGGTACACCGCCATGCCCTTTATGTTCGAGCGTATCAGCGATTACACCGAACTGCTCCTGCCCGACGACCTACTGAGCGATTACAGCATTGTAGCCGATATTCGCAACGGCATGACCGACGAAGATTGCCAGCAGGAAGAAATTCTCGGGTGGCTCTATCAGTTCTATATTTCTGCCGAAAATGCCCGACTGATAAAGTCTAAAAAAGCCTACGCCAAACACGAGCTTGCACCTGCTTCGCAGCTGTTTACACCCAAATGGATCGTGAAATACATGGTGGATAATACCCTCGGGCAGTTGTGGTCGGAAATGAATCCTTCCACTTCCATACTCCGCCAGTTGGAGTTTTACATTACTCCGGCTTACAAAGACCAGCTCACACCCCGCACCAAAAAGCGACTCGAAGAAATCAAATTCTTCGACCCCTGCGTGGGTTCGGGGCATATCCTCGTGTATGCATTCGATGTGTTCTACCTTATGTACGAAGAGCAAGGTTACAATGTGTCAGAAATACCCGAGTTGATAATCAAGCACAACCTATTTGGTACGGACATTGACGAGCGTGCTGCACAGATAGCCTCCTTTGTGCTCACCATGAAAGGCCGCCGCAAAAACAGCCGTTTCCTGCGCAAAGGCATTACGCCCAACGTTACTTTCTATCAGGATTTTGAAGACGATACCAAATTCTCCAATGCCAAAGCCATTGGTTCATTAATCAATGTAGAGCCGGAGGAGATGAACGCCTTTAAGGTGGAAACGGGTACTATCTATGCCGAACAACAACAGAAACTGAAACAACTCTACACCTTCTTGGGACAGCGGTACGACTGTGTGGTAACCAACCCGCCCTACATTTCTTCGTCACGTATGGAAGGATCTTTAAAACAATATGTAGAAGCGAAATACCAAGATACTAAATCCGATCTTTTTGCCACTTTCGTTATCCGATGCATAGAGCTTTGCAATGCCGATGGTTTAACCGGCTACATGACCCCTTTTGTGTGGATGTTTATTTCCAGCTACCAAAAACTGCGTGAAACCATTATTGACAATCATTTTATCAACAACCTCATTCAGTTAGAATATTCAGGGTTCGATGGAGCTACAGTGCCTATTTGTACATTTACGCTTCGCAATAACCAAATAGATAATGCAAAAGGCAGTTATATTCGTTTAAGTGATTTCAAAGGTTCCGAAAATCAAGCTCCTCGCACTTTAGAAGCCATTCAAAATCCTGATTGTGGTTGGTTTTATATTAAAAATCAATGTGAATATGATAATGCTCCAGAAAGTATTATTTGTTATTGGTTATCGTACCAAGCTATATCATATTTTAAAATAAATCCTTCTTTATCTTCAAAATACGCTACAAGAGTTGGTTTATCAACAAGTGACTCTCCTAGATTCTTAAGATTATGGCAAGAATTATCATTTGATAAAGTTGGTTTAAATTTTAAAACAACTCTTGAAGCAAAACAATCAATGAAAAAATGGTTTCCATTGAATAAAGGAGGTGGTTTTAGAAAATGGTTTGGTAATAATGAATATGCAATAAATTATTTAAATGATGGAGAAGAACTAAAGCATTGGTTAGTAAATAATCCCAATGATCCAACAACTACTTCTTTTTCAAGATATATTAGAAGTCCAAGATATTATTTTAAACCTTCATTAAATTGGACTAAAATATCTTCCGGTTCTTTTTCAATAAGATTTTCTGAAGATGGATTTATATTTTCAGACGCAAGTAATGGTATTTTCCCTGATTCTATTGATGAAATATATTATCTTATAGGTTTATTGAATTCAAAAGTTGCAAAAGAGTACTTGTCTGCCTTATCACCTACATTAAATTTTAAATCTGGTGATATTGGCAAAATCCCTGTACTTCAAAATTCAAATTCTGAGACTATTTCAATTGTCAAACAGTGTTTGTCATTCGGTAAATCAGATTGGAATTCTCATGAAACCTCTTGGGATTTCCAACAAAATGAACTTATCCGTTGCAAATCGAATTGCGGTCAAAACTGTGCAGATTTGGATATGTTAGATGAAGAATATCGTGTAGAGATTTTAGGCATGTCTAACATTCCAACAGATAGTAATTTATTAAAAGATTGCTTTAATGCATACAAAAATGAGTGGAGTAAGAAATTTTACGAACTTCACCGAAACGAAGAAGAACTCAATCGTCAGTTTATAGAAATATATGGCTTGCAAGATGAACTTACACCCGATGTACCGCTGGAAGAAATCACCATTTTGCAGGAAGAAGGCAAAATTATTGATAGTCAGTTAGAAATACAAACCGCACCAGTCATGTTGCAGCTTATCAGCTATGCAGTAGGCTGTATGTTTGGTCGCTACAGTCTCGATAAACCCGGACTTATCCTTGCCAATCAAGGAGATACAATAGATGATTATAACCGCATAGTTGGTAACTTCAAGTCCCCTTTAGGGGATTTAGGGGTTCTTACTCCCCCTTTAGGGGTTAGGGGTTCTTTTACGCCTGATTCCGATAACATTATCCCTGTCCTCGATGGCGAATGGTTTTCTGATGATATTGTAGGGCGTTTCCGTGAGTTTATAAAGGTTGCTTTCAGTGCCGAACAGCTTAATGAAAACATTGGTTTTATCGAAGATAACATTCCGGCAAAAGACATACGCAAATACTTTGTAAAGGACTTTTACAACGATCATATAAAGCGTTACAAAAAACGTCCTATCTATTGGATGTTCAGCAGCCCCAAAGGTCATTTCAAAGCCCTTATCTACATGCACCGTTATCAACCCGATACATGTAGCGTATTGCTCAACGATTACTTACAACCTTTTATCAGCAAGCTCGAAAGTGCCAGGCAAACACAAACCATGCTCAGCCTTCGTGAAGACCTGTCGCCACGAGATAAAGTAGCAGCAAGTAAAGAAATAGACAACTTTCAAAAAATGATTGACGATTGTAAAACCTACGAACGCACCCTCTTCACCCTTGCCACCAAAAAAATCAGCATGGACTTAGACGATGGCGTAAAAGTAAACTATCAGAAATTCAAAGAAGTACTTGTACCGATTAAAGGATTGGAAAAAGAGGAGGAATAAACCAACTCCAACGGAGTTAAATATGAATAGCCCCCAGATTTATCTGGGGGTTGAAAGAAAAAAACAAAAATCAACCCTAGCGGGTTGAACAACAAAAGATATGGCAGCAATAAACCTTTCAGAATTATTCAACAACAAGATTTTCAGGATACCGGATTATCAAAGAGGTTATGCATGGTCTGAAAAGCAACTTACAGAACTTTGGGATGACATTGATGAAATTAAAGAGATTGATGGTGAACTCAAAAAGCATTATACAGGAACAATCTATTTGGAAACGACAAAAGCTCTTCCATCAGAAAACTGGATTTCGGGTTACACCTTTTATAATGTTGTTGATGGTCAACAGCGTTTAACCACGCTCTGCATTTTGCTGTTTGAATTATTAAATTCAACAGAGACAGGGTACTGTGAAGAAAGTAAATCCAATTTGTTTCAAACTTTCATCGCAAAAGCAAATCTTTCGGGTGCAAGTAAAGTGTACAAATTTGGGTATACTATTACAGATAAAAACCATAGCTTTTTGTTCAACTCCATTTTTGAAGATAAAAGTGTGGTTTTAGAGCATGGACAATTAAATCTTTACCGCAAAAATCTGCTATATGCGAAAGATTTCTTCAAAAATAAAATTGCCGGTGTGAGTTCAGATGAAAAAGGATTAATCTTCAAAAAACTCACCACTTCTTTACAATTTGATTTACGGACCATTGAAAAAGACCTTGATGTGCAAGCTGTTTTTGAAACAATGAATAATCGGGGAAAACAACTAACCACATTAGAAAAACTTAAAAACAGATTAATTTATCTGACCGATAAATTACCAAATTCAAATGAAGATAAAATAAATCTGAGGACAAAAATCAATCTTGCCTGGGGCGAAATTTACACCAATTTAGCTCAAAATCCCGAGTTAATTTTGGATGAAGATATATTCTTATCAGCTCATTTATCGTTATATCGAAAGCCTAAAGAGTCAACATTTTCTGAGAAACTGGCGGAAGAAAAAGTATTTCAGATGTTTTGCAATAAATCAAACAAATACGATCTTGATGAAAGTGGTGAGAAGGAGCAGCCCGTTACATTTTCGAAGATTGACGACTATGTGATACAATTATCAGAGTTGGCTCCGGTGTGGTATAAAATACACAACTCTAATAACATGCTAATCAATAAAATTCTAATTCTGAACGGATGTAAGGATATCAGGATATTTTTAGCCACATTATTGCTCAAATATGCTGAAAATGAACTAACAAATCCAATTCTTTCGAATCTTGAAAGAATATTATTCAGAAACAGAGTGCCTGGTATTTGGATTATGGATGAACGCAATCCTGCAAACTGGGCAAGAGATTTATACAATAAAGAAGAATCAATTGATGATATTTTAAACCATACTAACGAGTTGATTCAAAAACCAATCAACAATAGTGATATTATTAATGGATTTAGAGGCTTATTTACCTATATAAACGGGAACAAAGGGTTTCATAGATGGGGCAATTTGAAATATTTTTTATTTGAATACGAGCTATTTCTTAAAAGTAGAGCGCGCGAAACAAATGATAAAGTGTCATTAGCTGATTTTTATGATACTACAATCGAACATGTTATACCTCAAACATATTGGACATGCTGGTCTGATATTGTCGATGAATTTACAGAACCAATTGATGAAGAGTATAAAAATCAGGCAAGAAAAGTATTGATAAACACCCTTGGTAACCTGACAATACTCAAAAACGGGAAAAACTCAGCTTTAGGTAATAAAAGCTGGATTGAAAAAAAAGAAAGGTATCGTACCGGTTCATACAATGAAATTGAGATTAGCAAATATCCTGATTGGACTTTAAAAAGCATTTCAGAAAGAGGTTTTGATATGCTAAAATTCATGGAAAGTAAAATTTCTGGTCTTACTTTCACTAAAAAAGATATGAAAAAAGCATTATTCTATGATGATTATATCATTCAACGGTTTGAATAGAATGTATTCTATAGGTATTACCTATGGTGTGTGGAAATCTATATATTCGTTGTGAATTCTATCAAAACATACAATCAATTGATATCATAAATCTTACATTTAGGTCGTCTCATTAATAGGCAGATCAAAACAGAAATAAAAATCAACCATTATGACCGAATACAGTGTTCCCGAAATAATTGAATTACTCAACACACAAGACGAGTGTACATGGATAGAAGCCAAAAAAGGAAGTGCTATTGATACTTCTGTAATGGAAACGGTGTGTTCTTATGCCAACGAACCAGGGTTGGGCGGTGGCTATATCTTGTTAGGTATCGAGGAAGACGAAAATTCACTGTTTCCCTATTATTCAATTTGTGGTGTAAAAGATGCCGATAAAGTTCAAAAAGACATAGCGTCTCAATGTGCTGATAGTTTTAATATACCTGTTCGCCCTATTATAGAAACAGAAATGGTGAATAGCAAAGTGGTAATCAAAATATATATTAACGAATTATCACCCGAACAAAAACCACTTTTTTTTAAACGTAAAGGATTACCTAAAGGGGCTTTCCGTAGAATTGGTTCTACTGATCAAAGCTGTACAGAAGATGATTTACGAGTGTTTTATAATGCACAACAAGGATCTTTTGATGCTACTGTGCTCAACGATACCGACTGGAACGATATAGACGAATCGGCTATTGATTTATATCGACGTTTAAGAGCCAATACCAAGCCTGATGCTGAAGAATTAGTGTATTCGGATAAAGAGTTATTGCTTTCGCTCAACTGCATTACCCGTGGCAATGAACCAAAATTGACAATCTGTGGCTTGCTTTTGTTCGGAACTAAAGCTGCTCTGCGACGCTGTATGCCCATGATGAGGGTAGATTATATCCGTGTTCCCGGGCTACGCTGGGTAGAAGATCCCGATAATCGCTTCAATACCATTGATATGCGGGGTTCGTTGTTGCAATTGGCGTATCGGGCTGTAGATGCTATAAATTCTGATTTACCTCGTGGTTTTGTACTGAACGAGAATGATATTCAGGCCAACAACACGTCTGGCTTACCATATAAAGTATTGCGCGAAGCAGTTGTAAATTCATTAATGCACCGTTCGTACCGCGAAAACAGACCTACTCAAATTATCCGTTACGACAATAGGATAGAAATCATTAATCCCGGATTTTCATTAAAGCCCGAAGAAATGCTGGGTGAGCCGGGATCCGAAACAAGAAATCAGTTTATTGCAGCTGTTTTTCACGAAACAGACCTTGCCGAAACAAAAGGTTCGGGTATTCGCTCTATGCGCAGGCTTATGGAGCGTTCTCATTTAGCACCACCTACATTTGAATCGAGTCGTGAATCAAATCATTTTGTTGCCAGATTGCTGTTACACCACTTCCTCAACGAAGCTGACCTGAACTGGTTGAACCTCTTCGATGAATATCAATTAAATGACAACCAAAAGAAAGCATTAATTTTTGTTCGTGAGGCAGGAGCTATTGATAATCAAACATTCCGTCAAATATGTGGTGTTGATGTATTGAAATCAAGTTTAGACCTGCGTAAAATGAGGGATGATGAATTATTGGAAGCAAAAGGAAAAGGTCGAGCTACTTATTATATTCCTGGTAATACGTTTATTGCTTTATCTTCAGCTTTTTATGATGAGAGTGCACTACCTATAACTGAAAGTGCACTACCTCTAGCTGAAAGTGCACTACCTATAACTGAAAGTGCACTACCTCCAGTTGAAAGTGCACTACCTCCAGTTGAAGGTGCACCAGTTAATCTGACAGTTTTACGCAGTGAATTAACTCCCGATTTAATTTATGAAATTGATAATTTGAAAGTAAAATCTAAGCCTTCAGATATTCAGAATCTTATTCAGAATCTTTGTCTCAGAAGGCCATATCGTTTAATTGAAATTAGTACTCTTGTTGGTAGATCACCCAAATATACGTTCCGGAAATATATTCAACCTATGATGAATACTCAAATTGAATATCTCTACAAAGACATGGTAAATCACCCCGATCAGGCTTATGTAACAATCGTCAAAAAATAGAAAAAGGATTTACCTTCGAAATTAATAATTTAAAATTCGTAATTGAACATGTCCGAACTCTTCACCATAAATAACAAACTTCAAGCTGCTCTGGAAAATCTTTTCCAAAAGCACCGCTTAATTTTTTGGTACGATGATAAAGCTGAAATGTCTGAACTATTTGAGAACATTCAAATACCCGGCATTGAAAAAATTATAATCACAAACAACGAATTCACCCTCAAGCACAAGCTTTTAATTGAACAGCCAAAACAAGGTTTTCTACTGTATCAAGCTTCTGCAAAACCAGCCGAAAACGAAAACTGGTTGTTGGATTTATTATTGTCTAACTATGAATTTCATGCCGAAGCTTCTTCCTTATTTCTTCAGGACTTGGAGTTGCCGCAGGAATTCAAAGGCTTGATACAGACTCATGAAGAGTTCTTCGGTAATCAGAAACGAGTTTCCGACCTCAAATCTTTATTGGAGAAAGGTGATCGTGAAAATCTTATCCTTCTGAAAATGCTCTGCGTTCTGTGTACTTGTGAACCTGAATGGGAAAAAATGCTGTACACACTCTTTACAGAAATTCAAAAAAACAAACAGGACAAATATAAAGCTATTGAAAAATTCAAATTGGATGATTTCCTTTGGCAAACCATTGATAAAAAGTACAGCTACAAATCCGACAAACCAACAATAAAGGATTTCTTGATTAATCTTATTCAGGATAATCTGAAACGGAGTATAAACGGTGGCAATCCTGTTTTAAATAAGGATGCCTATCTGTTCGTAAACCGTTGGAAAGAGAATACGAAAGCAAACTCCCTCTTTTCTGAATGGAGCAAAACATTGGAAAAGCAACTCAATATCGAATCTATAATAATTAAAACAGATATTGATCAGCTGATTGAATCCGATGCTTTTTCTATCATTGATAAAAAAATCATTATCTCCATACGGGATGGCATTATAAATAACACCCTCAATAATGTTACTATCCAGAATTGGATTGATATACGAAAAGTAAAATACTTCTATAAAGAGTATGAGCAAATATATTGGGCATTGAGTTATGCTTCTTTACTGTTAGACGAAATTAGAAAAGCAGACTTGGCCGTTCCTTCTCCGGAAGCTGGCTTCCAAAAGTACAGCAGCCAGTTATTTAATATCGACCGATTATACCGTAAATACATTGTAACAAGCAACCAGGCAGAACATTTAGACCTGCTTAAAGAACTTACCGTTCAAATTGAAAAAGCCTACGGCAACTCATTTTTATTGAAATTAGGCGACAATTGGCAAAAGTCTATCGATAAAATGAAATCGTGGAAAATAAACAAGGTAAATAGCCAAAGTGAATTTTACACCCATTGGATAGCACCTTATGCGAAAAGCGAGAAACGTATTTTCGTAATTATTTCCGATGCATTCCGTTTTGAATCAGCTGCAGAGTTACGTGAAATTATTCTACAAGAAGATAGATATACTGCTAATCTAAATGCTATTTTGGGTTGTTTGCCCTCTTACACGCAGTTAGGAATGGCTTCGTTGCTGCCACACACTGCATTGACATACAATGACAAAACGGGGACTGTTTTTGCTGATGGCATTAGCTCACAAGGCACACCCAATCGCACTAAAATTCTGCAAAAAGAATATGTTGGGAGTACTGCTATTACAACAGAAGAGTTCCTTAAAATACGCGCAATTGAAGGACGTGATTTTATAAAGCCTTACAATGTAATATACATTTACAGCAACATAATCGACAAAACAGGCGATGATAAAACCTCCGAAAACAAAGTTTTCGAGGCAACTGAAGACGAATTTAATAACTTCCTTAAACTCATAAAGCACATTGCCAACATGAACGGAAGCAATATAATTATCACTTCCGATCATGGATATATCTATCAACAAAATCGCTTGGACGAAACCGATTTCACTGATTTCTCTCCGGTGGGTGAAGTGTATAAAAGCAGTCGTCGTTTTGTGATTGGTAAAAACCTGCAAACAAATGATTCAGTAAAAAAATGGATAGGTTCTGAAGTCGGTTTGAAAGATGATACGGAAGTACTAATCCCGAAATCAATCAACCGTATGAGAATTTCAGGCGCAGGTAGTCGCTTTGTGCATGGTGGTTCAAGCCTACAGGAAATAGTTGTACCGGTTCTTGAGATAAACAAGGCTCGTAAAAGCGATATTGAGCAGGTGGATATTGACATTATTAGTGGTTCGTCAAACATAACATCTAATACCTTTGCAGTTAGTTTCTATCAAAAACAACCGATTGCAGGCAAAGTCCTTCCACGCCAAATTAGAGCAGCATTTTATACGGGTAGTGATAAACTAATCTCGGATATTATAACGCTAAGTTTCAATAGTTTTGAAACAGATGCGTTAGCTCGTGAAAAACGTCAGACTTTCTTGCTAAATGCACAGGCTTCTCAGTACAACGGTCAGGACGTTTACCTGAAAATGGAAGAACAAATAGAAGGAACAAACCAATACAAACTTTACAAAAGCTACACATTCCGCATGATGATAGCTTTCAGTAGTGAGTTTGATTTTTAATTTGAATACTAATATGGAAAAATTCTACAATAGAAATTGGCATTTAATTGGAACATACTTTGTAGTTTCATTAACTATGTTTTTAGTGATACCTTATTGTTGGTCACATGATGCCATAAAAGAGGCATATAATTACTTAATACAGTTTTCTGGAATTTTTTCTGCGATTGTAATTACTGTAATTATTTCTAAAGTTTTTAGTCTACGTCAGGAAAATTTTAAGCGAAAAGAAGAAATTGTCCACTTATCAAATAAAGTTTACCTGTTGGCGGAATTAATTTAGTGCATACTTAATTCTGCCAATGGGCTTGTCGTTAATGAAGTTTACGTATTGCAGAATGGTAAGTGCACTAATTTTGC
>Ga0209639_1002219_pt1 | contig 16092 bp, 13 predicted proteins | sample EPASupsiteHSE605_FD_187268 | JGI IMG/M metagenome (GOLD analysis project Ga0209639, IMG submission 187268) | Bioremediated contaminated groundwater from EPA Superfund site, New Mexico - Sample HSE6-05 (SPAdes) (version 2) | ecosystem: Environmental > Aquatic > Deep subsurface > Groundwater >...
CTTTGTTCATGATTATGGGGCCCTGCCATATGATATCCAAGTCCATCAATTCTAAAAACTTTAAAAAATATGGGGGTGTGGATACTCGAACCATACAGGTATATTCACAATTATTTTTCTCAATTATTTCCAGTATTTCATAATATTTTGAGAATTTGATGTGGCTAAGAGGCTGATCTTCTTCCATAACTATTTTACATATACCCACATTCTGTCCTTTATCCCGGTTTTCCTTTAGAACTTCTAATATCTTAATCTGCTTGATATTTTTCAAATTTGCCCTATTCCATTTGGAAAAGATTGGGTTCCAGAAGATTTTGCAGGTTAATTCTTGCATATTAATATAATTATAGAGTCTTGTTATTATAATTTCATCCATTTCCGTATATGTACGGAGAAAATGGCTAATGTGATGATGAGAATAGAAATTATAAACTCATCATGTTCCAATTTAGAGGGGGATGTTTGTTGATGTCTGTAATTGATGTAGAAAAACTAACCAAGTACTATGGTAATTTTTTAGCACTTAATGAAGTGGATCTTAACGTTAAACAGGGGGAAGTGTTTGGTTTTATCGGTCCTAATGGTGCTGGGAAGACAACTACCCTACGCATATTATTAGGAATGCTTCGCAAGGACTCAGGAACTATCCGCCTTCTCGGGGGAGATCCCTGGCACGATGCTGTCAGAATTCACCGTAGACTGGCATATGTGCCCGGGGAAGTGAATCTCTGGCCAGGACTCACCGGTGGTGAAGTAATTGACATGTTAGGTAAGTTGCGAGGAGGTTTTGAACGTGAACGTAGGGACAAACTCTTGGAACGTTTTAAACTAGATCCTAGAAAGAAATGTGGTGCTTATTCTACAGGGAACCGTCAAAAAGTGGCCCTTATAGCTGCATTAGTCTCAGATGTTGAATTGTATATTTTCGATGAACCAACCATCGGTCTGGATCCTCTCATGGAAATGGTCTTCAGGGAGAGTGTTAACGAGCTTAAAAAGGAGGGTAAAACAGTTTTATTGTCCAGCCATATCCTGTCTGAGGTGGAAGCCCTTTGTGATCGAATTTGCATAATTCGGGATGGACAGATTATTGAAAACGGGACATTTGATGAATTAAGACACCTCACACGTACTAATATCACCGTAGATACTCATAAACCCATCACCGGTCTAGAAGACATGAAAGAGGTGCATAATCTTATCCTGAACGGCAATCATACCCAATTCAGTGTGGATGCGGAAAAAATTGATTTCATGCTGAAATATCTGACTCAATTTGGTGTGCAATCTCTTATAAGCGTTCCCCCCACTCTTGAGGAGCTTTTTATAAGTTATTATGGTTTGGAATACACAGAAAATAAAGAAACCCCCCGGGGATGATTATATGCATATAAAAAAGGATGATTATTCAGGCACGATGTCGTTAATCAGTTTAATATTACGCCGTGACCGCATAATTTTACCGGTTCTTATCTTATTCCTGGCTTTAGTATTTATTAGTATTGCAGCCATTTTTGTTTATACCTATTCTGAAGCTGTTTTAAGGGAGGGTCTGGTTTTACAGATTAGAAGTAACCCGGCTTCTGTTGCATTTTTGGGTTCTATACTGGACTCTTCAGTTGGAGGGTTGGTAGCGTGGCGTAGTGCTGTTATCGGTCCAATTCTCGTGGCTCTGATGAGTATTTTTCTCATGATCCGCCACACACGCAGTGAGGAAAGAAAAGGCCGTTTAGAACTTCTTAATTCTGCTGCTGTTGGCAGACAGGCTCTTCTGACTTCGGCATTAATAACCACTTGCGGAGCAAACATTCTCTTGGGAACAATAATTGTCATTTCTTTCCTGGGTCTCGGACTCCCCTGGGAAGGTTCACTGGCTATTGGCTTGGCTATGGCACTTTTTGGCTGTCTTTTGGCAGCTATCACTGGTGTTGCAGTGCAGTTAACTGAAAGTTCCAGTGACGCCCGCTACATCACTATAACTGTTTTAATAGCTTTTTTCTTGATCCGTATGGTAGGATGGGATGATGGGCAAACAGCATGGCTATCCTGGTTTTCACCCATAGGGTGGGTTCATCATATCAGTGCTTTTGCTGGTGAAGAATGGTGGATTTTTGGTTTATTCACTATTTTTATATTGGGCCTACTTTTCTTGGCATATTATCTCTCTTCCCAGCGGGATATGGGGGCGGGAATTCTACCACAAAGAGAGGGTCCTGCAAGGGCGCCATCAACTCTCAAAAATTCTCTGGGCCTGGCATGGAGACTTCAAAGGGGAATGCTTTTCTTCTGGATAATAATATTCGCCTTAATGGGGGTTCTTTTGGGATATAATGCTCAGACAGTAACCAATTTATTTACTGACAATCCTCAGTTCATGAATATTCTCACTCAGCTAGGTGGTGCTGCAGATCCGCTGGATAGTTATATAACCATGATGCTGTTATTATTAGGCCAGGTATTTGCCATTTATGGAATTTTAGCAGCATTAAAATTACGTTCTGAGGAAGTAAAAAAGCATTCTGAATTTTTGATCACAAACTCAGTTAGCAGGACCCGATGGGTCTTCAGTAACATGTTTTTTGCATTAGTTGGCCCAGTATTGGTGCTGATAGTGTTTACTTTAAGTTACAGTTTTAGTTATGGTTTAAACTCAGGAGTGGAACAGGATATTCTTCGTTTGGTAAGCGCAACCCTAGTTTACACGCCTGCAATCTGGGTGATGGTGGGAATAGCAGTGGCACTATTTGGCCTGGCGCCTCGATTAACCTCTTTAACGTGGTTAGCCATGGGATTGTTTTTGATAATTAATCTACTTGCAGATTTCCTAGATGTAAATCAGTGGGTACTGGATATTTCTCCATTTACCCACGTACCTAACATGTTGTTAGGGGATACAGTAGGATGGTCACTAGTATTGGTAGTGTTAATCGCAGTATTTCTGATATCCATTGGTATAGTTGGATACGGACGGCGTGATATAACTTAAAGACAGCGTGATATAACTTAAAAATTACTTTTTTCCCGTATTATAGCACATTGGCTATAACATTATAGTAAGTTTGATATTATCCAGTGAAATTGATTAACAATTCATCTGTAAAGTTGCTTTCAATGATTCCTTGGATTCTTCTTTTAATTTGATGCTATCTTCGCTATTTAAAACTTCATCCAGGGCAAAATTAAACATTTCAAAGATAATCCTATTTAATCTACGTCCTTTTTCAGTTAAATAGTACTCAGTATGGCCTGCAGATGAATTTAAAACTATTTTTTCAACCACGCCGTTTTCTTCCAATTCTTTAAGTCTCTCTGACAGGACCTTACTGCTTAATCCGGGATTAAGCTCCAGGAAACCCTTAAAATTTTTACAACCACAGAATAATCCTTTAATTATAGGAATATTCCATTTCTTCCGGAGGTAGCTAAAAGTATCATCAACGGTTTGGTAAAGTTCTTTTAAATAATCGTTACCCATTCCAATTCCCCACTTACCTATTGGTAATTACCCAATGGTTAGAAAAACTACTTTAAGTTAGTTTAACACAATTTTCATTGTGATTTGTTTATTTAATGATCTGTTTAATTTTCATTAATAAATAATTTTCATAAATAAATAAATCCTGAGAGAAATTTAGAGGCCCTGAGAAATTTAGAGGTGGTAAAAAATGCCAGTACTTCATGTGAACATATGGAAAGGTTTTGAACAGGAAAAAATCGACTACTTAATTCGTAATTTGACCAAAGTCTTCTCGGATGTTGGAATTTCACCCGAAGCTGTGGAGGTCATAATACACGAAATTCCACAATCCCACTGGGGGTTAGGCGGAATACCCTGCACCGAAAAATTCAAGGACATGGATCCTGATTCATGGCAGAAAATGCCCAAATAAAACTTTCACTTTATTTTTCTTACCAATCAAAACATAATAATTTCAAAAACCACCAGTTTTTGGGCAGTTCCGATTGTAAAGAATTGTTCAAAACTTTTTAGATATAAATTTTTTAGTCTTAATAATCATGTTTCAATGGATTTACGAATATTTATGGGTTTAATAATTAAATTAAAGATTTATAAGAAATGTTTTTTCACTTAAAGGGGTAATTTTCATGTTATATCGGGATTTTGGAAAGACCAAAGAAAAAGTTTCAGTACTGGGATTTGGCTGCATGCGGCTTCCCCTGAAGGGTGATAATCCCATGGATATTGACGAGGAAACTGCCATAAACCTGCTGCGCAGTGCCATAGATCAAGGTGTAAACTTCATTGACACCGCCTACCCTTACCATGGCCTCAGTATGGATGAGGGAGGTGCCAGTGAACCATTCCTAGCAAAGGCGCTAAAGGATGGCTATAGGGATAAGGTGAAAATAGCCACCAAACTCCCCAGCTGGGCTGTAGAAACCAGGGGAGACATGGACAAATTCCTTAATGAACAGTTGAAACGTCTGGAAACAGATTGCATTGATTTTTACATGATGCATGGTATTAATAAAAGCAACTGGGAAAACCTGAAAGAACTGGGATTTGAAGAATTTGTAGACGAGGCAATTGCTGATGGGAGAATAAAACACGCCGGTTTCTCATTCCATGACAGAATTGAACTCTTTAAGGAGGTAGTGGATCACTATCACTGGTCTTTCTGTTTGATCCAGTTAAATTATCTGGATGATGAGTATCAGGCCGGAGAAGAAGGCCTGGAATACGCGTCTGCCCGGGGTTTAGGTGTGGCAGTAATGGAACCTTTAAAGGGCGGGCACCTGGCTACCAATATCCCCACAGAAGTACAGGAATTATTTGACGAGGCGGAAACGAAAAGGTCCCCTGCTGAATGGGCTTTAAGATGGGTGTGGAAACATCTGGAGGTAGCGGTGGTCTTAAGTGGTATGAATACCATGGAGCAGGTTCAGGAGAATTTGAAAATTGCCCAGGAAGCCCACCCAAATATGATGACTGACCAGGAATTAAATATTATCCAAGAAACCAAGCCTATATTCGAAAAAAAGGTTAAAATTAGCTGTACTGATTGTGGTTACTGTTTACCCTGCCCTTCCGGTGTTAATATCCCGGAAAACTTTGCCAAATTTAATGATTACTTCCTGTTTGGTAGTCCTGAAATGAAGGATCTTTACAAATTTAATTACCATGCTTTCGTGCCTGAACATGAACACGCCGCAGTATGTAATGAGTGTGGTGTCTGTGAAGAGCACTGTCCCCAGGGTATCAAGATAAGTCAAGAATTGAAGGAGGTTAAAGAGTTTTTTGAATAAATTTTGCCAAAGTAGCCTTCATCATTAGTTTCTGCATACTTTAAACATCTAATTGTGCAAATCACAGGATCTAATCATCCATTGCTGGCCGATCATTGACTTAGTCGAGAGGGATGAGCTCATCTGCCCACCATTGGGGTGGTTCTTCTGCAACAGGCGTGAAGGGAACACGTTGCTTCCCATGAATTGGTGGATGCTGGTCGATTTGCTTTGCCTGACGGGTGACAACAGCGTCCCGGGTAATATTGAACACCGTCAGGTCCTGGGTCTGGACAACGGGGCCGTCATATACACTACCCAGTTCCTCGAAGATCATGGATATGATCTGGGGCGAGAGCAAGGTATGCACCAGGCCAGCTACACGTGGCTTTACCAACCCGAATATCTTACCTGCGGCCTTCGGTGAGGTATGGGCAGTATTGAGCGCCATCGTCGCCCGCTCGATGGAGAGACCCGAAGCAGCTGCAAGTGCCGTGGCTGGTGGGAAGCACTCATGGATCAGCAGATCAACCCCTCCTTCACAGGCACGCACAAGTGGCCAGGAGGGACGCGCGTCACCAGAGAAGCAGAACGAAAGACCAGCGTAATCAAGACGATATCCAACCGCCCCACTGATGCAATGCACAACAGAGAACGATGTCACCTTAACACCATTTGCATCGTAGACTACCTGTGTCTGGCTGAAATCGAACTCAGAGGCCACGATTTGCTGGCTGTCAGGATTAATAGCCCCCTTGTCTGCAGCGTTATTCCAGGCCAACGCTTCCTCAATGGACCTGCAGAACTGCTTTGTGCCCAGGCGTGGTTCAGTACCACTTGGCCCCCACACATAAACCGGCCCATCAGCCCGTCCAACCTTGGACAAGCTGCCACTGAGTGTGATCAGGTCGCCAATGTGGTCTGCATGCAAGTGGGTGATGAATACCTTATTGAGCGCATTCACCGGTAACTTCAGACTGGCATAGTTCGCTATGGCACCGGTTCCCAGGTCAAAAACAAAAATGTCACGCTCAGGGTTGCCGACTTCGACAAGGATGCTGGCCGAGGCTTGAGCGCGTGTGGGCCATGGATTGCCACTGCCAAGTACAGTAACGCGTATCTCGCCATCTTCAAGCTCCTCTTCGCCAGGAATGAACATCTCAGCGTAATCCTGGTGAGGTGTGCCGATAACCGGGGTCAGGGTGATCGCCTTAGTGCCACCGGCATAAGCCGGCACTGGCAGGGAAGTAAATTCACTGTTAGTCATTTTATCTTCCTCCTAATTTTAATATTTTCCTTATTCGCAGTTTTTGGCAACAAAAACACTGCCAGGCAACCTGCATGATCATATTATCAGTCATGGTTGGTGTAGGTTCCAGTATGTTCAAGTTATGGTTTTTGCTCTTTTAAAAAAATATTTTCGTTCCGGAATGTCTTTTTTTATTTAATGGACTAGGTTTTCAGGTACTGCTAGTTGAAGTTATTTTCTCTATTCTATTTATTTTTTATTCACATCAATGATTATAAACTATTTAAGTTAAGTATCCATATTTTTTACAGAGATAAAGGACCTTATTGGTATAATAATCGTGTATTACAAATAAAATGGCAGGAAAAAGAGAATAGCCCAGTTTATATGTAAGGATTCTTGTGGGGGAAGGGTATTGGCCATCAGGTTCTACCGGCCTATCTATTCCAATTGTCATAACACCGTTCATCATAGAAAGATTTTTTTAAAATGGGGATACCATATTATAATCATTGAATTGTTACCGGTGAAACTAGGGAGGGGAGAATTTATAAAAACCTCATCCCTGTAATTAACAATTAAGCAGGTGTCATATGAAAAGTAAAATGGGAATACTGGCAATTTTAGGGATTTTAATGGTAGTTGTTTTTGTTTCAGGATGCACAAATCAAAATAATAACCAGACTAACACTTCCAACACAACTAACACCCCAAATACTTCCACAGTTAAGGCCTTTGATGTTAAAGCCACACAGACAGGTCCTTCCACAGCCAAAAAAGGAACATCAGTAACAATTAATGGCAGTGTCACTAACCACGGGTCAGCATCAGTAACCGATGTTAAGGCATCGGGTCAGGACTTTACCAGGAATTTAGGTACCATAAATCCCGGTCAAACTAAAACCTTCACCTACCAGGCATACATACCTACGGATAAAGAGGTTCAAGCTGATTTCGGAGCTAATGCCACGGTATCCGATCCATTCCACATTGGAGGATTTGCAGTCACCTGCACTGACTCCAAGGGATCCATACGCACCTTAAACTCCAACAACCTTAACATAAAGTTGAGTTAGGTGTTAATAGGAAATCTGCCGTCAAAAAAATAAAGGGAAATCATTAATTCCCTTTCACTTTTTTATTTCTATTTTTATAATGTTTCAGGGGGGGGGGTATGAACTATTTTAAACAGTTTCAAGATTTTTAACAGTTTCAAGAAGAATATCAGTGATTAATACACCCTCACTTGGGGCGGAAAGCCTTAACTGGGCACTTAAGAGCATCCATATCTCCTTCCACTTCATTCCCGAAGCAATTTCCTTTTTCTTCATCTAAAGGTTCATAAAATTTGCACTCACTACATTTAGGCATCAAGTTCACCTTCACTGGATTTAAGTTTTAAATTCACCCTCAATATTTATATTAATCCTACTAAGGGGCTTTTGTTTTCCATCCCAAATAAATTTAATGTCAGTAAATAATCCCAATTAATGCACTGTTTTTATTTTAACCAATTAATAATTGAATTTTAGAGCAAACATGGTATTAAATAACAAATTTATAACTCTAATGAATTTCATATTAGTAGCATCTACTAGTAGAATTTCATAATAGTCGAATCTTATGAATTTCGTTGCAAACTTATGATTTCGTATTGGTAAATTTCATTGATAATTAGCTTAGAGTTTAGAGGGGCGTAAATATCATGTTATCTGAAAAGCACGATCTAGGGAAACTGAAAAAATCAGAAAGGGAAAATACCACCACCTATGGAAGCCGGTATTTCAGTGAAAGCATTCCGAAGTATGAAATACCCGAGGATGGCATGCCAGCCAAAGCCGCCTATCAATTGATAAACGAGGAACTGAACCTTGACGGTAATCCTGCTTTGAACCTGGCCAGCTTTGTCACCACCTGGATGGAACCAGAAGCAGACCAGCTGATCATGGACAGCATTGGCAAGAACTACGTGGACAACGATGAATACCCCCAAACATCAAAAATCCAGGACCGGGTGGTTAACATGCTCGCTCGCCTCTTCAACGCACCCCATGATTGCCGATCAGTGGGAACCGGAACCATAGGATCATCAGAGGCTATCATGCTGGGACTCTTAGCCCATAAATGGACCTGGAGAATGCGCAGGGAGAAAGAGGGCAAAGCAGGTGATAAACCCAACATTGTAATGGGTGCTGATGTGCACACGGTATGGGAGAAGTTCGCCAAATACTTTGATGTGGAATTAAAACTGATACCCCTGAAAAAGGACGCCTACACAGTAACTGCCGAGGATGTGGCCAGTGAAGTTGATGAGAATACCATAGCAGTGGGGGCAGTGATTGGAACCACCTTCACCGGACAGATGGATCCCATTAAAGAGATCAATGACTTGCTGGTTGATATTAAAAAAACCAGGGGATGGGACATACCCATACATGTTGATGGTGCCAGTGGCGGTTTTGTGGCACCCTTCATCTTCCCGGATCTGGAATGGGATTTCAGGCTGGAACAGGTGAAATCCATCAATGTCTCTGGCCACAAGTACGGCCTGGTCTATCCCGGGGTGGGCTGGATAATATTCAAGGACAAATCCGACTTACCTGAGGACTTAATCTTCGACATCAACTATTTAGGGGGAATGATGCCCAATTATTCCCTAAATTTCTCCAAGGGAAGCAGTACCATAATTGCCCAGTACTATAATCTCATCCGGCTGGGTATGAATGGTTATAAGGATATAATGGACAACATGTTCAAAAACACCCTATACTTGGCTGGAGAACTGGAAAATTCCGGTAAATTTGAAGTTATCAACAAAAAAATCATTGTGCCTCTGGTCGCGGTTACTTTAAAGGATGCTGATTTCTCAGTATTCCAGCTTTCAGAAAAACTCCGGGAGAAAGGATGGATTGTACCCGCTTACACCCTCCCTGCCAATGCAGAGGATGTGGCTGTTTTGAGAATAGTGGTTAAGGAAAACTTTGGCCGGGACATGGTAGAAATGCTTCTGGGGGATATAATGGAAGGTTACCATGTACTTGAAAGAGAGGGAACCAAAGAGGTAAAAGGACCCGAAAACCCAACATTGCTATACTAAACCTTTACCTCAAATTATTTTTTAGTTATGAAAATTACTATAAAATAAGATTTAATTAATTCATTTTTTTGAAATATTTTTAATTATCCTTTCATTATTAAATCCATTCATCCTTTTATCATTAAATCCGTTCTTTATAGTTCAATTCGGTGAAGATAATAATGAATTTTGTCCCGTTACCCCTCTTGATCTGGAGGGTTCCTTCCAACTGGTTCACCAGGTTGTTTACCAGTTGCAAGCCCAGTGTTTCCGAACTTTCTGGTTTGATATCCACGGGTAAACCCACCCCATTATCAGATACTGTAAGTTTAAATTCATCATCCATTTGATGGAGTTCTATTTCTATAATTCCCGTGGTATTTGACTCAGATGGGGGGAATGCATATTTCAAGCTGTTGGTTACCAGTTCATTAATAATCAGCCCACAGGGTATCGCAGTGTCAATATTCATCTCCACATCCTTAACTTCTAAAACCTGTTTAATATCCTGTCCTTGTACTTTGTAGGTGTAGATCAGGCTTGATACAAGTTTTTCGATGTAATCTTTAAAGTCGATTCTGGTGAAGTTAGGGGATTGGTAAAGTTTTTCATGGATCATGGCCATGGAACGCACTCTTCCCTGGCTTTCCTTTAGAATATCCAGTGTTTCTGCTTCTTCAACATGTAGTCTCTGCAGGTTGAGGAGGCTGCTGATTATTTGCATATTATTCTTAACACGGTGATGGATTTCCCTTAAAAGAACTTCTTTTTCTTCTAAAGATTCTTTTATAGCATTTTTGGTAAAGGAGCGTTGAAGTGCGATGGAGGTCTGGCTTACAATGGTTTCTATTGTTTTTTCATGTTTCAGTGATTGATCTTTGCTGAGGACAATAGTTAAACCACCATAATGCTGGCCATTCCAGTAAAATCCCATGTTATAAATCTTCCCAATATCCAGTAACCTTTCGATCATCCTGGAAGCTTTGAGGGAGATCTTTCTAAAAGCTAAATTATAAATTCCTTCAGTTGATTCTTTAAGATGAACACTGAAGTAATCCTCAAGATCATCCTGGGATATGTTCATGAGGGGAAGGTTGATTTTGAAGGGATTGATTCCCACAATACCCTCCAATTCACTTAAGTATTTATCAAAACCAAAACATTCCATTATACGGATATTTTTTTTATCGGGTGTGATACCGCTGATTATTATATAAGAATTTGGTAAGAGTTCTTCTATTGTTTCACCGATAATATGGTATATTTCAGCTGTTGTTGATACACCAACCAGCTGTGTTACCACCCGGTTCATTATTTCCTTTTCACGCAATGATTGTTGCAGGGCTAGTTCCGCTTTTTTTCTTTCAGTAATGAAACGGGTCTGTTGAATATTTTGGTATGCCAGTGAGGATAACTGGTTTGCAAATGCAAAGAGAACTCTGGTGATCTTTTTGAACTGGTCCTTAGGTATGATTGGAACTTCATGGAATGCTTTTACACATTCTTCAGGGTCAGGACCTAATATTTTGGTGCAATCTGTTATTTTATTATCTTGCTGTGTTTCATCACGAGCGTGACCTATCATCCAATTGGCAATGTGTTTTCCCCCAATGCTGATGTTTGCATTGGCTTCCCATAAACCCCCGTGGCATGTCCGTATATCTGGTAGTTCAAAACTGTTCTGCTCTACACTACCCTCAGAATCAAAACAAGTTCCCTTAATTCCCCTACCATTCATCATATTAGTGCATAAACTGCAAAAATTGCTTGGTTTGGTAATTGGCCTACCATCTGGACTGATGATGATGGAGCCCACACCAGTGGCTTCGGCGAAAAGATCCTGTATCTCCTGTATCTCCTTTAAATTGAAAAGATCATGGAAACTTATGTCTTCAGGATTATCCAGGGGCCTGCTAAGGGCCACAATCCTTTTGTCTAATGCTTCCTCCATCTGTTTTCGTTGGGTTACATCACGGGTAACATAACCAATTCTGTATCCAGTGTTGGTTTTTATGGGAAATGCAAGTTGTTCAACATAACGAATCTCACCATCAGGGCGTATCATATCAGTTTCATGAATCTTTCTCAGGAAGGGTGCGGTTCCGGTCTTGAGGGCTTCTAATTGGAGGTTCATGATATGTTTTAATCGTTTGAGACTCCGTCGTTGTGGGGGTGTTAACTGGTATTTCACCTCCCAGTACAACTTACCAATGGCATCATCTTTTTTAATGCCGGTAATATTTTCATGTCCTTGATTCCATTCGATAATATGCCCTTCTTCGTCTAACAGCACAATACCGTCTAGTGATTGCTGGATGAAGGTGCGAAATTTTTCTTCACTTTCTGTTAGTGCTTCTTCGGTCTGTTTATTTAAGGTAATATCTTTGAAAACACAATGGGTTCTTTTAAACGTTCCCTCTTTGTTGTATTCGATTTTACCTTCATAGAAAACATGGATGATTGTACCATCTTTTTTAACCATTTGTAATTCTATACCATGAATCTCTCCAGCAGCTAAGAATCGGGGAAAATTCTTCTTAAAATAGGCACTGGAATCAGGAGCTAGGAAATTCAAGAACCACTTCCCGATAACCTCTTCACGGGAATAGCCCATGGTATTTAACCAGATCTGATTCACTTCTAGAAAACAGCCATTTTCATCTAAAGAGTGATAGGGTAATGGAACTTTATTGTAAAGAGTTCTAAATATTTCTTCATCACTAGAGGAACTTAGATCATTATTAATCTTGTTATAATCCATTGATTGTTTGTAATTTACCATATCAATGGTAAATTTTAATTTATCAACATTATGGTGGGTAATCTCCTGTTTTAAAAGATAGTGTGGTGATGTTGATAAAATCTTTTCAACTGAATTATAATCAAATTCTTCAGAAGTATCGATTACTGGAATAACCGGTATACTGGAATTAAAAATATCATACCAGTTAAGGTTATTATCCGTTGTGTTGTCTTCCTTTTGGAGATCTAAATTTTCAGGAGGAACATGCATAAAAAAAAGATCAACACACAATTTTTCAGCAATTTCCACAGCTTCAGCACCATGAAAATCTGTGTATAATACTTGGTGGCCCATGGATTTTAGATTATTTTCCAGATCAAGGGCTTCACTACGGTTACTGTTTACTAGAATTCTGGCCAATATTCCCCCTCACAAAACAATAAAATCTTACTTTAAGAGCTATGTTTATTTATGTATATAATACCTTTTTAAATATATTCCTCAATCTACAATATAAATTTGTAAAACTCAAATTAATGGGAATAATCGATAATAAATCGCTATCCTCACTCTATTATCGATATATTACTCATTCATCTTCATTTATTCACTTAAAAAATAGTAGGTATGTTTAAATTTTCGTAATTTTTGATGTTACTATTGACTAAAGCTTTTAATGGTTTTTTAGGAGGTTAGTGGTTGATCTGGTCACATCCGAAAATCCGACATCTGCCTCCCATTTCAACTTACAATCACACTCAACTTCTTCGGGAATGGTCTGGTTGATGTTGGTTTTTATAATCAAATCTTTTAACTTGGAGTTACATTTTTTACAGTTATAAGGACCCCTACGTGTTCCGAACCCGGCAGTGTCCATGATCACCGGGATTTTAACAGATTCACGAACTCTGCTAATTATCTCCAGGGTGCTCCATATCCATGGGGGTTGGTAGGAGCCACGACGCCATAATAGTTCCATTAAAGTTCCCTTATGGATGGTGGATGGACAGAAAGACACCCTACCCACTCCAATTTCTGCAGCGTACTGGGCTGATTTCACTGCATCCTCAATAGCCTCCCTTTCCGAGGTTAGCACTGGTTTGACCAGTAAGTAAACCTTACCCTGTACTTTAAAATCAGATTTAAGCTTGTTGATAACATCCATGGACTTCTGGAAATCTTCCCGGGTGAAACCCTTGTTTATTCTTTGCAGGCGGATATCATCATCAGCACTCTCCAATCCCATGGCCACTTCGAAGATCTTATCAGGAATCAGCTGGCAACATTCCCTTAACACTTCTTCAGTAACGTATTCTGGTCTGGACTCCACCACAACTTCTTCCACATCAGGGTATTCATTGATAATCTGGAATATTTCCCTCCGAGCTTCTACGGGTATTTCTTCTTCATTGAGGAAGCTGCCGGATACAAAGATCTTAATGGCGGTGGGGCCGGTGATTTCCTGTTTTTGGATTTGCCTCTGGAACTCACCTTTAAAGATATTCACCAGTTCCTCTGAAGAAACTTCTTCCAGGGGTGAATCAGCAATGTAACTGCACATGCTGCATCCACCAGAACCTGCCAGGGCCCAGGCACATCCTGGTGTGGGTAAAACTATGAATATACTCCGGCCAGGTCCAGAATATAATAAATCATCTCCAGACCAGCTGGCAGCTAATTCGTGTGGAGGTCTTTTTTTAACCCTTTTCAGGGCTTTTTTCCTTATATCAGGAAGCAGGTTGTTAAGGGGTTGCTGATTGTTCATGTGGTTAAAGTTATAGAATTCAAATTAATATATTTATTTTTTATAGCAGGATTATGAAATTTATTCTATATGCCAATAATTTTTTTATGCAGGGGTGGCGTAACTGGTCAGGAAGATAGAGGTCAAATCGGTTTTAAACAAACAGAAACAAGTGGATGACTGGTTCCTCTCTGGTTATTCTTTAAACCCCTACTCAGGGTGTTCTTTTAACTGTGTTTACTGTTACACCAGGGGTAGTAAGTACGGTGAACACCAGGTACCTGGTCTGGCGGCTAAGATTAACGCACCCCAGGTCCTGGTTAAACAGCTTAAAAACAGGGCCCGGAAAAGGGAGTATGAGTTCATTGCATTTGGTTCAGCTACTGATCCCTACCTGCCGGTGGAAAGGGACCTCCAGATCACCCGGGAACTTTTAATGATCATTTTAAGATTTCATTTCCCGGTACACATGGTTACTCGTTCTCCGTTGATTTTAAGGGACCTGGATATTCTTAAAAAAATAGGTGAAAAGGCAGTTTTACCCCCTGAACTGGTGGGAAAAATGGATAAGGGAATTGTGACTTCTTTTTCATTCTCCACCCTTGATGAATCCCTTGCCAGGATATTCGAACCAGGGGCTCCCTCTCCCCAGGAGCGCTTGGAAACAATGAGGCAATGTAAAAATGAGGGGCTGGTGGTGGGGGCTATATTCATGCCCCTGTTACCATTTTTATCAGATGATGAGGAACATGTGGATGATATGATTAGAACGGTTAAGGAGTATGGTGCTGATTTTATCCTGGCCAGTGGTTTGACACTTTTTGGAGACGGACCTCATGACTGTAAAACACGTTATTACCATGTTCTGGAGGAGCATTTCCCGGAACTGGTTATTAAGACCCGTGATTTATTTGGTAATTCCTTTGCACCGTCCAGAAAATATCAGCATATGCTGCATCAGAGGGTGATTAGACTATGTAAAAAATACCAAATCAGGAACAAGGTTTATTGAAGCATTTTTAGTTAATATAATATCCAAAATTTGATTAATACTTAAAATTAAATTAATTCCCAAAATTTAAATTAATTATAACTAATTCTAAGGTTTATTTTTTTTAAATAATTGTAATTTTAGAAACAGAACTTGATTAAAAAAAAGAAAAGAAAAATGTTATTAGAAGTTGTCTATAACTTCTCCTAACAGTTTGATGGATTTTTCTTTGTCTGGACCGATAGGGGAACCAGCTACGTACTGGGTTACACCCATTTCACCGAGAGCTTCGATTTTAGGTACGAAGTCTGCAGGGGTTCCTACAACAGAGAATGCGTCCATTAGTTCGTCGGTTACAGCTCCGATTGCTCCACCGAAGTCACCTTTACCTAGGAATTCACCGAATTTAGCTCCTGTGTCAGGTGCTAGTCCGTGTCTTTCAAATACTGGTGGTGGGGATCCGGCTGCGATGAAGGCTACAACGATTTTAGCTGCGCCTAAAGCTTTACCAGCGTCATCATCTATGGAACAGCAGGTGTATGCTGCAACGTCCACGTCAGAGATGGATTTACCTTCTGCTGCTGCTCCTTCTTTTATGAGTGGAACAGCTGCTTCAAAGTCTTTTGGGTTTGATGCGTTAATTAATGCACCGTCTGAGAATCCTCCGGCGGTTTTGAGCATCATTGGTCCTTGAGCTCCCATGTAGATTGGGATTTTTTCCTGGACTGCTTTGGTACCCATTAGGTTTGCGCCGCTTTCGGTTTTTCCGCCGGACATTAAAGTGCTCATCATGACGATGGCGTCTTTGATGGTGGACACAGGTTTGGTCCATTCAATTCCTAAAGCATCGAAGGTTGCCTTGTCTCCAGGGCCAATACCTAAGGTTGCTCTTCCGTTGGATAGTTCATCTAAGGTTGTGATTGCGGAAGCAGTTATAGCTGGGCTTCTCACATATGGGTTGGTTACACCAGGACCCATCTTGATGGTTTCAGTTCCGTCGGCAATTAATGCCAGTGTTTCGTACACGTTTTTGTTGTTG
>Ga0209639_1002225_pt1 | contig 16032 bp, 15 predicted proteins | sample EPASupsiteHSE605_FD_187268 | JGI IMG/M metagenome (GOLD analysis project Ga0209639, IMG submission 187268) | Bioremediated contaminated groundwater from EPA Superfund site, New Mexico - Sample HSE6-05 (SPAdes) (version 2) | ecosystem: Environmental > Aquatic > Deep subsurface > Groundwater >...
TCGATATCTTCAATAACTTTTCCAATCTTGTCTTGCAATTTAGTAACCTCCGTGATCTTCACCGGAAGGATGTTTCCTCTTACTGGTATATAAATGTTTGTGGATGATAATTTCAACTGATAAATTTTCGCACATATCAATTAAAATAGATAACTAAACACTAAAAAAAATTAATAATAGTCATTTTGTATAAAGTGAAATGACATTCATTTTGTAGATAATAAAACAATATTTTGGACTTATAAATAATTTTGGATATAAATAATTTTGGACTTATAAATAATTTTGGATATAAATAATTTTGGACTTATAAATTAAAAACGAACCACTGAAAATGCTTCTTCTTTCATCAAATCAAACATCAGCACACGAGGGGCTATTATGGGAGTTCCTTTACCTGTAATGATTTTAACGGCTTCAAAAGCCTGGAGACACCCCACTATATTGGGCACTGGTCCGATTACTGGTGGAACTTCTTTACTGAGGCTGGAAACCTTTGAAATGATTTCACTGGTTAATTCTTCTCCCTGTGAGGGTAATTTAAATAATTCTTCATAAGATGGTGTGGAATGGTTAAAAACAGTAACCTGGCCCATGGTACCATGGATGGCTCCGTGGATAAAGGGAATATCCAACTTTTCACTACACCTGCTCACAATAATACGGGTTAAAAGGTTGTCCAGAGCGTCAATCACGATATCACTCCCTTTTAAGATTTTTAAAACGTTTTTATCATTCAGTTCCTCGTTAAAAGCTTCAACCTCTATGGAAGGGTTAATGGATTCAAGTCTTTCTGCAGTTACCTGAGTTTTTGGCGTTCCCACACTTTTTAAGTTGCTCATGAGCTGTCGGTTAATGTTGGATATTTCAAAAACATCTTTATCAACTATTCGAAGCTTTCCAACCCCCATTCTGGCCAGCATCTCAGTTGTGGCTCCACCTATCCCTCCACAGCCAATGATAGTAATCCGGGAGTTTAAGAGATTCAGCTGTTCATTTTCACTGATGATTCCCTTTTGCCGGTCTAACATTTCCCAATAATTTTTTACATCATATTCAGATTCAGCGGGCATAAACTACACCAAAATAACCATTCAAATTTCCTTAACCATTCAAATTTCTTTAGATATATTGTTAGTCTGGTGTTGTTTATTTTTAATATTTTTGGGAGTTGTATAACCACAAACTAATATATTAAAAATTATATATCATAATTGTATATATCTAATTACGATATAATAAATTTAGGAGGCTCATCCCTTATGGAAAATATATTAAACGGCATTAGATCTTACTTCAAAGACAAGAAAAATAGGATAGTACATGCTTTAACTGGAATTTCAATGTTAATACTTACAGTATTCGATTGAATAAACCCTTACGTTAGGATTGGAGTTTTTGCAAGTGCAGTGGGGTTTAATCTAATTAGAATGAGGTATTTAAGGTGAAATTAATATTTTAAATGGTCTTTAAAGAAAGACCAAATTTATGGTATGGATGAAATTTATTTATTTTTTTGATTAATGCGGAGTAAAAAATATGAACCGTGCACTCAAAGCGCTACGAAATTACCTGACTGACTGGAAAAACCTTCTAACCCATAGTATTGTGGGTGTGGCCATATTGCTTATCGCTCTTTTCGCCCCAGTAAGTCCCTACATCCGAATTGCATTTGTCGGGGTGGTGGTTGCATTCAATGTCCTCCGGATGAGGTACACCTGATTTTTAGACATAAAAAATCAAGATTCAATTTAAGACTAAATAGCCAATATTTAATAGTTAGATGAAGAATGAGGGTTGATGGACAAGTTTGAGTTAGTCATGAAAAAATGTCAGAAATGTCTGAAGAACATTTAAACACGTTAATTGACATGGAATATGAAAAGAATTTGCATATGCAGGAGTTGCCCTCCCTATAATCAGTGCACGGCTGAAAATAACAAGGCACTATTTCTGTATTAGTAATAATAAATTAATAATGCTATATGATGGTTTCCCTATTGGAGCTATAAAACTATAAAAGCGATTTAAAATTAAGTTATGGTTAAAATGAGTGCCGGGGGCGGGATTCGAACCCGCGACCTCGCGGTATCCCAGGAAAAAGTCAGAGCACTTGCTTAATACCCTATGAGCCGCGCGCTCTAACCAGCTGAGCCACCCCGGCATGGCTTATATCCTGTTCATTCTCATCTAATTTAAAGTTTTCTATGGTATGTCAACTTCATTAGGGTATTTTATTATCTATTAAATGATTTATTATATTAATGAATTTTATAAATTAATTCTGGATTGTTTAATAATTATGAATCAATTTTTTGACATGAATACCAATAGTTTGTTTGGATTGTAAAACAAGAGGTGTTATAATTGGATGAACACGTGATGGAGGCCTTGGGAAAATCAAAAGTAATTATCAAGAATGGGAAAGTAGTGGAAGTGGAAGAACCATTAATTGATTACTGTCCTTTATTTCATAAATACAGGGGAATAGAAAAACTCACACCTCAGGTAATTAGAGAGAACATGGAGTTCCGCATCAATGATTTTGGCATGTGTACCAGCCAAAGGAAATTGAAAATGTCGGATTTCCTATCTTTCGGCATATCCGAAACATTGGGCACCTTACTGGATGAAAACATCATTCAATGTGCCGTGATAGTGTGTGAAGGCTGTGGTACGGTAATTGTGGAGGATCCGGAACTGGTGCAGGGAATAGGTGGTAGGATTTCTGGAATAATTAGCACCACCCCTATAACTGAAGTGATCACAGTCGTAGGCCTGGATAAAGTATTAAATCCTGAAACTGCCAAAATCAATCAAGTGGAAGGTGTAATAAAAGCTATTGATGAGGGTTACACAAAAATTGGTGTGACTGTGGCTTCTGCCGGTGATGCCCTGAAGATCAGAGAGATTGAAAGTCAGAATAAAGATGTTAAAATTTATATTTTCACAGTTCACACTACTGGGCTTTCCAGTGAGGATGCAGAAACCTTATTTGAACAAGTGGACGTGATCACTGCATGCGCATCACTGCAGATAAGAAAAATTGCTGAAGAGAGGGATGTATTTTCTGTTGGAGCATCCATACCAATTTATGCAGCCAGTAAAGATGGTGAAAAATTCCTTAAAATGAGAATAGAAAAAATAGGTGGAGTGAAGGAGAAAAAAGATGCTCGAATTCCTGATCCTCTTATTTAAGAAGATCATGTGGTCTTCTAAATTACTGTCACCAGGGTTTATCCAATTCAAAGATATTGAATTAAATCCAGTTCAGGGATCAAAATCATTCTCCGGAATCAGCAAGTGCACGTATAAGTGAGCTCTGGGTTATAAGACCCACTAAATCACCATCTTCCACTACTGGAATCCTCTGGAAACCCTTATCAGCCATGATTCGGGTAATAACCATGAGTGGAGTGTCTTTCTTTACTACCTGAAGGTTTTTACTCATTAAATCACCCACTTTCAGGCCCAGAGATTCTCCTCCAGCTAGTAAGACGTCTCGATGAGTTATTATTCCCACGAGCTGTTTTTCATCCACTACTGGTAGGCCTCCTACATTGCAGCGCATCATCTTCAGTTTTGCTGCTGCTACCAGGTCATTGGGAGAGGTAACATGCACTTCCTGGATCATGATATCCTGAGCATGCAGTTTTTTTATCATAATATTTAATTCTCAACTACTTCCTAATATATAAAACGAGGGTGAGAAAAGTGACTCAGTTGTACCAGGCTGGCAAGGGCCAGACCACAGATGAAATACGAAAAGTAGCAGAATACGAAGGCATAGACGTTCATAAACTCACAAAAAGAGTTGCTAAAGGCCATGTGGTGATTCCAAGTAATAAAAACCGGAACACCAAACCATGTGGCGTGGGCAGGGGACTGAGTACCAAGATCAATGCCAATCTTGGCTCTTCCCCTGAACTGGAAAATGTGCAATTGGAAGTGAAAAAGGCCCAGATAGCAGTAGAATACGGGGCTGATGCAGTGATGGATCTTTCTACTGGACCTAAATTCCGCGAAGTCCGCAAGGCAGTAATGAAATCTACCAATCTCCCCCTGGGAACTGTGCCCATATACCAGGCAGGAATAACTGCTTCCCAGATGCGGGATGCAGTGGTTAATATGGAAGAAGATGACATGTTCCGGGCCATTGAAGAACAGGCCCGGGAAGGAGTGGACTTCATGACTGTCCACAGTGGTATCACCCTGGACACCGTGGAAAAAGTCAAAAGATCCGAGAGGATAATGGGAGTGGTAAGTCGTGGTGGGGCTTTTCTAACAGCATGGATACTACACAACCAGGAAGAAAACCCATTATACAAAAATTATGATTATCTTCTGGAAATAGCCCGAGAACATGATGTTACCATCTCCCTGGGTGATGGACTCCGGCCCGGTTGTCTGGCCGATGCCTCGGACATACCTCAGATTGGTGAACTTCTAATACTGGGTGATCTGGTTAAACGTGCCAGAGAGGCAGATGTGCAGGTTATGGTGGAAGGACCAGGACATGTCCCCCTGAACCAGGTGGAAGCCAACATGCAAATACAGAAAACAGTCTGTAAAGGCGCACCGTTCTACGTTTTAGGTCCAATTGTCACTGATCTGGCGCCAGGATACGATCACATAACTTCGGCTATTGGAGGGGCACTGGCAGCTCGTGCCGGGGCCGATTTCCTGTGTTACGTAACCCCTGCAGAACATCTCTCCATACCGGGCTTACAGGATGTTAAAGAGGGTATTGTCGCATCAAAAATAGCCGCACAGGCTGCAGATGTTGCAAATGGGCTTAAAAGTGCATGGGCAAAGGAAATGGAAATGGCAAGAGCTCGAAAAAATTTCCAGTGGGAAAAACAGTACCAACTTGCATTCGACCCTGAAAAGGCTAGAAAATGTCGTGAAAGTAAACCCACCGCTGAAAGTGATATGTGCACCATGTGTGGGGAATTCTGTGCCCTGAGGATGGTAAGGGATAATATATAACTTCCAATGGTGCAGGACAATACCATCACATCAAATAATATTTTGCATCAATCTCTTTTTTTATTTATTTTGTCAGTTTATTAATACCAGATGTAACATAATAAAAGATAGAATTATGATGAATAAGGGCAGTGATCATTAAATGGTGAGGGTTGACTGATTAGATTAGTGATACTTAGGAGGAAATCAAAATGTCAATGCAGCATGTTGAAGGTGAAAACAAAGGTAAAGCAGTCCTTTTCGCGTTAAGTACCTGTGGTTGGTGTAAAAAGACCAGGACGCTCCTGGAGGATCTGGGGGTGGAATATGATTATATTTACGTTGACTTACTGGAAGGAGAAGAAAGACAGGAAGTAATTCAACAAGTGGAAAAGTGGAACCCTCAACTTTCATTTCCCACCCTGGTTCTAAACGATGAGGAGACCATTGTGGGATTCAATGAGAATAAAGTGAGGGAGATCTTGGGATGAACCCGGCTATCACTGAAGATGATGTAAACACATTTTATGAGAGGTTGAAAGATGAAACAGAGGCTGTTGGTTATCACCTGAATCCTGATGAAGCTTTCACCAAGGAACTCCTGGAAAGCATCCTCATAAATCAGGATCGTTACGGTTACGGCGCCTGTCCCTGCCGCCTGGCATCAGGAGTCAAAGAAGAAGACATGGATATAATCTGCCCCTGTGATTATCGTGATCCTGACCTGGATGAATTCGGAGCATGCTACTGTGGGCTTTATATTTCCAGCGAAGTCCTACAGGGAGGAAAAAAATTAACTTCCATCCCCGAGAGAAGACCAGGACCCGGAGAAAGGCAATCACTCAAAAAAACCTCACAAGAACAAACATTAAGTACTCTTACACAACCTGTGTGGAGATGCAGGGTTTGTGGATATTTATGCGCTCGTGAAGAACCTCCCGAAATCTGTCCAATATGTAAAGTGGGAAAGGAAAGGTTTGAAAGGTTCATTTAAGATAAATCTTTATTACTAACATTTAATCCTTATTTATTTTTCATAAACTCTTCATTGTTCTACAATTTTTTGATATGGCTGTTAATAATCAATTTTACCCATTATTATTCATCTTTAAATAGTCTACACTAAGGGAATATTTATTAATCTCTAATAATCATATGATCATGCAACTTAAATTAAGGTCACAAAAATCAATAATGAAATTCATTGAATAAAATCATAATAATTAATAAAATCCCCTTATAAAAAAAAAGGTGGAAGTGAAATGGACTATATGTTTGAACTCTACGAGCAAGTTAAAGATGACATGAAATTTTTCATAGCCTCAGATGTACGGGCTAAGATACTAATTAGTTTAAGAAGTGGATCCAAGAATCTGGCTGATTTACGTAAGGAGATCCATCTGAGTTCATCAACCATTTTACATGGAATGAATCAACTGGAACAGAAAAATTTCATTTTCCGAGAATCCGGAAATTACTCCCTATCCCAGACTGGAGAAGTAGTAGCCAACAAATTAATCGATGTAATGCGTTCTTTCTATTCCTTAAACCTCTGCGAGGGCCTGTTCTTAAACCATGACATCAGTTGCATCCCTCCAGAACTCTTCAAAGACATAGGTTGCCTGGAAAAATCATTCATAGTGAAATCCACCAGCACCAATATCATGAGACCACAAGAGGTTTTATCAGAATTCCTATCTAAAAGCAAAAACTTTAAACAACTCACATCTGTTTATAACCCATCAAGCATCCAGATTTTCCTGGAAACCCTGGAGAAAAATGGAAATGTTCAGCTTATCATGACCGAAGGAATCATTGATAAACTGGTGGAAAATGTTGGGGAAGAAAAACTGCAAAAATGGATCAACGATGGTAAGTTGCAGTTAATGAAAATCGATGAAGATGTGAAGATCTCCCTAACCACCGGTGATAACTTCATTGCCCTGGGCCTATTCTCAGCTGACGGAGCTTATGATCTGAATATTTCCTTGATTAGTCATGGTGAAGAGGCTATTTCATGGGGTAACCGGTTATTTGATCACTACTTCCAGCAGTCCACTCCAGTCAAGGTGGGGGCACTGGAAATTCATGATGAAATACTGGCCATAGAAAAATAATTCTAGTTAAATAGAAATAGTGGCCCAGTAAAACCCACCCCCTATTTAATATCAGTTTGAATTGTTTTTTAAAAATAGATAGTTAGGGGTTATTTCTTTTCCATCCTTTTTTTTCTATATGTTTAATTTTATTATAAATAGCTTTTCGTATGTTTAGAGCGCTGTTTTTATCATATTGTTCTCAAAAACGTCTCTGGAAATGTTTAGCCAATTTATCTTTTCAGTTTATAAGTATAAAAAGAATTATTGGCAAATAAAAATAACTATAAATGTGATTGATCCATACCAATAATATCTGAGATCTTAATAAATAATACTCTGTGGGATGTTATGGCCGAAGAAATAAGAGTTCTAATATTAGAAGATGTGCCATTGGACGCTGAACTTATAGAAACTCAGCTTAAACGAGAAGGCCTCCAGTTCACATCTAAGATCGTGGAAAAAGAAGATGATTACCGGAGAGAACTGGCAGAGTTCCAGCCGAGCATCATCCTGGCAGACCATTCACTTCCTCAATTCGATGGTATCACTGCCATGAACCTGGCCCGGGAAATCACCCCCAACACACCCTTCATCTTTGTAAGTGGGAAAATAGGTGAAGATTTCGCGGTTGAAATGCTTAAAGAAGGCGCAACAGATTATGTTCTTAAAAATAACCTCTCAAAATTACCACATTCGGTTGTAAGGGCTCTAAAAGAAGCTAAAGAGAAACTTGAGAAATTAGTTGCCGAACAGGCCCTCAAAGAACGTGAAGAGAAATACCGGACTCTTTTTGAATACTTCCCAAACTACGTGGTTGTTCTGGGATTGGATGGTAAGATCATTGATCTTAACCATGCTGCGGCCAAATTTAGCCCATTATCTCGTGATGACACCATTGGTATGTATTTCACTGATCTCCAGTCTATCACTGGAGAGGATTCATCCTACTACCAGGAACTATTCTCCAAATATCTGAAAGAAGAGGATGTAGAACCATTTGAGTCACGTTTAATATCCAGAGAAGGGGAAATACGTTTAATGGAAATTTATCCAGCTCCTTTACTTAAAAATGGGGAGTTATTTGCAGTTCAAGTTATAGCTCAGGATATCACCGAACGGAAAAAGGCAGAAACAGAAATAAATGCATCTTTAAAGGAGAAAGAGATGCTTTTAGGTGAGATCAATGGTAGGGTAAGTAACTACATGAACATGATATCCAGCCTCCTGGAACTCCAATCAGTTTACATGAAGGATGCGGAGAACCGGGAAGTTTTAAAGGATAACAAAAATAGGGTCAAATCAATGTTATTAATCCATGACGGTTTCTCCCAGTCTGAAGATTTTGCTCTCATCGATTTTTCACAGTACATCAAAAAACTCATAGAACTCGTAGTCAGTTCATACCATGTGGATACTGACCGGATAAAGATGAAAACCATGACTGATGGGTTGATGCTGGATATTGACGCAGCCATTCCCTGCGGACTAATCATCAATGAACTGTTAACCAATGCAGTAAAACACGCTTTCCCTGGAACCAGTGAAGGAGAAATTTCCGTGGAATTTGGGCTGGATAATCATGAAAACAATGTATTGATCATTAAGGATAATGGTGTGGGACTTTCTCCCAGTATTGAATTTAAAGAAAGTGGAACTATGGGTTTCCAACTGGTGAACACCCTGGTAAACCAGTTAAAAGGTAGCATAATACTTTCCAGAGATAATGGCACCACTTTCCAGATTATCTGGTCTGAATCTGAGTATTAACATTTTAAAATCTGTTATTTATAGTTTCATTCGATTTTTTCACGATTCTCTAAAATTTAACAGTAATTATTGGTAGTTAGGGGGGGTATGATCTCCCCATGTATTAGGTATGAATCCGGGACGATTAATCAGGGGATTATCTATGAATTTAATTTTTTTTAAAAAAAAGTTGTAAATTTAAATAACATTGACTTTAATATTATTTTACCGAGTAAAAAGCTTAAATACATGTTTGAAACAGTTGAGTGAGTTTAATGGTGATGGTGCAATGCTTTACAAGGATTTAGTGGAAGTCTACCAGGATCTGGACTCTACCACCAAACGTCTGGAGAAAACCGATATATTGGCCAAATTTTTAGCTAAAGTGGGAGATGAAGAACCTGAACTCCTCCCCATAGTAACTTTACTATCTTTAGGGCGTATTTTCCCCACATGGAGTGAGGAAGAGCTGGGGATCGGATCAAAACTACTGATGAAAGCTATTTCCCAAGCAGTGGGGGTTTCTCCAGAAGATGTGGAGAACCGGATGCGGGACACTGGAGATATTGGCGAGGCTGCCGAGGAGTTATACCAGAAAAAGAGCCAGGTAACTCTATTCAGTCGACCAATTACCATACTAAAAGTCCATCGTAATCTGGTGAAAATGGCTGAGATTTCAGGTAACCGGGCTCAGTATAAAAAAATTGACTATCTGATGGAACTTTTATCATCTGCATCCCCCTCCGAGGCCAAGTACATCACTCGTACTGTCCTGGAAGAACTTCGCGTTGGTGTGGGGGAAGGAACCATCAGGGATGCCATTTCACAGTCTTTCAACATACCCAAAGAAGTTGCAGAAAGAGCTCATATGCTAACTAATGACATGGGGCTGGTGGCTGAGGTGGCCCGAATGCAAGGGGAGGAAGGCCTGCGCAAACTAACACTTAAACCAGGAAAACCCGTAAAACCCATGCTGGCACAGTTATCTCCCGGTATAAAGGAGAGTGTGGAAGAAATGGGTTGGGCAATATGCGAAACCAAATACGATGGGATAAGGGTTCAAATACACAGGCATGGTGATGAAATTGATATTTTCACCAGAAGACTGGAAAATATCAGTTTGGCACTTCCTGAAATCTCGGATTATATTAAAAAATCCCTTCCGCATGAAGATTTCATTGTTGAGGGTGAAATAATCGCCAGTCGAGATGGAAAACCAATATCATTCCAGTACATGCTTCAAAGGGTACGTAGGAAGTATGAAATCGATAAAATGATTTCTAAAATCCCGTTAACTGTTTATTTATTTGATGTACTCTATTATGGGGGGCCCATTCTGGATGAACCTCTCCAGGAGAGGAGGAAAACCCTGGAATCAATAGTTAAAGTAGATGAGGGTAAACTGGAGCTTTCTGCCCAGGTTAAAGTCACCCCTGAAGAGATTCACAAGGCTCAGGATCTCTTTGAAATTTCAATTAAGGGAGGTCATGAGGGGATCATGATCAAAGATCCACATGCGCCTTATATGCCCGGTATAAGGGGTAAGAAGATGCTTAAATTAAAAGCAGAACCAGAAACCCTGGATCTGGTGGTGGTGGGTGGAACCTATGGAACTGGAAAACGAGCTCATTTCATTGGCTCCTATTTAATGGCTCTTCAGGATGAGGACAACCAGCTCAAGCCCCTGGCCTACGCTGCCACAGGGTTGGATGATAATACACTAATGGAACTTTCCCAGATGGTGGAACCTCTTATTGTAAGTAAGGATGGTAGGCAGGTAAAGATAGAGCCTTCAGTAATTCTGGAAATTGCCTTTAGTGAGATAGTGGAGAGTCCTGAGTCTGAAACTGGATACTCCCTTCGTTTCCCGGTGGTTAAGAGAATTCGTAATGACCTGGGCTTGGATGAAATTGATACCCTGGAGCGGATTGAATCCATTTTCAGAACTTCTTAAGAAAAGTTTTGAATAAACCATTGCAACATATTGGATTAGATAAATAGATGGTATTATTCATTATTTTTTATTTTATCCCCTATTTGAAGTTATTTTTTATTTAAAGTTCCATTTTTAGAAAGTTCCAATTTTAGAAATATTATATCCAATGATACATTTTGCAGCATTCAACCATACTTATTAATAATAACTCATAATAGTATTACTGTGGTTGTAATGGAAGACAAGAAAATCTTCAAACTGGCTTTATTCACTGCTATTCTGGGACTGGTGGGGATGATGTTTTCTGCAAATTATATAACGCCTCAAAAGGTTCTAATTAAAGACATGAATCGTGGAATGCTCGATAAGGAAGTTTCAGTTGAGGGAATGGTTACGGGAGTCACCCAGTCCCAGAAAGGGGGAACCTATTTTCTGGAGTTGATGGATGGAAGTGGGAAAATCAAAGTGGTTGTATTTGAGAGTGCAGCATCTGAAATCCAAAAATCCAGTATAAACATTGAAAACTTTAAAAATAGACGTATAAAAATTGTGGGGAGAGTTACTGAGTATCAGGGTAGTCTGGAAGTGGTGCTAAAGGATGCCAGTTCACTGAAGATAATGGCATGAAAACATGCCAAATATTTAGTTATGGGAAGATATTTAGTGATGGGAACTTTTATAGTTTAAAAAGAATGCTTAGATCCTAATCTTTTTTTGAAGCCTTTAAACCAAGGGTGTATCCTTTGATCTCATCCAGGATATCCTTGGCATAGTAGGAGGCAAATATTATTCCCAGGGCACTAACCACCCAGAAGGATGCTAAACGATCCACCATGGCTATGCTTCCACCCACTGCACTGGAAACTCCGAAAAGCACCAACAATCCAGTGAGTGATAGTTCAATGGAACCAATACCTCCGGGTAGGGCAGATACTATTCCAATGATGTTGGCCAGGAGGAAGATGATAATAATGGCCACGAAGTTGATTTCAACGTTGAAAGCAACAAAGACAACGTATAACCGCACACATTCCAGAAGCCAGGAAACAGCGGTTAATAAGAATACCACCAGCAGATTCTGGAAGCTGCTGAATGTTTTGGTGTATTCGATCATGCTGCGTAGCCCTTCGGTGAACTTCTGGTAGAAGTTCTCCACCACCTCTTCAGAGATGGGTAAAAACCGTAGTATTGAATGAATACGATTATAAATCCATAAACTGGTATCTTCTCTCCAGTTGATTAGATAGATAACTAATAAAAGCCCTAAAGAAGCTAAACCTCCCATTACTGCTATCAATCTAACTTTTGGGAGTAAGCATGCGCATAATATTAATAAAACAGCTACAATAACTCCGTCAAAGAATCTTTCGGTTAGTCCTGCGGATAAACCCTCTGAAAGGGTTATTCCATTGATTTTTTTACCGGCAACAGCGTTTAAGACTTCCCCTGCAGTGCGCATGGGGCTGAAGTTTCCTGCAAAAAGTCCAATGGTTTTGACAATGAAGTTCTTCTTGAATTCCCAGGGTTGATTAATGATATAACCCCAGCGTAATGAGCGTATCCACACTACAAATAGGTGTATGCCGACTGCTAGCAGTATTAACCATGGATTGGCAGTTTTTATTACTTCCCACATTTGCTGGGGACCGATCCAGATTATTAGGAGTGCCAGTAGCAGGATACTTACCAGGAAAACATAGTATCTTTTCAAGGTCAGATCCTCCGCAGTAATTTACGTATCAAGAGGCGCAGCGTGAACATCATGTAATGCACCACATGTCGAGAGCGAACATAAGATTTTTCATTACCATAAATACACTGTATTGGACTTTCAGCCACCACCAGATCGTTTTCTGATGCCTTACAAAGGACTTCTGATTCATAGACATAGTCGTTGTAAGATATGTCCACAAAGAATGGGGCTGCTTTTTTAGATATTACTCTGAACCCGCACTGGCTATCAGTAATATGGTAACCAGTCACGAATCTTATCAACCGGGTGGTTATTCCATTGGAAAGCCGACGTTGCAGAGGCATGTTATGAGGGGCCATGTTAAGGAAGCGGGAACCTATTAACAAGTCAACACCATCCATTCCCTCTAGGAGTAGGGGTATGCAGCGGGGGTCATGTTGACCATCTCCATCCAGAAGAACTATAAGATCATAGTCATCTTTAATGGCACTTTCAAGCCCAGTTTTGATAGCTGCACCTTTGCCTATATTTTTATTATGTTTTAAAACTTTTGAACCAGTATTTTTTGCAAGTGCTGCTGTTTCATCGGTGGATCCATCATCAACAACCATTACGTCCGAATATTTTTTAACACAATTAACCACGTGCACTATGGCATTTTCTTCGTTGTAAGCGGGAATAATAGTTATGATTCTCATTTAAATTCCTGTAATCATTAATGGAAATTAACAAAGTCAGCAAATAATATTATACTTATAAATTTAAATATTTTCATTTAATATAAAGTCATGGTGTTCCAATGAACTATTCCCAAGTCTTACGAGAAAAACCTGTTTTACTGTTACTCGTCCCTGCCGTAGCAGCATTTTTCATAGCACTAATTCCTACTTTAAAGTACGGGTGGCCTTTGGGTGGGGATATTTTTTATCATGTTCATCTGGCCAAGCTATACTTGGAACAAGGATTGATCTACTGGGATCCGTTAACATCCGCACCATACGGGAGGCCTATTTCTTATCCTCCCATTTTTCATTTGTTATTACTTTCATTCGGCCTTATTTTTGGGGATATGTTTGACGCGGCCCGATTTTTACAACCAGTACTAACCCTGTTCTTATTCTTCTCCTTTGCTTACGTAGCTTACAAACTTTATGAAAGTGTTCTGGTAGGTGTTACTGCCGGATTCTTTATATTTTTCAGTGTGGTCTTTCAAAGATTTATCTTACCTGGCCCGGAAAATCTGGCCCTCATACTGTTTCCCCTGGTGCTTTATGGGTTTTATCTTTCCACCAATAAAAAAAGTTATAAATACGCTTCAATATCAGGGATCATGACGGGAATAGTATTTTTAACCCACACACTCTCTGCATCATTCTTGTTTTTGGCAACATCCATTTATGCTCTCTTAATCAGTTTAAAGGATAAATCAATTCTGAAGTACTGGATGGTATTTGTTATTTCTGCTTTTCTGGTAGCATCAATATGGTGGATACCGTTACTAGTTAAATATGGGCTTGTTTTTAATTCAAATGGTGATGCTCCATATCTGGTGAGTTTTTTAAGTTATCCAAAGTTTTTCGGGATCTTAACACTCCTATTTGCATTTTTAGGTGCTATTCCAATGGTTAAAAGAAGATCCAAACAGGATATTTTAATATTAACCAGTTTAATTTCAATTTTAGTTGTCAGTAACCTGAATTATCTGGGTGTATCTATTTTAAGCAACCGGTTCCTGACATTTGCCCTTTTCCCCCTGGTAGTCATGGCTGGATTGGGAGTTAAGCACTTAAAAATCATAATTGCACAAAAAAACATCTCCCGGAAGTTCTACTGTATTTTCATCGCTTGTGTTTACATATCATCGGTTATGATTGGATATTCCATGCTGGCTGATGTTGACAGTGGATTCATCTGGTTAAGGGCCTCTGACAGTGAACTGGACATTGCAGAATGGTTCCAGGAGAATGGGGATAAAAAAAGTGTGGTGGTAGCGTATAACTTCAGAGATCCATTTATAGTGGCTATCAGCAGACAACCAGTGGCGGTGGGTGGTTATGGTCAGGGTATATTACAGTCCCTGGATATCCAGAAATATGCAGATGGAAGGGTGAATCAATCAGATTACATAAAGGATAATGTGGGGTACGTGGTTCTGTTTTCAGGTATGAAAGCCCCTCCCTACACCACACTGGTATATAAAAATAGTAATTACGAAATTTATACTTTCAACCGAGATGCTTCCTTAACTTCCATTTAAATTAGGATAATTGGATATTTCAGGGTTGGATAACGCACTGGTTATATTAAGGTTCAATCAGATTTATTCCAGAATCAATTTAAGTTCTCTCCAGGCTGATAAGTCCATCAGTTGCCTCTCTTTATCACTGACATCGGTGTTCATCATCAGGAATGATGAATTCTTAAAAACATTCAGAGGGAGCTTCAACACTAACATGTCACCCTGAACTTCAACTGTGGCATTCATTTCAACTTCAATGCTGTTAACAGTTTTTTTCTCATATTCTGCAGTGCCATTTTGAACCTTAACATCCAAACGTTTAAATTGTCCATTCTCCAGAAATCGGAAATGGTACCTGTAAACCAGTTCACGGTTAATATCATGGGCAGCGGATATGATGATATAAAAATTATTATCATCACGTGCCACGCCCACGGAACTCATTTCATCCGATGTTTTAAGAGTTTTAGTGTTATAATCATATCTCACATCTTCAAATGAGGATTGTGGCATTCCTGTTTTAGAAAAATTGTTATCATTAATAAATTGCACGTTAACTGGTTGCGGTGTGGCGAAAAGTTCGTTAATTCGGATGAAAGATTTCAGATACCCTTTGGTGAGAGAAAGGGGGAGTCCATAGGAATTAATAGCTTCTTCTTTTCTCTTCTCTTCATCTGCAGTTAAAGGATTTTCTATACAGTTAACATCAAAGTTCTGCAGTTCTGGGGGAGGTGTTAAATTTAGAGACGGCTGGTAGTTAGGGGGTGATGGCCATTTAGTCCCACCCTTATGAACCAGATAAGTGTATATCTTCCCTTTAAAGTTCGTTGCAGCGGCAGAATACATTACAAATGCATTGGTAGCCCAGTGATCGCGATGTTCATCTAGTCCATCCGGAGTGATGATGATGGTGGGCTTGAAATCAGTTATTATTTGTTTTAAGTTTCCTGCTACATTCCCGCCGGTGTAAGTAGCATTCTGCTGGTAAGTGAAATTATAGTGGGAATGATCAAACTTGTTGAAGGGGGTGTTGCTGGTGTAGAGTTTATCCGGGTCCCAGTAATCCTCAAACAGGGCTTTGAGGCCGGTATCAGGATAACCCAAAAATATAATGTTACTTTCATTCACACCCAATTTGGAGAGTGCATTCAAAGCTTCATCATGTCTCAGTTCTGAAATTTCAGTGGAACTGTTCTTATTATTTTTTTCAAGGTACTGGGAAAGTTCTTCTGGTGTGGCGGCACTGCTACCATCCGTCATAACCACCACGGTTACAGTGGCATTCATATCCCTGGCCTTTTTTATCAACCCACCGGCAGCCAGTGATTCATCATCAGGATGGGGAGCAATA
>Ga0209639_1002226_pt1 | contig 16031 bp, 12 predicted proteins | sample EPASupsiteHSE605_FD_187268 | JGI IMG/M metagenome (GOLD analysis project Ga0209639, IMG submission 187268) | Bioremediated contaminated groundwater from EPA Superfund site, New Mexico - Sample HSE6-05 (SPAdes) (version 2) | ecosystem: Environmental > Aquatic > Deep subsurface > Groundwater >...
CACCCTTCTCATCCTTAAGAGTATTACTTTTAAGGATGAGAAGGGTGCTCTTATGTTGTCTATTTTGCTAGAGGATTTGCTTTATATTGAGTCGGCTGATAATTATGTTGTTATTCATTATACTACTAATGGTAAGACTAAGACGTATCTGCTCCGGAATAGTCTGAAGAACCTGGAGTTTTTGTTGAGGAAGTCGTCTGTTGCTCGTTGTCATAGGTCGTTTCTGGTGAATTTTAACAGGGTTAAGGTTATCAGGCGGACCAAGGAGGGGTTGGTGCTGGAGATTGATGAGGCGAATACGCCTGATATTCCGGTGTCGAAGAGCTTTCAGGAGGTTGTGAGCAGCAAATTCCTGAGTGAATCGTAACAGCAGCAGACTGGGCGCAAATTGTGCGACACTCTTGGTATGGGGCATTATTTGAGGACGCATATTCTTTCTTTACCTACAGGTCATTTTGAATCTTTTTTCTTTATTGGTTGTGTTATTGCCTTCGGGACTGTGCATCGCGTTTAGTAATAGCAATGACTACAGAAAGGCGCAATTTGTTTGACTTAAAGTTCCCAGGTATGGTGCATAATTATTTGATGCGTGCACCAGGTTTACCCACTATGCTTTCGCTACGCTAAAAATCAAAGGTGGAAACCGAGTATGCCAGTACAGATGGCTGCAGGTTTCCACTCTCGATTTTTTTACGCTGCGCTCAATGAGTGGGTACCCAAACCTTCATTGCAAGCATCTACTAATCATGCACCATATACTGTATTATATCAAACAAATTGCGTCTAGGACTGATGTATTTTCGTTATTGCTAAATGCTTGCAAACCAATTTAGATTATCAACTCAAAAAATCTTTAAGCAAAATGACTTTGAAACAAGGTAATACTAAAAGCATCTACCAATCATGGACCATATACTGTATTTTGTCACACAATTTGCGACTGGTCTTATTCGTGTAACGAGATTCTCTATCTGGGTATTGGTGCTGCTCAATAACTCCTGATGCGCTTACTTAGAAGAAAATTGAAGGGTGTAATTGAGATAATGCTTGAGCAGATTAGCTGCCAATCTCCGCTTTTGATTATTCTTCGCTTTGCCAAGGAGGGGGTTACCAATCACTTATAAGGAATTTCTCCCAGTTCTTGAACATTTCTGTTGTATTTCACAATTAACGCCTTGGTTTGATATATGTGTAAGGGTTTCAAGCCTGTCTGGGGAAAGGGTGAAATGAGCAAAATTGACTTATATTGGCCAGATAAATTCTATAATGAGCTAAGGATTATCTGGATATAGAAAATTTTATTTGGAAATAGATATTCTATTATTTAAATTTACTACGTTGCTGTTTGGGTGTATTTTTTCACTTTACCACATTGTATTCCATGCTAGTACTGCGTTTCATGAGAAATGCAGCGGGGAGAGAAAGGGATATATCCATGATTATTATTTAATAAAGGCGCATATTATCCACTGAGATTGGTTGATATATATAATAAAGTTGAATATAACCAATTTGGCGGTAATTATAAAAAGCGTGCTCAATAAATTAATCTCTTAATAATTAAAAATTTGCAGAATATGACATTACAAGAAAGAATGACTAAACTTGAGAGTAACTACTTTCCATATAAAACAATCCATTTGAACACATCTGAGAAAATATCTTTAGGTGATATAAATAAAAAAGTTTGTAGGTTTTGCAAAAAATCTTATCCAGAAGTTAAGTTTGACAATATTGCTCATGCAATTCCTGAATTTGTAAATAATCATAATTTAATTAGTTATTACGAATGTGATACGTGTAATAGTAAGTTTGCAAGAACTTTAGAAACTCATATGGGGGATTATATGAACCCTTTTCATACATTATCCCAAGTTAGAGGGAAAAAAGGTGTTCCTTCATTCAGAAAAGGCGGTGAAAAATCTAGAATAGGGTTTAAAGAAGGAAAGATGTCTGTTGAATCTCATGAAGGAGAAAGAGAGATCTTTGAATTTGATGAGATCAATAAGATAGTTACATTTAAAGCAATTCGAGCTACATATATTCCAATAGCAATATACAAGTGTTTAACAAAGATGGCCTTGACTATTATGGATGAAGACGAACTTGTACACTTTGATAATGCTATGGAATGGATAAATGAGAAAAAACATGATACTAGTAAATTTAATATTAGCAATCTAAAGTGTATTTATTCATTTACACCAGGACCTTTGCCTCATGATTTCACATCATGTATTTTATTTAGACGAAAGGATGACCATAAGGATAATGTGCCATATATGATATTTTTAATAGCATATGGAAATTATACTTTTCAAATTTATATACCAATGTCAGACAAAGACGCTGGGGAAGGTAAAATTATTTCTATCCCGACTCCTTTTGATTTTAAAGATGATTTTGGAGCACCAAAATACCGAGTATTGGATTTCTCGTCTAAGGAAAAAGTAAAAAATGAAGAAGTAAAAATACAAATGAATGTTGGAAGTTTTGAAGAGGAAGTAATTAATAATGAAGAATAACTACCGTCAACACAGGGTATACATCATGCGGGTTTCAGAGAATTGGTAAGTTCTGTTCCCGCATGCTAGGGATATACGGCTGATAGGTAAGTGACCACGAATTCCCGCACGCTGCATACCCTCAACGTTACCGCCAAGTGTAGGAAACAGAGATGACAGAGAGAAAATTAACAAGTAAACCATTGTGAAAGGACAGAAAAACGAAATATTGACAAGACAAGAAAGCCGACACTCAAGTCGACCCGATGTTTTTTATTTTTTTTCCACCGCATATTTTTTAAAACAATTGCCGACCCACATTGCACACATTGCCAAAGCCCCACAAGCCAACGCTACAACCAAAGCGTTGTCAAAGAGTGCAATTTTGCCGAACACTCAAAGAATAATTTGTAGTTTTAATGACTTAAATTCAACGATTTTATGACCAATATAAAGCTGCGTACATATAGTTTGAAAGAACACGATTTTTGGGTTAAGGAAGTTAAAGAAATCTACCAGAAAGTAAAGTCTCACTCAACTTCATATGTTATTGATTTTTTAGAAACCCAAATAACTGTATGTCCAAATGTTTTCTCACCAAAATATTTTAATAATACAAAATGGTATGCTGAAAGATTACCAAGCATAATAGGAAATAGCAGTTTGTTGGAGATTGGAACTGGGACAGGTGCTATTGCTTTACATTGTTGTTTGAAAGGTGCAAATGTTACAGCAACTGATGTTAATAAGGATGCCTTGAATTGCGCCAAACTCAATTTTAAAAACACGAATCAAAATATCCCAGCTTTTTTGGGTGATGTATATGAAACTTTACCAAAAGAATCTAAATTCGATTTTATTTTCTGGAATCACCCATATAACAATTCAAAAGAAGAAATTAAAGATGACTTAATAATGGCTGGATTTGACTACAATTACAATAGTCTAAAAAAATATATTGAGGGTGCAAGTCAATTTTTAGTTGACCCTAATAAGGGATTACTTTTAGGTACAGGTGGACACGCTGATTTAGACACGATATTAGATATTTGTACTGAAAATAACTACACCTTATGTTTATTGGATGCAGTAAATATGCCTTTGAGTGATGGGGCAATTGCTCTTAACGATTTCAGAATATACGAACTAAAAAAAAACATAATCATGAAAAATGACGATTTATGGAAAATTCATTCAAATGTATTGGATAGTGTGAAAGTTACAGATTATAAAGCTCTAACAATTTTCGGAGTTGTCGGTGTTTTATCAACTTTTTATATAAGTGTTTTTAAATTGGACAAACCTGATTTTTTTAAAAGTGATATATCATTAACATTGCTTTTAAGCTCTGGTTTCTTTTTCCTTATATCAATCCTCATATCAATATCTGCAATATTTTCAAACTTAAAAATAATATACTCCCAAAAATCTAATTTATTTTTCAAAGATATTTCGGATAACAAAGATGTCAATTCATTTCTTAATTCATTTAATTCTTCATACGACCTGGACACAGATTTAAAGACACAGATATTTGCAAATGCAAAGATTGCAACGAAAAAACATATTTTACTTCAGTGGTCAATAAGATTTTTGGGGTTAGCTGTAATTGGACTAACTATTAGTTTATTGTCAACTTTATTCTAATTGCTAAAAAATGACTACAGGGATTATTACACAGGTAGATAGAATAGACGACTTTGTTTATGAATTTTATGAAAAATTAGATTCGGAATATCTGAATAAAAACCCGGAATTCAGGTTTTTATTATTAAGTCCATTACTAAATAATCTATGTACTTTCAACTTGGCGAATAATAGTAAATCATTTAATGATCTGCTATCTAGAAGCAAAATAAGTAAAAATGCTTATAAAAAGTTATCTGACAATATATGTTCAGGGATTCGAGATGTAATTGGAGAACCTTCTTACTTTGCTGCGAGCTATTGGTCACCTATTGACAATGAAAGGCATACAATTTCACATTCAAAAGAAAAGTCTTCTCCACAAGAAGAACATAAAGCAAGAGTTAGTGCACTTTTATTTTACATCCTTTCATATAAAGCACCATCCAATTTTTACTCAGCAATAAGTTATACATCAAAGCAAAGCCCAAGAAAAGATGGTCTACATTCTTACTATAATGAGAAAAATCCTTTAACTGATATTTCTGAAAACAAAAATTATCAGATATGGTGGCATTTGCCAATAAGCATACATCAAAGCTTACTTGATTCCTCTGGATTTACAACAGCTTTAAATAAACTATTAAAGGTTGACGCAATCTCAATAGAACAGAGCTTAACTATATTAATGGAATACACTGATAAAGTGTTGGTTGAAAATGAAATAAAAAAGTATGAAAGAGTATTTCTTCCTATTATTGAAAATTCACGCAATTTTACAATACCTGCAAATCTTATAAACTGGTCAAACGAATTTGAAACTTTTTTAAATAACTTTTTTTATCCCCCTGATATATTTGACCCAAATGAGCACGAAAAATTAACAACAGTCCAGTCTTTTTTTATGGCTTGTACACACGCTTTATATAACCTTGCATGCCCAACTAAAATGTTTTATGTATTCCCGGTAAGAGTATCAAATACCTGTTGCGTTTTAACCTTAGGTGTTGATAAAAAATTAGAATTGGAAAATATATTAGCAATGTCGCATATCGTAAAAAGTATATTTTATCATGCATTGGATAAAGACTACCAAGCACTAAATGCTTTAGAAAGAAACCGTATTGCACATGGTGCTGTGCATAAAATTAGAGGACCTCTGAATATATTAAAGACATTTCCTTATGATTTGGAGGAGTTGCTTAAAAGTGGATTATCCGAAAATGATTTTAAAAAGATAGAATCAAAGCTAAGCTTTATTAAAAAGACACTAAAGAACTCTATTGAGAACATTTTAGTAGGCGTGAAATCATTAGAGAGTTTTATTGATATTGAAAAGCCTGAGAGATTCAGTTTAATAAATGTCTTAAACAATGCTAAAAGAACATATGATTCAATGGAAGTCCGAATATTGGGAAAAATTGAAATTGAAAACTTAACTAATAAAGAGATTATTATATATGGCGTTGCATCTCACATTCAGTTCATAATTGAAGAACTGATTTCAAATAGCATACGAGCTTTCAAATTCTATGAAACAAAAATAGTGTACAATAAACTCAATATTAAAATTAGTATATCACAGAAACCTAACCATCCATATTATTTTTTAAACTATTACGATAATGGCCTTGGGATACCTTATGAAAAAAAAAATAGAATATTTTTTTCTGGCAGTAGAGGCAATGATTCAGGAGGAAGTGGCAAAGGCTTATTCTTATCAAAGCTCTTTTTAAACAAATATGGAAACGATATAATTGAATGTGGGAAATATGGGCAGGGTGTAAATTTTGAACTAACTTTTAAAAAAATAGATAATGAAATTGAAAGTCCTAATCGCTGAAGATAAACCAGATGAACTTATTAGTTCGATTAAAGTATGTAAACGATTATCCAGAGAGGTCGGATTCAAATTGGAATCAGATTCTATTATTGAGTCAACAACTCTGAATGATACAGTTAGACATTTACAGAGAGTACCATTTGATTTCGATATTGTAATTCTTGATATTGGCTTTGGTGAAAATGACCTTGAAGTCGATGAACTTTCAAATTATCTAAAAGCAGACACACTAGCTGAATGCAAAGTGATTATTCATTCAGGAAATCCAGAATTCAAAACCAACCCAGATAAAATTTTGAGTGCAATTTGTAATGGTGCAAAAACTATTGCCATTAAAGGAGAATCTGAAGAGAATATATTGAGTTTTGAATATCAATTTAAGCGAATCTTACAAGATATTAAGTTTGAAACTATTTGGGCAAATATTGGCAGGTTAACTCCGCAATGGAAACGTGATTTATTTAGAAGTGATGAACTGTGGAACGATTTAAAAGTTGGGAAAAAAGTTGAAAAACTTTTTCTTTTAGTTGATATTTCTAACTCTACCCAATTTGTAATTGCACAGAGAAAGGCTTCTAAAGAAGATAGGCATATTTTAGAACTTTTTAAATCATTTGCTAATCTAGCAACTGAAATTATTGAAAAAAACGAGTTTAAAGGTATAGTAGAAAGATATAGCGGAGATGAAGTATTTGCAAACTTTAATATTATCAACCCAATTGAGGACTGCTTAAATGTAATCCAATGTGCTAAAACAATTAATGAGCAGTTTACTAATTTAGTTGCTGAATTATATAATGAATATGGATTTGTCAACATTAGAAGTGGACAAAATATAATAGTACCTGAGTTACGAATTTTAGTTGGATATGGGGAAGTTTTATGGGTGTTATTGGGTGCTGATTCACGTCCTCAATTATCTATAATGACTGATAAAGTTGCTAAATTTTACAGATGTTTTACTGATAGAGATAAAAACAATCAAAGAACTATTCTTCCAAATGAAATTTTTATTACGGATGAGTTTCATAGAATTATTAAATCGACTTCTCAATTCAAATTCGATTTATTTAAGGAACTTGATTTAAGAGACTTTGAAAATCAAAGAATATATAAATTAAAAAAACAATAAGATGAAAAAAAACATTTTCAAAATCGCTATAATAGCAATAACTGTGATTGCGGTTAGCTATGTCATAGTTCGATATGGCATAAAAAATAATGTTCCAATTGCAAAAGATAAAATATCCATTGGGACTTTTTCAAAATCAATGGGTAATGTACCTTACTATATTGCAAAAGAAAATGGTTGGTTTGAAAAAGCGATAGGAGATATATTTGAAATTGAATACACCGAGTATAACGATAGACCAACAATAGCTAGTGCTTTAAGTTCTGGTAGTTTGAAGTTCATTTTTAGTGCTGAAATACCTGCAATTCTAATTAAAGCTCAAGGTGAAGATATCAAATTCGTTAATTTATCAGCGACACTGACTCAGGAAATAATAGTACCAACCAATTCACCTATTATTAAAATAAGTGAATTAAAAGACAAAAAGATTGCTGTTTTATCAGGAACAAGTTCACATTACGCTCTACTTAAAATTTTAAATGATAATGGTTTAACAAAAGATGATTTACAAATTCTTTTTATGCCTCCTGCAGAAGCTAAAACTGCTTTTGAGACGGGCAAAATAGATGCATGGGCAGTCTGGCCTCCATGGGTTGAACAACAACAAATTACAGGGTTTGCTCGAACATTGACTGGTAGCAATGCGATTATTTGTAGTGTTGGTTATATGCCATCAACATTTATAAACTCAAACCCTGCGATTGCAGATAGTCTTTCAAGTATTATTAATCGTGCAAAAATTTGGATAGCGAATAATACTGATGCAGCTCAAGAAATAACTGCAAAACAATTAGGACTAGATATTGAAGTAGTAAAATTAGCATGGAATAAATTTAGTTGGAATGCAACCTATAATTCTCAAATACTGATTGATATGCAAAACAAGGCAGATTTTTTATCAAGAGAACAATTAACTAGGAACAATATACTGATTAATGTTGAAAAGGAATTAATTGATGAAAGAATCAAAAAATAAAATTAAAGACATCCTTGTTAATTATTTACTTGCATTGGCTTTGCCAGTTGCAATAATTATTCTTTGGCAAATATCGTATGATAACAAAATTATACCTCCTTCTCAATCTTCTTCACCATTAGTTATTTTAAAAACGCTTGTCACACTAATTCAACATTCCAGTTTGTTGGATAATTTATTATTATCAATGGTAAGGCTGTTGATTGGTGTCTTTTTGGGGGCAGTAATTGGTATCATTGTAGGCATACTAACCTCAACAAAAATTATTTTTAATAAAATGCTAGCTCCCTCTATTCAATTTTTTAGTGGGATTCCAATTATTATTTGGATTCCATTTTGGATTATGATATTTGGGCTAGGGGAATCTTTTAAGATAGGAATGGTTTCAATTTTAACGTTCTTTCTTGTATATGGTAGTACTTATCAGGCAATTATTTCTATTGATAAAAGTTTTCTTGAACTAAGCAGTCTATATCAGAAGAAATTTTCAGATATGATTAGACAAATCTATTTACCATATTCATTTTACTCAATTCTTGGTTCAATTAGATTGTCATTGATGATTGGATGGATTGTGTTGTTCTTTGTTGAATATTCTATTTCTTTTGAAGGTAAAGAAGGATTAGGTTGGTTTATTGCAAACGCGAGAGGTGTTGGTAAAGTTGATGATGAATTTGTTGGATTAATATGCTTAGGTTTTTTAGCCATTATTTGTGATATAGTAATTGTTTACTTTCAAAAAAGGAGTATAAGATGGAAAAAATAGATTCAAGTATTCCGATTTTGAAAATAAAATTGGACGAAAAGTCTTTTAATAATAATTTAATAATTAAAGATTTAGCACTAAATGTTAATAAAGGTGAAACAATATCAATTATTGGTCAGAGTGGAATCGGAAAATCAACTTTACTTAAAATAATAGCAGGTATTGATTTGGATTATAAGGGTGAAGTATTGTTTAACGAAAATCAAATTAAATCTCCCGCAAAAGAGATTGCACTTATGTTTCAAGGTCATGTATTATTACCGTGGCTAAGGGTTAAGAGTAATATCAAATTTATTTGTAATGATATATCCGATATGGAGATTCAATCATACTTAGATAGTGTTGGTATTGGTAGCAAATTAAACGAATGGCCAAATAGATTGAGTGGCGGAGAAAAAGCTAGAGTGGGACTCTCTGTTGCGCTTATCAACAAATCAACTGTGCTCCTTTTAGATGAACCTTTCTCTGATATTGACATGGGTGTTAAAAATGGAATTGTTAAGCTTTTAAATGAAATTAAGTTAAAAAATAATACGACTATACTTCTGACTACACATAATATTGAGGATGCTTTGGCTCTAACAGGTAGAGTTATTGTTTTTGGCAATAAACCTTCTTCAATCGTTTTTGATTCCATAATAAGTAACGAATACAAAGATGATATAAGGAAAAAAATAACGGATATTTTAACACAACAATGAACCATGCATATATCATCAATATCAATTAGAAATTTTAGAAATTTCAAGAATGCAAAATTCCTTTTCAAAAACGGCATCAACACAATCATTGGTGAAAACGGTTCGGGTAAAACAAACTTGTTTTATGCTTTAAGAATTTTGCTTGATGATACACTTCCCAGATACATCAACTTCTATCCATCTGATTTCAATAGGGCATTAGGAAAATGGGCTGGTCATTGGATAATTATTTCAATTTCATTTAACGAGTTAGATCCAAGTGAAGAGGCACAAGCATTAGCTGTGCAATCAAGCGGACATATGGACACCGAAACACAAGGAAGTTATGCCGTTTATTTCCGACCAAAATATCAATTTAGAAAAGAGCTATACGACTATTCTCAAATAGCAGGGAAAAACACAACCGACTTACAGCTTATACTGGACAAACTTACACTTGAAGATTACGAAACAGTTTATTTAAGTAGAGGTTCAGCCGACTTTAGTGTTAATGCGACATACAATCAGTATGTAGGAAACTTTGAGACGATAGAATTTCCTGACCCTGACAACAGAGAAGAATTAATATTCGGAACATGGCTACCGAAGGAAATTAATATTCATAATGAGGTATCATGCACATTCATTAAAGCATTGCGAGATGTTGAAAGCGACTTAAAGTCGTATGCAAACAACCCGTTGTTAAATCTTTTGAGAGGAAAGGAAAAAACGGTTGAAGTTGGAAAGAAAAATGAAATCATTGAGAGCATTGACAATCTCAACGAACAGATAGGTTCGCTCGACGAAGTCAAAGAAATAAAACGAGGCATTGACAAAAGCATTAAAGAAGCTGTGGGAACAACCTATGCGCCGAACATTGATATTAAATCAGAGTTGCCAAATGAAATGGAGAAGCTATTTCAATCATTGAAACTTTGGGTTGGCGACCCAGATGATGAAGGTTACAAAGGGAGAATTTGGGAATTAAGTTTAGGTGGTGCAAACCTCATTTATCTTTCTTTAAAGTTACTTGAATATGAAAAAGTAAGGACAGATAGAATTGCAAACTTTCTTTTGATTGAAGAACCCGAAGCACACATTCACACTCATATTCAGAAAACCCTTTTCAACAACTTAAAAGAAAATAAAACACAAGTAATAATTTCAACTCACTCAACACACATTTCATCCGCAAGTAAAATTAGCAGCGTAAACATTTTAAGTCGTGGCGAAAGAGAAGCATTAGTTTTTCATCCTTCAAACAATTTAGAGCCAGACGAAATAGTTAGAGTTGAAAGATACTTAGATGCTGTTAGAAGTAATTTGCTTTTTGCTAAGGGAATTATTTTAGTTGAAGGTGATGCAGAGCAAATTTTAATTCCCGAAATGTTCAAAAAAGTATTTGGGCTTTCACTTGATGAAATAGGAATTAGCTTGATAAATATAGGCAGCACAGGTTTTGAAAATGTAGCAAGTATTTTTCATTCCGACAGGATACAAAAGAACTGTGCAATTCTTACTGACTTAGACAAATCAATTGTAGCACTTCCTGCTGACCCAAAGGACGATAATGATTATCAAAAACATTGTAGAGCATCAGAAAAGAGTGGAGAAGAAAGAAAAGTTCGATTGACTGACTTTTGTAATGGGAATGATTTCTTAAAACCTTTCTATTCTAAGTACACATTTGAAGTTGATGTTTTAATGAATGGCAATAGCCACGAGTTTGTTCAATGCCTTGCTAAAATTTATTCAAGAGAAGCAGATTTAATAAAAGCTAAAACCAAACTTGAAGACACCTATGTTGAAATTGCAGGTGTTGAGGTATTAAGGATTGCAAATAAGCAGGGAAAAGGTTGGTTAGCCCTTTTAGTGGCTGAACAAATCGTTTACAATACCTATATTCCAAAATACATTCTTAAAGCTATTGCATTTTCTTCTTCTCACATAAACTTAGCTTCAAAAGTAAAAGCAATTATCCATCGTTTGAAATCTATTCGGAGTAATGAGAAAGATGCACAGTATGAAGAAGCTAAAAAATTTATTGTAAAGGGAAAAACCCAACAAGAACTTTTGGACACATTCACAGCAACTTTCACAGAAGACCAATTGACTAAGTTCTTAGAACTGATATGATACTCGACAAATTAAATAATGAGCAAAAATTAGCAGTGCAACAGAACGGGAATGTTTTGTTGACGGCTTGTCCTGGCAGTGGGAAAACAAGAGTAATCATTCACAAACTTGCTTATGAAATTAGCCGACTTGAAGAAGGAAGCAAAAAAAGAATTGCAGCAGTAACTTTTACAGTCAGAGCATCAGAAGAAATTTTTAGACGGCTTAACGCATTGGGTATAAAAAGCGAAAAAATCTGGTCGGGTACCTTGCATGCCTTTTGCTTGGAGTGGATAATAAAACCTTATTCTTGTTATTTGCCCGAATTGAAAAACGGTTTTTCAATTGCTGATGAAACATTCTGCTCTGACTTAATTAGCGAACTGAAAGAGAAGTATAATCTAAAACAAATAGACCCAGTAAATCTTCGGTTCAATAGAGACGGTAGTTTTGTAGAGCCAAAAAGTGTTCAGAAAAAACTTCTAAAAGAGTATCACGAAACTTTAAACCAAAAAAAACTAATCGATTTTGAGTTGCTACTTTTTTACTCTTACAAAATATTGATAACATATCCGAAAATTCAAAAAACACTTTCCAATTTATTCAAACTAATTTGTGTTGACGAGTATCAAGATACTCAGGATTTACTTTATGCAATTATTTGTACCATAGTAAAAGCAGGGAATGGCAATACTTCTTTGTTTCTTGTAGGTGATACAGACCAAGCAATATATGCTTCACTTGGAGGTGTTGCTAAAAGTATGAATGAAATCCAAACTGAGTTAAACGGTATGCCAATTACTCCATTAACTCTGACAGGTAATTACAGGTCAAGCCAAAGAATAATTGATTTTTATACACATTTCCAAACGCAACCGATAGTTATTGAAGCAGTCGGTAGTAACGCAACTACTCAAGGTTTAATCACTCTTAATGATACTGTTCCAAGTTCAAAAATTGTAGGTGAAATTGCTCAACTAATCCAAAGAAGTTTAGATACTGGAATACCTGAAGATGAAATTTGCGTTCTTGTTCCTCAATGGTGGCTGATTACTTCTGTTTCAAAAAAGTTAAGAGCAACTTTACCAGAAGTCAACTTTGATGCTTCGGGATTAGCGCCAATGTCAAGAAACAGAGAAAATATATGGTATAAACTTTCTCGCCTTTTTCTGACAGAACCAAACCCTAAAATTTATTCTTCGAGATATAGGTGGGCAAGCGAGTTGATTGAAAATTTTAGAGTTGTTACAAATACAGAGTTCATTGAGAAATACAGGATAGAAAGAAATTTATTGCGACTAATCAATTCTATAAAATCGGAAGAATCGGAAGGTATAGACTATCTTGTTGATTGTTTTGACCAATTACTATCTGCTGTTGAAATTGATTACACAAAATATCCTCCATTAGTTGAAAACAGAAAGCTATTCTTTGACAATATTGAAAGTCGTTTAAATGACCCCGATTTTAAAGTTCCAAGCGATATTCAATCTTTCAAGAGTTTTTATAGAGAAATGACAGGAGTGGTTATCAATACCTGTGTTGGAGTGAAGGGAGAAGAATTTGAAACAGTAATTGCTTATGGTCTTTTGTATGGCTACTTACCTCATTGGAATGAAATCTTTTCAGGTAATGCAACAGACACATCAAAGAAACTGATGTATGTTATTTGCTCAAGAGCAAAAATAAATTTGCATCTTATTAGTGAAACAGGTCGAACAACAAAACGAGGAGATGAATTAAGAATGACCCCTGAATTAGCTAGTAAAATATTTGATTATGATGAAATATAAAATCCTTAGCATTAGCAAGCGCATTGCCAAAGCCCCATGAGCCAGCGCTGCGACCAAAGCTGACCCGTCCTGAAATATCTTTACTTAAACAAGCACACAAACTCCCCAAAATTAAAATAGCGACTGAATATTTAGAGCATAAAAACATGTCAAAAAAAGCAAAATATTTGATAGTTGATATACCTCAAGTTATTGATAATAAATTAAAAGAAAGTTCTAAATTGATATATGCTTGTTATCTATTAAATTGGGGAAAATATATAATTGATAAAGCTACGTTGCAAAACACGCGGTATAGCCAATAAGTTTCAGAGGTTTACGAAGGTTTGTTGCGCGCTTCAACTTTTCGTATATCTTGATTGAAAATCTCCTGCAAACCTTTACTGGCCATACCACAAGCTGTTTGCAATTTGTTTTCGAAGAATGATAAAACTATAAAAATCAATAAAATGAACAAAATTGTTGCCTCTCTTATTTCTTTACTGTTAATCTCATGTGTCTCTGAACGGTATTCATTTAATGATTCAATTATAATTAAATCAACAAAGGATTATCAAAGTTCGGATTTTAACAAAATTAATGGGCTCATTCAAAATATTAATAAAGAAGAATTTAAAGATCAATTGCTAATCCAATTCCCCGATGCATTGACAGATTATACCAATAGAATACACCTGCAGGTAAAAAGTGTAAAAAAAGCTTTTGGAATTAATTGGCTTTTTAAAAAGACAATAATAAGTAAATTCAGTATAATTGTTAAGGTTCAAATGAATTACGACAATTCAAAAGAGAAAGAGGCAAATCAAATTGTAAGTTATTATAAGGAATTGGTGATTGCAGAATTGAATAGAAATGGTATTCAAACAGGTGAATAAACATCATACAACATGCATTATAGCCCATTAAAAAGGGCAATGCCGCCAAAACGCAGACATACATTGAAAAACAAAATTTATGAGAAATTTAAGAATGACGTTTTTACTTGTAATCAGTATTCTGATTGCATTTACCTTGACATCTTGCAGCAATTCCGGACAGGACAGGACATCTTTACAAAGTCAGACTGCACAAATGAAGCACGATGCGATTGAAAGAATTAATCAAATTTATGATAAGGCGGCATATAATCAGGGTGGCATCAGGTCAATTTTAATTTACTCAAAAAAGGCTTCAACCAACTTTGAAACATTTGTTTATCTTGCCGAAATGGCAAATGAATTTGGCTATCATACAGATGCTTTTGTTGGAATTGCACGGTATGCTTCTAAGGCGAAAGTAGAAACTGATTATTTCAAACAACTTGCAGAACTATCGGTAATGAAACTTAGCGAAACGCAAAAAGTAGTGGCGGTTGCTTCTGATATATCCCGATTAAACACATCTAATAGTGCCGATATTGAAGATGAGTTACTAAAAATTAGGAATACAGCTGATTTTAAAACCCTTGATGAAGCTAAAGCATATAATAAGAGTATTACCAATTGAAGTGACAATAAACCCATACATCATGACAACCGTCAGACAACTTCTAACTTTTATCTCGTTCTTCGTAACGATGGCGTTCGTTTTTTCTAGTAATTCTTATGGTTGTAGCATGGTTAAGCTGACTAAAAACGGTAAGACTATTGTTGGGAATAATGAGGATCAGATGAATCCGAATACCAGAATTTGGTTTGAGAATGGGAAGAATGGTGGTTATGGGGTTGTTTATGTTGGGTTTGACAATCTTTTTCCTCAGGGGGGAATGAATGAAGCGGGTTTGGTGTTCGATGGTTTTACTCAGTCGTTCAGGGTTGTGACCGATACGATAGGAAAATTAAAGTGCTCTTCTCGCGACTTATCGAAAATGGTGATGCAGGAGTGTGCTACGGTTGATGAGGCGAAGTGTCTGTTAAATCGTTATAACAGAAGCTTCTGGTCGGCATCGGTACTGCGATTTGTCGATAAGTCTGGTAAATATCTTTATGTCGATGGTGATAGTCTGATTATCGGGGAGAAGGCATTTTTTGTTCAGACTAATGTGCGTCCTTATGAGAATAAGAAATGTTGGCGTTTAGATAAAGCGACTCGCCTGCTGGAAAACTCCTTCGACGCCAGCATCGGCTTTTGCACATCTGTTATGGACAGTGTTCATCAGGCTACTAAATGGGGTGGCACAATTTATACATCGGTATATGATTTGAATGAGGGTATTGTGCATCTGTTTTACTTTTATGACTATGGGCATGAGGTGACGTTTAATCTAAAAGAGGAGTTAAAGAAGGGCGACAGGGTATTGAGCATGCCGGAACTTTTCCCAAAGTGCGAGTTTGGTCAGAAGTATCTCGCCGAGTACAATAAGATTCTTACGAAGATTAAGCAATTGGGCGACTCTTCTACGATTGATGAAACTGCTAGTATTGATGCCATTAAAAGTGACATTGCCGGTTCTTTTATAGACGGTGGCCCATTCTATTATAAGATTTATGTATATGCCGATTATTACTTAACTGAGGATATTAACTACCCGAGAGCTATTTTGATATCAAGATTGTATGTCCAACTGTGCCCCGATGACTGGAGAGGGTATGACATTTTAGGTGAGGCTTATACAAAG
>Ga0209639_1002227_pt1 | contig 16019 bp, 13 predicted proteins | sample EPASupsiteHSE605_FD_187268 | JGI IMG/M metagenome (GOLD analysis project Ga0209639, IMG submission 187268) | Bioremediated contaminated groundwater from EPA Superfund site, New Mexico - Sample HSE6-05 (SPAdes) (version 2) | ecosystem: Environmental > Aquatic > Deep subsurface > Groundwater >...
GTTAGCACCCCTTGTCTGTAGGTAAGCGTTTCCTAGTTCCCATAAATGTTGGGAGCTATGTTTGGCCAAAAACGAATAGCGCTTGCGGACATATTCATAGCCAATCTCAAAATCACTGAGGTGTTGTCTGGACATCGTCTTCCTCCCGCTGTTCAGGGGATTGTTCTCCGATCAGTTCGGCAATACTAACACCGAGAGCGGCAGCGAGTTTGGTTAAGGTTCGGATTGAGCCTGTTGAATGACCATTTTCGATTTTATTAATCATGCTTTCGTCGATATGAACCAAATCAGCAAGTTGTTTTTGAGTCATGTTGAGCGCTATTCTTATCTTTTTAATTTGCTTGTTTGTAGTATCCAATAAGACCACCCCTGGTTAAAAGATTACAGAATTATATTCGACATGTCAATACTATAAACTGAATAAAACTCAGGATACTTACTTTTGTACGATTTAGATATAATTGAACATGAATTAAATTCAGGATGTGATGAAATGAATTACGGACAACGGATAAAGTACTTTCGTAATACAGCTGGAATTTCCGCCAATGCTTTAGCGAAAAAAGTCGGACTAGACCCGACTACAATTTATAAAATTGAAGCCAACGATTCTAAACCCTCACTCGGTTCCCTGGAAAGCATATGTGATGCTCTCGGCATTAGCCTTGCGGAATTCTTCACAGAAGAAGAACATGTCTTGGGACCAGAAATCCAACGACTACTGGGTACTGCGAAAAAGCTTTTGCCGGAACAAATAGAATATCTTCAGAAGTTACTGGAATCGATGAGTAAGGATTAATTTTCTGATATCACGGAGCTAGCCTGAACTGAATCCTCGCCTTTAGGAGTCACGAATGGCGAAACTTAAAATAAAGGATATACGCGTATACGCTTTTGTGGCAGCTCTTCGATACAGGGGTGCAAATCCCCTCGCTTCCACCAAATAAGTACTCAATAATTGATACAATAAAAAGTCCAGTATTACTGGGCTTTTCGGCTTTTTAGGGCACATTAATAGCACCGTTCCAAGCGGTGCTTTTTTAGATTTTTGCATCCTTTCGTTAAAAGATGCACCCCCCTCGGGGTAAATTCCTACCTTTCGTTAAAAAGTATAGGAATCGTTAAAAGGTTTGAGGAATAGTTAAAAAGTATAAATATATCTCCGTGTACAGGGGCGGCGTCTAAAATAACTGGCCGTCGTTATGGACAATACTGGATCATTTGTCAGATCCTTTTTTCGAGGTCTTACTTTTTTTCTGGGAAAATTGGATATATTTAGAGGGGATTAAAAGAAAATGTGGAAGTATTACAATTAGAAGGTATGGGGAGAGAGAAATCCTCTTTCTCAATAAAGCGATCCTACAGACAGTTTTGATTTACCCAACCGATACAATTAGCAGTTGAAAATTCCTGTAGCTATTTAATGAATGTTAAGGGGAACTAATTATGATAGAGAGAAATGACGAAGAATTGATGTTAGATGGGTTTATTGAATACCTTAGAAATTGCAAAGGACTGCAACAAAAATCTGTCAGAGATGACATATCAAGAATAAATATGATGAAGACGGTGAAATTTGATGGAACAATCAACTAATTCGGAAACCTTCATTGCTTTATGTATGGATGTATATAGATTCTTTAGGGAAAACAATTTCGGAGTATCAACAGTGACAATAGAAGCGCTTAGTAAGTATCTAACTTTAGTACATAAAACCTATATCCTTTCAAATCTGACAGAGTATTTAATTAAACGGGTTATGAAGGACATTATCTCAAAGGATGGAGGAGTTCTTTGTCAGGATGAATCCTCTGTTCAGGCTAATCTATCCAAATTAATACCACAGAAAATGCGCTATCTAAACCGTTATACTGAGGATATGAAATCTTTGAATTTGTCGGATTCATTGAGTGAGGTGATTGACCTAACATTACTTAATCATATAAAAGAACTAAATGCCGGCAGAGTCGTCTGTTACTATATGTTTACCAGTGGGGCCCGAGATGAATATGAAAGGCTAAAAACCATGAAACTCATTCTGGGCGATAAAGTTTTTTGGGAAATTCAAAAGAGATATGATAAATCCAACTTCTCTATGCATCTTCTTGAGTGGGTTAAACAAGGAGCGCTCGAAAGGGAAAACTTAGAGCTTGAGGATGCAATTACAAAAATAATTAAACTCCTCAACTATTTTACCAAACAACCTTTAGGTATGCTCGGGAATGAGAATGCATTTGTTAGAATAGCCTATTTCACTTCCGTGTACTGTGGCAGATTCGTTCGAGAGTCGTTTATTTTCGATATCATAAACCGACTGGAGTACACTTTGTGGTATCATTCTATGGAGAGCTCTTGGGGTGAAAAGTTTCACTATCTTCGCCCTTATGCGAAAATAAGTGAAGAGCTTCTCAATAATTCTGTTTCGAAAATAAGTGAAGAGGAGCTCATCGATAATTCTGTTAGATTTATTCTACAAGAAATCGAAAAGGATAAACCTGAGATTTTTAAATCAGCTATTGGCAATCCGGCAATTTTTGATGTTCTCAACTTTTGCAGATTACTTCATGCAGAGACAAAAGCTCTCCAATATTCTATCCATTTTGCGACTGAAAACTTAATCAAGGTAGAAGGTCCATTTGACGAAGAAACATTTTGTAATGCAATTTACAAGTTAGTTAATTCATGGTCACTAACATCGTTTCTTTGGAGTTTTTATCTAGAAAGATATGCTTATTATCATCCAGAGGTAAATTTCGGAGCGGACAAAAATGAAGTTTTTGAAAAGATAAATATCAGGAAGGTGTTATACGAAGAGTATAAATTATCATCAAGCCCTAATTTGTTAAAGCAAATCGAAGAAATAGACAAAGAGTATGCTGAACCATTTGTGATTCATCTCAAACAACAATTAGCACAATATGGGGCTATGGTTACTTCTCCTCGTAATAGAAATAGTCTATACCACAAAATTAAAATTCGTATACCTTTGTCAATCGATCAAGACGAGACGAAAGAACTGATGTTAATTCTTGATCGCTATGGGTTTAAGTATAACGAGCTAGAATTATTTAATCCTTCCAGACAAATCGATATTGGTTATCTAGATGGCAACTTCTACGAAACTAAATTCTTTTTAGAGGATCACAACGTAATTATTCATGGTTCAAATATGAAAACGCAGTTATTTGATTGCACATTAAATGATGAGACGTTTAATGTGATATCAAGCAAAAAACAGTGGGAAAAAGATGATGACGGGAACATTCATATAAACCTTAAAGATCGCTTATGCGAGGTTAAAAGTTATTAGGAAGGATGCATCAATCTTTCTTTAAGAAAGTTAGTATAACAAGCGAGAAAATGGATCGAGGCGGAAGAATCGTGAAACAGCTTTATTTGAAAAACTGTAATTGCTGAACGATGAGTTGTTAAAGCGCGAAGAAAGACCCTACATAGTCAATCACTTCCTAGAACTTGTTAGGAATCGTGGAATTGGTTTAATAACCCACCGCTAGGTATTTTAGGTGAACAAGTTCGTTAGAGTAGTTGTAGTGTGGCGAATTATTGTATCACCTTTAGCAAGTTCTAGAGCGTTGTTGTTACTTCATTTTAAGTTTTAGAGGGTATATCCCAGAGACAGGGCACGTTGAGACAGTGATAGTGCTATATTGGGGTTGATTTAAAGCCTTGATATTAGCGGGTTTGGGAGTAGGATGTTCTTTTTATAGTGACGGAGTTTTCGGGGGAAAATATTATTTAGGCATATCAAAAAATGGCATCTGCTGAATCAAGGCAGGTGCTTTTCTACTTACCATTGCTGGACATATTGACTATAATTAAAGGAAGTATTTAACACCTTAAGATGATAATTTCAGACTTATGTCCAAGTACTATGGTAAAATGGGAATATCAAAAGTTATATTACGCAATGAAGAATTACAGAGAATAAGAGGAGCTAACATTTATGGTAAAAGCAAAAAAAGAAAATGCAAATGAGTCAATGGAACAGGTACTTTGGAGCACTGCTAACAAGCAGAGAAAGAATATGGATGCTGCAGAGTATAAGCATATCGTGTTGGGTCTTGTTTTCCTGAAATATATTTCTGATAGCTTTACAGAACTTTATAACAAACTCAAAGAAGGTAAGGGCGAATACGAGGGAGCAGATCCTGAGGATATCAACGAATATAGAGCTGAAAATGTATTCTACGTTCCACCACAGGCAAGATGGGATTACTTACAGGGGCGTGGCAAGCTCGCTACGATCGGCAAAGATGTTGATGATGCCATGGATGCCATCGAAAAAGATAACTCATCATTAAAAGGTGTATTACCCAAAGAATACGCTAAAGAGAAACTGGACAAGCAGTCGCTTGGTGGTCTAATTGATATAATTGGCACGATTGCTCTGGGTGACAGTGAAGCAAAATCAAAGGACGTCCTTGGACAAGTATATGAATATTTCCTTGGGCAGTTTGCTTTGGCTGAGGGCAAAAAGGGAGGTCAATTCTATACTCCTTCGTGCGTTGTCCGTCTACTAGTCGAAATGCTTGAACCGTATGAAGGTAGGGTTTTCGACCCTTGTTGTGGTAGCGGCGGAATGTTTGTACAGAGCGAAAAGTTTATCTTAGCCCATAGCGACCGCTACAACAAGAGTAATGGCAACGGTCTAAAGCTGAATCTAAAAGACAGAATCTCAATCTATGGACAAGAAAGCAATCAGACAACTTGGCGTCTATGCAAAATGAACCTTGCCATTCGCGGTATTGATAGTACCAACGTGAAATGGAATAATGAGGGTTCTTTCTTAAACGATGTACACCCAGACCTAAAGGCGGATTTTGTTATTGCCAACCCACCTTTTAATGATAAGGACTGGAGTGGCGATTTGCTACGTACCGATGGACGCTGGGAATATGGAACACCGCCAGAAGGAAATGCAAATTATGCTTGGATACAACACTTCCTCTATCACCTGTCGCCCAAGGGAACTGCTGGATTTGTTCTTGCAAAAGGTTCTCTATCAAGCAACGCTAACGGTGAAGGGGATATTCGCAAAAAACTCATAGATGCTGGGCTGGTGGATTGTATAGTAAACCTCCCGACAAAGCTTTTTTTGAACACAGGGATTCCTGCTTGCCTGTGGTTCCTATCCAAAGACAAAGCAAACGGTGGACGTAATCGAAGAAACGAAATATTGTTTATAGACTGTCGCAATATGGGCACGCTTCTTAACCGTCGAAATCGCGAACTTACATCAGAAGACATTCAATTGATTTCTTCCACTTATCACAATTGGAGAGCAGAAAGTAAAAAGTACGTAGACATACCTGGTTTTTGTAAATCCGCCAATCTTGACGGGGAGAGTGGAGTGTGTTCACTTGACTATGTTCTTACACCTGGACGTTATATTGGTTTGCCAGATGACGAAGATGATTTTAACTTCGAAGAACGTATTTCCACCCTTAGCGTAGAGCTTAAAGGACAGATGGCAGAGTCGATGGTATTAGACGAACAAATAAAAGACAACCTGTGTAAAATTGGGGTAGTGATATGAGCAAGTGGAAAAAGGTTCAAATTGGTGATATCTGTAGCAAAGTATTAACGGGTGGAACACCTAACACACAGGTCAATGAAAATTATAACAATGGCACTATCCCTTGGTTAAAGACCAAAGAAGTTAACTTCAACAGGATTTACGCAACAGAAAATTATATAACTAAATGTGGGTTGAACAATTCATCGGCTAAAATGGTACCTTCAAATTCCGTTATAGTTGCTATGTATGGACAAGGTGACACGGCTGGGAGAGTAGCGATAAATAAAATAGATTTATGTACAAATCAAGCATGTTGTAATTTGGTTATAGACGCGAATTTGGCTGACTACAATTATATCTACTATGTACTAAAAGATTCTTATGATGAGTTAGTAGCTAGAAAAACTGGTAGTGCACAACCAAATCTCAATACACAACTGATAAAAAGCTTTGAGATTAGTTTACCTTCTCTACCCGAACAAAAAAACATAGCTTCAATATTAAAAATAATAGACGATAAAATTCACCTATTGAACCGTCAAAATAGAACCATTGAGGCTATGGTAGAGACTTATTTTAGACAATGGTTTATTGAAGATGCTACAGAAGATTGTGTAATGGGGAGATTAGGTGATTACGTTGATGTAATAGATAATCGAGGAAAAACGCCACCATTATCAAATAGCCCATTAGACCACCCTATTATTGAAGTAAAGTCATTAACTGGAAGTAGCAGATTCGTTTCATATGAAAAATGCGAGAAGTATGTAGATGAATTTACGTTCCAAAATTGGTTTAGAGCTGGACATCCTAAGGTCAATGATATTTTGATTTCGACAGTAGGCAGCATCGGCGAAATGAAATTTATGATTGAAGACAGGGGCACAATTGCTCAAAATGTAGTTGCCTTAAGGGCAAAAAATATTTCCCCCTACTACCTTTATCAATGGCTTACTTTACCAATTGTTAATAGAGAAATAAAAGAAATGGATATTGGTTCAGTTCAACCTAGCATTAAAGTACCACATTTATTAAACCTTGAAATACAGGTATCAAAAAACCAACAGAAACTAAGTATGTTTAATGACATAATGGAAAGTATCAACGGCAAATTGAAAATAAATTTGTCCCAGTGCCGTACCCTTACCTCATTACGAGACACCCTCCTGCCTAAGCTTATTAGCGGCGAGCTTAGAGTAAAAATGTGAGGTGGAGAAACAGTGCCAAAGTTGTATGAATCCGAAATTGAAAATATGGCGATTAACGAGCTGGTAGATTTAGGCTATACCTATATAGCAGGGCCAGTAATTGCCCCTGACACTGAATACGCCGAGCGAAAGAGCTATTTAGATATTTTGCTTGTTGGGCGGGTACGAGCATCTTTGGCACGTCTTAATACCTCTATACCTCCACAAGCTATAGATGAGGCAGTAAAAAAACTCCTTCGAATTAGTTCCTCTAATCTGCTCGCAGATAACGAAAGTTTTCATAAAATGCTCATTGACGGAGTCCCAATCGAGTATCGCAAGAATGGCAATATTCAAGGTGATTGGGCTCAGATATACGACTTTGATCACCCCGACAATAACGAGTTTTTGGTGATTAACCAATATACTATTGTTGAGAATAACATCAACAAACGCCCTGATGTATTGCTATTTATTAACGGCATCCCCCTTGTTGTAATTGAGCTAAAAAATCCTGCTGATGAAAACGCGACGATACGCAAAGCGTTTGAACAGCTTCAAACCTATAAATTGACCATTCCTTCTCTGTTCACATATAACGAAATATGTATAATATCCGATGCGCTTGAGGCAAAGGTCGGATCTCTTACTGCTCCGTTTTCTCGTTTCTCGGCATGGAAAACAAAAAATGGAATCAATGAAGTTTCAAAGTTTGACAATGAGTTGACAACGCTCATTCGTGGTATGCTTCGCAAAGATACAATTTTGGATTACATAAAAGGCTTCGTTACGTTTGAGAAAAGTAAGATAGAGGATAAAAAGACCAAGATAATCAAGATAGAAACGGTTAAGAAAATCGCAGCTTATCATCAGTATTATGCTGTGAATAAGGCTGTAAATAAAACGAATGAAGCCGCTAGTGTGGGGGGGAGTAAAAAGGCAGGAGTCATTTGGCATACCCAAGGAGCGGGAAAATCCCTTTCAATGGCGTTCTTTGCCGGTAAACTAGTACTAAGCCTAAATAACCCAACTGTAGTTGTGATCACTGACCGGAACGACCTCGACGATCAACTTTTTGACACCTTTGCAGGGAATGCTGACCTTTTACGGCAACCACCGCAACAAGCCGAAAACTGTGAACAACTCAAGCAGCTACTAAGGGTTTCATCGGGTGGGATAATATTTACAACCATACAGAAATTTATGACCGACGGAAATTTGTCCGAGTACGAAATGTTATCCAACAGGGATAATATTGTAGTGATCGCAGACGAAGCACACCGTACCCAGTACGGTTTTGATGCAAAGTTGAGAGATATTAAGGATGAAAACAAGAATGTAATTGGACAGCGAGTCGCGTACGGTTTCGCAAAGTATATGCATGATGCTTTGCCAAATGCTACATTTATTGGTTTTACAGGGACACCTGTTGAAAAGCGTGACGTAAATACTCCGGCTGTATTTGGGGATTACATTGATATATATGATATCGCACAGGCGGTCGAGGACAAAATTACCGTCAAGATTTTTTATGAGAGTCGCCTTGCAAAGGTGAATCTAACAGAGGAAGGCAAACAGCTAATTGAAGAGTTTGACAATGAACTCTCTGAGACTGACAAAACAGACGAGGCAAAGACTGCAAAACTAAAGTGGGCGAAGCTTGAGGCAATCGTAGGTAGTAAAGAGCGACTTTCTAACCTTGCCCAAGATATCGTTAACCACTTTGAAGGGAGACAACAAGTCTTTGAAGGCAAATCTATGATAGTTGCCATGAGTCGCCGCATAGCTGTTGATTTGTATGCAGAGATAATTAAGCTTAAACCTGAGTGGCATAGTGATGATTTGGACAAAGGGGTAATCAAAGTCATTATGACCGTTGCAAGTTCGGATGGCCCCCAAATGCAGAAGCATCATACCACAAAGCAACAGCGTAAAGCTCTATCGCAGCGGATGAAAGATGAAAACGACACGTTGAAGCTGGTTATTGTGCGTGATATGTGGCTGACTGGTTTTGATGCCCCATGCTTGCACACCATGTATGTTGATAAGCCGATGAAGGAACATAACCTAATGCAGGCTATATCACGTGTTAATCGTGTATTCAAGGACAAACCGGGTGGACTCATTGTTGATTATATTGGTATTGGCACAAGCCTTAAGAAGGCTTTGGGGTTTTATGCCGAGAGTGGCGGCAAAGGGATGCCAGCCGAAACACAGGAAAAAGCGGCTGAAATTCTCGTTGAGAAGTTAGAGGTAGTCCGTCAAATATTCCATGGGTTTGATTATAAATTGTTTTTCTCCGCAGAAATAAAGGACAAACTATCGATTATTCTAAGAGCTGAGGATTTTATCTTGAGGATTGAAGATGGCAAGGCACGTTATGTCAGGGAGGTTACTCTATTAAGCCAAGCTTATGCAATATCGAAACCACACAAGGTCACGTTCGACAATGCGGAAGAGATTGCCTTTTTCCAAGCTGTGAAGGCCAGGCTCACAAAGTTTGAAACAGGTGGACGTGATGGTTCCGGAAGGTATGAGAGCGTCATAAAAAATATTGTCGAGGGTGCTTTATACTCTGACAAGGTTATTGATGTTTTTGATGCAGCAGGGCTTTCTAAACCTGAAATATCAATACTTTCCGAGGACTTCCTAAAGGAAATTCAAGGAATGAAGTATAAGAATGTGGCAATAGAATTACTCAAAAAGCTACTTGCCGATGAAATAACACTCCGATCTAAACATAACATTACAAAATCAAAATCTCTGATGGATATGCTTGATGGGGCGTTAAAGCGATATCAGAACAACTTGCTTACCACGGCTGAGATCATCGAGGAATTAATAAGGATAGCAATGGAGATAAAAGCCGCAGATAAACGTGGTGAAGATCTAGGACTGAGCGAGGATGAGCTTGCTTTTTATGATGCTCTTGAAACCAATGATAGTGCGGTAGCTGTGTTAGGTGACGATACATTGAGAGATATTGCTAGAGAGATTGCAGATAAAGTAAAGAATAATGCGACTATCGACTGGACGATTAAAGAAAGTGTGCGGGCGAGGTTGATAGTTCTGGTGCGAAGAACTCTGAGAAAATATGGTTATCCACCAGATAAGCAGGAAAAAGCTATTGAGCACGTCTTAAAGCAGGCTGAAAACTTAGCTGATATTTGGGCGGCCAATCTCTAAAGAGGCAAAAATATTAAGGTGATGAGAATCATGGCAGAAATAAAATCTGAAATCAAAGGAACAATCGGTGTCCTATCAGAATCAGCAAAAGGCTGGTCGAAAGAACTAAATCTTGTTAGTTGGAATGATGCAGCCCCAAAGTACGACATCCGGGAATGGTCGCCCGATCATTCCAAGATGGGCAAAGGTATTACATTAACAGCAGAGGAACTAAAGAAATTAAGGGATCTGCTGAATGAAATGAGCCTTTAGAATTTCAGTTGAGTAGTCGCCTCCTTTGTCTTTCTGGGCAAGGGGCTTCCCATACCGTCATTATACATAACGAAAAATTGCTTCTAGACGGTGACAATGCATATAAGTTTCCCATATAAAGCAAAAGGCACCATACAGATGGTGCTTTTGTTACTGTTATCCAAATCTGATTTTTAGCCAGAAATAATATCATAAAGTGAATTAATATCATCTATCGCTCCATTGTCAATACTACCTTCTACGTGGGCACTTTTAATTAATTTATAGTTGTATCCGTGGTTAAATACATCACCAGTTATTTTGTAGTCTTGCTTAACATAATTTGAACCAAATCGACCAACAGAAACAAAAATTATTTTTTTCACATTCTGAGTTAGCAAAAGATTTCGTGCCGTTTCAAATGATGTACCATTTGTTAAAAAGTCGTCTAAAACACAGATTGTACGCCCTTTAAGTTTCCCTTTATAAATATCATTAAGTTTTATTGTATCGAAATGTCTATTGCACGGTATCCTCTCTGCCTTTCCCATATAATGACTTTTAGTGGTAGGTGTATGCCTAATAAAAAGCGGTGCTGGTTTCCTCCCATTCATAACGATTCTAGCTCTCTCTTTAAACTGAATCATATCATCATTTAGCTCCGTTCCAGATGACGGGAAAATGGCCCAATCTTGAACTTCTCTAAAATCATCGTTGTTAGCGATACCAGCTAGGAAATGATAAAGAAGAACTTCATAATATCCTTTATCACCATTTTTTAATAGGGACTGAAAACCAGCTATAAGAACCTTTTCTTCTGGTGTATGACTCCCTCTATAGGTATTTGCACTATAGAGCGATAAAACATGTGTTTTATCATCTAAATCGACATTATAGTACCATGAAGATTGATTCTTAATAATCTCTATAAATTTGACAAGTAAATCTGGACGAGAAATTTTAATACCGTACTTTTCAACTTCAATGGTTTTAACTTCTGTCCAAATTGGATTTATAAGCAGTTGCCTATTATTAGCAGCTAAGTACAAGTCTTGTTCATTAATTCCGAGAACTATAAAATAACCTCCAGGATTTTTTTCTACGAATTCTTTTGCATCTTTCCTATAAGGGAATTTATATTTAGTAGCATCTTTGAAAAAAGACTTCGCTAATTGTAACTTTTCATAAGTGCGTGACATAAAAACTATAAAGTCACCACTATTGGTAAGTTGAGTAAAAGCCTCAATGATACCCTCATAGGGTTCTTTTGTAGACGGACTGATAGCACTGTCTACAGAAACCATTAGAATCTTATTGCTCATTTTCCATATCCCTCTCTTTTTTAACTTTTTTATGATTTTCAACAACTGCTATTAAAAAACTGTTAAATACTTCCTCTATAGTTAACTTACTTTCCAGCAAAATATTGTAGAATGTATCATAAAGTTCCTCGTTCAAGGCAATCTTATAATCTTTTAATGGCATTCTTCCCTTGATCATTTCTTTTGAAAATCCATTTGCCGACTTTTGAATTATATTACGAATTCGTTCACTTTTGGGAGCTAAGATTTCCTTTTCCATCTTGAATGAACGAGATGAATCATAGCCTAATTCATTAAGTACAACAAAGTAATCATTTATGGTATTAATAGGGATCGCGGTACCATCATTTAATATTTTTCGTACTCCCTCAATAACATCTAGATTATAAACAGGTACAGGACTGAAAATAGGTTTATTTTGGCTTTTGGCGAAATCTACGGTATGCATAGTCCCGCTTTGTAAAGCCGATTCAAAGACTATTACTGCCTCAGATATACCGCTAATAATTCTATTTCGTTGAACAAAATTCCTTTTCTGGGGGTTAACCCCAATAGGGTACTCAGATACAATCAATCCATTATTATCCAGTATTCTATTTGCTAATTTTTCTTGATATTTTGGATAAACCAAGTCCAACCCATGTGCAAGAACAGCCACAGTTATACCTTTATTATCCAAGCATGCTTTATGTGATTCAGAATCGATACCATCAGCAAGGCCGCTAATTATAGCGAACCCTTCATCTACCCATATTGGAACCAAGGACTCAACTGTGCGAATACCAAATGTCGATGGCTTTCTTGTTCCTACACAGGCTATTGATTTCTTATAGTCATCTGGTTTAAGATTTCCCTTAATAAAGAGTATTGGTGGAGGATTAGTAATTTTAAGTAAATTGCTTGGATAGTTCTTATCGATTAGCGAAGTAACTTTAATACCTTTTTCGGAACTCTTATATATTATTTCTTCTGCTTGATTTTTTACAAATTTAATCTTGTCAGAATCTATGAATAAATTGGATATAATCGAATATTTCTCTAAGTCTTCAAAAGAATCTTTATTCAATGATAAAAGTTCTTCTTTTGTCAAAGATTGTATAAAGTTATTGAAATGTCTGTCATTTGAGTTAAACAACAATTTCAAAGTTAATAAATTTGCTGGCACTGCAATGTCCTCCTAAGATACGAATACAATCTCTTCCAAATGATTCGACATATTCTTATTGTATCCTTTTTTTTGAGGTTAATAATAAGTGATTAAGGCTATAAAGTAAAATTGGCTAGAGGTGAAATAAAAAAATTCCAGAACGCATCAGTGTCGTTCTGGTTATTTAAACTTTGCTAAAATTTGTACTGTAGCAGGAGTATTTTGTAACCATGTGGAATGTTAAGTGATTAATTACAAATATGGGAAGATTTCAGACGGCTAAAGGGTAAGTGTATAATTTCGTAGCAATCGTATAAGCACTTAAACAATGAGCGTCCCCGTTCGCTCACATGTTAATAAAACATAATAAGAAAAAACGAGGTGATTATAAATGTACATAGCCTTCCCAGCAGATGAAAAAACAAAGGGTAGACTAGATGCCGTTTGCAAATCGCTCAATATTTCTCTTGAAGAATGGTTCGAGACAGCTTTAAAAGCATCGGAATTTGATGTTCTGGTAAAGTTTCTGGATAAACCTGAAGATCAAACGTCGTGGACGTGGGACGAAAAGTTGTGTCAATTTGTTAGACGTTCTGAGGTTGAATGAGCGACTTTTTGTTTGGCCAATATCTCTTCATTATTCAAACTGTCGGAGTTGGCTTACTTTGCATGTTTCTAATATATTGGCAAAGAAGAATTTGAAGAACAGGTTGAGTGTGGTAAGGGTGCTGTGGTCAACGAATTTGGCATTTAGTTTACTTTGTATCTATAATATAGTTGCCTATTTTATCCAGAGGTGTGATTTTACGCTGAGATGAAAGCAATTTATCATTGCCTGTTTATCAAAAAAACATAATAATTACTAATTTATTCATAGCAAGGAAAAAATGGGAGGAAATCGGTTAACTGTGTCGAAAAGCTTACTCATGGTTCTTAATTGAACAACAATAGAGAAGCGGTGATAATTTATGAGCAATGAAGAATTTAAAGAAACAAGTTTCGAAGAGATTGACATTGAAATTGAACCGGATGATGACGAAAACGGAACCGAAGACGACGAGGATATAGACTCTTTAATATCCTACAAAAAGCGGCTAAAAATTCTTGTTCGTGAATTAGCAAAATCGGAAAATCTTGATATGATTAGAATTAGCAAAAAGGGTTTATTGAGGCTTAGAGAAAAAATACAATTCTTAACAGCTATACTAACGCTTGAAATAATTGATTCACTTAAAAATGATAAAAAAATAACAATTATGCCAAGGCATGTTGATGAAGCCATAACAAAGATGCTAGAGGGCGCAGATGGGCTGACAGTTGCTATAGTTAAAATGGAGGAAATGGTTCGCGGGTTAAGTTTACTTAATCAAAATAGTTCAACTGAACGAGCATTATTATTCATGAATAGTATTGAAACTGAAAGTTATTCGAAGGAGTAACAATATGATTATTAAAGAAAGAAAACTTTTCTTTACACGAAATGGAAATTATTCTACTTGGGAAATGCTTAATGAATTATCAGAAGAGTATCTAAGAGAATTACATAGAATAGCTCTAGAAGAATTCTGGACTGAAACGATGCCACCGGATATTAATGCTTATCCATGGTCTTTATTTAGTATACAGGATAACCTAGATGAACTAAATAAGGCCATTTTCTCGGATGAACTTACTCAGAGATTTAGTCAAATGGGTGAACCTCAAAGTGATTTTAATGCACATTTATATTTCTTTCATGGGATTTCATTTGACTTTGATTCTATAAAATTGAATCTCAATAAATTAATTGATGAGAGTGAACGTTTTGACATTGAGGGTTTAGAAATTGAATATTTTCTTTATGATGATTATAATGGATTTCCAAATATTCTCGATATAAGATTTACTAGCGATAAAAATCATTATTATAGAATTAATAAAAACCAACATCAATTAAATACTGAACTAAGAATATATTTAGATTTAAATATTGCATTGATGACCAATTACTCGGATTATACTCATAGTTCATTACATAAAAATAAGTTTATTGATGAAATAATCTCAAGTATTTCATCGCATAGTGGTTCCCTTAACCCAAAACCTTTTAGTGATATGTTGTTGCGTTATATGTTGGCAGTTAGTAATAACGGTACCTTGCCTTCTAAATTGAAGTTTGAGATAGACGGTAGATATAAGATTGGAGTAGATATGGGGCAACCTACTCAGCTAAAAGATATTATAAATCAAGACGATCTTAAAAATATTTACAATAAATATGAGTTATCTGTAATTAAAGTGCAAATTGCTGATGATGAGGAGAAATGTTTAAGCATTTTAGGTAAAGAAGGTAAGCTAATCTCTCGTGCCAAGAATTTAGATGTTAGTGACGTAGATAGTTTTGTCTTAAAACTTAAAGAACTATTGAAATATGATTATCTATATAAAGATTATTTTAATGATATTAAAATATTAGCTCAAAATAGAATTTCATATGCAACTTGTAATGCCCCCGCTTGTCAAGACACGATTTTGAAAATCTTAAGATAAACTCCTTTCCTCATAATCGGTCTTATTTTCTAACTTGAGTAAAGATGAGACCTATGGGATGGGGGGGGGTTACGACGCTCGGCGCTGGCCAGAAGGACCATTTGTCCTCTGCGGAGGAAAATGTCCCTTCGGTCCTCTAGCTTGTCACATGAGCTGTTGTCCATGGGATGCCAGCGAGCATATCCTCAGCCTTCGGCTTCGGTATCCCTCGTGGCACCCGGACAACTAACCCGATAGTTCAATCAAACAACCACGACTCGGCTACGTTGAATACGTTGTTTTCTTTTTCACAAGGTCAAGTTATACTACCTGCCCTTGAACATCGTTTTGAGAATAGTAGATGCTGCTAGGGGTAGCATACTCGAGTGATTGATGTGGCCGGTTCCAGTTGTAATGCTTCATATAGTTCTTGGTCATTTGCTTCAACTCTGTGACGGTCTCAGGAGCCTCTGGATACAAACGCTCCCATTTATAGTTGCGAAAGAAGCGTTCAATTCTCGCATTATCTCTCGCCCGACCCTTACCGTTCATACTAATTCGAATAGTTTCCTTGCTCTTAATGCACTCAATATATGCCTTTGAAGTGAATTGACTTCCTTGATCACTATTCATGATATCAGGCTTTCCATGGGTCTTAATTGCCTCTTCGACCGCTCGTATGACAAAGTCCGACTGCATGGTGTTACTCATAGCCCATCCGACGATTAAACGAGAGTGCCAATCAATGATGGCTACGAGATATATGAACCCTGAAGGCGTCCCACAATAGGTTATATCAATACCCCAAACCTGGTTAACATGCGTGATTGGAACATTCCGTAGTAAATAAGGGTATGTTCGATCTTGCAAGTCACGTTTGCTAAGATTTGGACCAGGAT
>Ga0209639_1002229_pt1 | contig 15995 bp, 12 predicted proteins | sample EPASupsiteHSE605_FD_187268 | JGI IMG/M metagenome (GOLD analysis project Ga0209639, IMG submission 187268) | Bioremediated contaminated groundwater from EPA Superfund site, New Mexico - Sample HSE6-05 (SPAdes) (version 2) | ecosystem: Environmental > Aquatic > Deep subsurface > Groundwater >...
TCAGGCGTGGTCCTATGCCGCACTCATAGAGAGCTATAACCGCACAGTGCAGGACGAGAACATCAGCCTGATACCATGCGCATACCTCCACAACTACACCCCGGACGACGTCATTACAAACGCCTTTTATGACTTTCACATAAACAAGGCCCCTGTTTTTTTAAGGCCCGACGCAGTAAAGCTGAGGAACTTCATAAAGAAGTACGTGAAATTCGGCGACGACAGGGACATAATGTACAAAATCGAGAACGGCAGGCTGAGACCATCCAAGCAGCTGGCCGACAGCGTCGCCTCAATGATTGCAAGCAATCAGGAATTCATAATGATTGACGACCAGAAGGAGGTTTATGAAACTGCACTGCTGATGGCCCAAAGAGCGACAAACGAAAAGAAGCAGGTTCTGATTGTGGAAGGAGGGCCGGGGACAGGCAAGAGCGTGGTCGCGATAAACCTGCTGACAGAACTGACAAAGAGAGGTCTGGTAGCCAAGTATGTCTCCAAAAATGCGGCCCCCAGAGCAGTGTACATAACCAAACTGACAGGCAAATTCAAGCGCACAAACATCGACAATATGTTTGGCGGAACCGGAAGCTACTGGGACTGCGACAAAAACACGTTTGACGCACTGATTGTGGACGAAGCCCACAGGCTCAACCTCAAAAGTGGACTGTATCAGAATCAGGGAGAAAACCAGGTGCTCGAACTCATAAACGCATCAAAGTTCACCATCTTCTTTATAGACAACGACCAGAAGATTCACATTAAAGACATCGGAGACTCAACACAGATAGCCAAATGGGCAGAGAGTGTAGGAGCAAAGGTGCAAAAGCTGAAACTCGAATCCCAATTCCGTTGCAACGGTTCGGACGGCTACCTCTCCTGGCTCGACAACACACTCCAGTTACGCGAAACCGCCAACTTCAAACTGACACAAGACGATTTTGACTTCCGAATCTTTACCGACCCCAACGAACTCCGCAAGGCAATTACCGAGAAAAACCGCATCAACAACAAATCCCGGATGGTTGCCGGATATTGCTGGGACTGGAAAAGCAAGCGAAACCCACTAGATTACGACATAACTATACCTGTTACGACACCTGTTAATATTTTGGGTTCCGACTTCAAAATGCGCTGGAACCTCACCAAAGACGGAAGCGCCTGGATAATCGCAGAAGAATCTGTGAACGAAATCGGCTGTATCCACACCTGCCAGGGACTTGAATTGGATTATGTGGGCGTGATTGTGGGAACAGATATCAGATATGAAAACGGCAAAGTAATCACCGATGTAAAACGGCGGTCGGGGATGGACCGATCCATTGCCGGCATCAAGACAATGCTCAAGGAAAACCCCGCAGAAGCAATCGCAATTGCCGACCGCATCATCAAAAACACATACCGCACCCTCATGACTCGCGGAATGAAAGGGTGTTATGTCTATTTCTGCGACAAAGAACTGGAGGCGCATTTTGCAAATCAACTGGCTCTGCCGATTGAATTTGTACAGTCTAGTCAATTTGAACAGACAAGTCAACAGGAGGAGCAGATTCTGAAAATATCTCATGATAATGCAAATGAGGTTTTTAAACCGACGCTTACTTCCGGATCTCTGGCCACAGGCCCACGGGTCGAAGCCAAAGTAAACGACAATGTAAAATACATAGACTTCCTGCCGCTTTATTCAATCAAGGCTGCCTGCGGAGCATTTGGCGAAGGCCAATATGACGAGGGAGAACTCGGCTGGGTGAAGGTAGAAGGCTTAGGGAAGCTAAACAGAAACATGTTTATTGTCCAGGCAAAGGGTAAGTCCATGGAGCCTCGCATTCCTGACGGCAGCCTCTGTGTATTCCGCACAAATGTCGTAGGCTCACGAAACAATAAAATCGTCCTTGTACAGCACCGCGGCATCTTCGACTCCGACCACAACGGCAGCTACACCATCAAAACCTACACCAGCGAAAAATCCTACGACAAAGAGACCGGCGAATGGATGCACGAAAGAATAGTACTGAAGCCTATAAACGCAGAATTTAAGGCGATTACAATTGTGGAATATGACAATTTCTCGGTTATTGGGGAATTTATCGGAGTTGTGAAGGATGTATAATACAAAACAAAACTATTTGCGATATGAGACATTATATACATAATAATTTCAGCAATTACATATATGTCTTTTTTAAGTGATGTTTTTTAGATGTCAAATTCTAGAACTCTATGCCTAGGTTTTTCTGACATATAATTCCAAATGCTATAATCAATGTCTCTTCTTGAAATATTCAACATATCAGCAGCATATTCTACAATCTTTTTAGCACTATGGTAATTTGTAAAATTTACATCTGCTTGATTTAAAAAACTGATTATATGTCTATCAACAGCAATTGTTTCTACGTGCATTAACTTTAATAAATAATCAATTGTTTTATTACCTATACCGTGAATAGAAAGAAAACACTCTATATTAGTATTAATATTTAGATGATCAACGAGCTCGATTGTTGTTTGAATAGAGTTATCGTCTAAATACTCTAAAACCGATTTAAATCGGTTGAGTTTTATCGCATTTTTCCAATTAAGGAATCTTTCTACCCCAATTTCATTAATTGTGTTTATTAGTCCGTTTAAATTATTAGCTTCATTAAAATTGTTATATATGTGCAATACTCTTGGCAATACTACAGTTTTATAGTTTAGTCCAGCCTGCAAAATAATATCTGTCAGTACAGCTCCTAAATGAGTGTTATAATAACAAGAATTACTTTTAATTATATTGAATTCTTGATGATTTTCAATGAAATAAATTAATTTGTTAATTTCGACGCTTTGACTCATAAACTTAGTTTTTTTAATGCATCTAATCTATCTACACAATTAGGGCAAGCACCACAAGGTATAGTTGGAGATGCTTGGCAAGAAAAGGTTTTACCAATTGGTGCACCTAATTCAATGCCTAATTTAGCGACTTCAAATTTAGAAAAATTTCTAAAAGGCATTTCAATTTTAACAGAACCGTATTCACTTAAAAGATTTTCAAGATTGTTGAAAAAATCATTGGAGCAATCAATTTCTTTTGCATGATTACTATTTATGAAAGCGGAATATACATTGTTTAATTCTAATGTTCTTGCAAAAGAAGCAGCTATGGTTAAGATTAGAACGTTTCTATATGGAATATATAAGTCATCAGCAGTTATTTTTTCTTCCCATAGATTACTTGCCTTTATAAATTTTGAGGTTGAATGTTTGTAAATTTGAGACACGTCAATTACTTCTATTTTTTTTACATAATTACTAGGTAATACACTTTTTAATCTATTTAGTTCAGTATTGAAACAATGTTGTCCATAATTAATTATTAATGGAATAAACTCGATATTGTTTTTTATAAATAAATAACACAAAGTAGTAGAGTCTAATCCCCCAGATGCGAGAACAACGCCTTTTTTTAAATTACTCATAATTTAGAACTTATAATGAAAACTTCACTTAAAATTTCATCCATATTGGTTGTAACAATATTACATGAATGGGTTAGCATACAATTTTTGGCAATATTATAAGGATCATAAAGTAAGACTGGCATTTGTCTTTCAGATGCAATACCTATTTCAACTAACGTACCTGGATCATTATATAAAAGCACACCAATTACAATACTACATTCATTTAGGATTTTGATGTCGTTATAGTAGAATTGTTGTTTTTGTTGTGGAGAATCAGATTCTTTCATTTGCCCATTTTCTTTAACAGGCCTTCTTGGTGTGAAGTTGTGATAAACTAGACTATTTTCAAGAGTGTCAATTAAATTTGTATCTACAAAGTCGAAATCAGGAGCTGCAATATAAATATGTATACTGCTTCTGTGTTCCCAATTTAAAATGGTTCCCTTTAAATTAACTAGATCTTTGATTGGAGTGTTTAATAATTGTTCCACTGATTGTTTAAAGTTCTGTGGGTATGTAGTGCTTGCGTATTCCATTGCAGTATATGATGCAAAAACTAAATTCTTCTGAATATCATTGAATATATCAGATTCGAAAATGGCATTAAAAACATCTCCGACACCCACTGAGTGCTGGATAGGTTTTGTTTGTGAAGATACTTGGTAAGTTTTGTTTTCAAGAAAACTATATAACCGTGTACCTCCTCTATTCTCTTTAAATATTAAGATGTCACAAAACTCTTTAAATTGTAAGGCAAAACATTTGAAATCGAACTCATTATTTTTTATATAAGTTTGAAAAATTTCACTAGATGTTGATATGTATATATTTTTGAATTTATAATTCAAGTCTGTTAAGCTCTTAATATTCATGTTTGCTAATTCAAGACTAACAGGGGTATCGTCTACCTTTTCTAATATCGATGGAATCTCAAATTGCCCAGAAGTAATTAATATACTTGCGCATATGGGGAATTTAAAGTCAAAAAATCTATGTTTTATCTCTTCTCTTAGTATTAGCTCATATCCTTGGCTCCCAACTTCCCGAGCCTCTTCGATTAGAATTAAATTAGGAGCATTTAAAGTTTCCGCAACTTTTACAAGAGGAGGATTATCAAGGTAAATAAAAAAATCAAATATACGTGTATCAAGATAGTTTGGTGAAATATATCCAATACTGTAAGATGATGAAATTGCCCAAAGAGCTCTTGCGGAATGAACTATTCCTCCAAGTCTCATTTTTAAATCCTCGCTCTTATTTTTTAAAGTTACATCAACAATAATATCTCCAACTAAACAAATGTTAAGCATCTGGAGAAACATTTATGGTTATAGAGTTAATAGGGGATAAGGTTGTATTCGAAACTATTCCAGAGTAATTAAATTCATTCATGCATTTTCTTAAATAATTATATCTAGTTGGTAAATTACCTATTTCTTGACCATCAACAATACAAACAATTCTAGACCCGTTAAATCCGATTATTATTACTGTGTTTATATCAGGTAATTGTCCATTTGAATTATAATATTCAGATGTGTCAACATCCTCCAATTCAGTTCTGAACGCTTTTCCGCATTCATTTTCTTTTGATTCGCCTCCTTGTTTTGGATTGTTCCCAGAATATCCTTGATAATCTGTAAAGTTGCCTGAGCCAGTGCTTCCCATAGTTTATTTGTTTTATTGTAGTATATTTAAAATAGCTTGTCACAATCCGATTTATGCACAGTGTCTTATATCAGATTAAAGAGTTCTGCTTCCCAATAATCCTTGTGAATAATTCTTGCCTTATGAAATTTATTATCTAATATTTCCTTTTTTGTGAGTTTAGAAAACTCTTTCCAGTCTTTTTCAAAAACATATATTGCATTGCCTGTTTTCATACTTTCTAAGACATAAATGGATTTTTTTTCAAATCCAAAAACTGTATAGTCATTGAATCCTCCTGCTCCAAATGCTACAAAGTCGGGATTTTTAGAACTAATTTTTTCAAATCTATCAGAAACTATAAATTGTTTATTTTTTGATAGTCTTGATAATCTTCCATTTATTATTGATTCTAGTTTATTCCATGGATACTCTCCTTTAGGTAAAATTCTCCAATTTAATCTTATAACGTTAGGAGCTTGTATAATTTGTTGTTTAAAATTAAGTGTATCACATTCTCCAAATATCTCAAGAAAAAGATTGATGCAATGCTTAATATCTTCATAGTTTTCAGGAGAATTTATAAATTTTCCCCCCATTAGAATTTTATTACCGCCTATCTGTTGAACAGTTAATTCTACACTAGGGGGCTCTATAAAACTTCTTTGATAACGTTCTCTTGGAATATAAACAATTTTAGAATGTTCATTACCTCCCCAATCCTCCCAAGTCCAATATCTTTCAATATAATAAGTTTCTTTGGGTAAATCTTTTAGAGGATAATATTTGCCATTTGCATTAAACCTAGTTAAGGGACCTACAATTTTAGGTAGAATTAATTCGCCAACGTTTAGCTCAGTACTAAATTCTAATTTTAGTAAAACCGCATGAAAGCGTTCAATATCAATTAGTCCAATAAAAAAGTCTTCATTAATTTCAATTCCTGCAAGATAATTGGCAACATTTCTAATTCTTTTTTGTGAGATTTTCATAATTATTAGGTCTTAAGCTGTTTAACATTGTGCAAAACTATTGATGGTATGGTGTCGTGCGGGATACGTTGCGCTTTCCTATCAGTTTACACCGACTATTGGTACGAACCACAAAGCTTCGAAAACCGCTGAAACTCGCATGCATTATACCATGTTTAGAATTAGTTATTTATTCTACCCGATACAGCTAAAATACATAGTTTCTGTTTGATCAATTTTACTAACTCAGAAGTTTCATTTAAATTTTCAATTTCTGCCCTAGTCAACACTACAATTTGTCTACGCTGTGCCAAATGCTGAGCGATGATACTATGTGCTGCTGTTAAGTCTTGTGCATCGCCTGTAATTCCATTAGTTGCGATCAATATCCCAAAATCTAATCCACGAGATGCAAGTTTATTGCAAAACCAACTTACTTCGTTTGACGAAACAGGTGCTCGCCAATTTTTACATTCTATTAAAATAATGTTAGGTAAGAAGCTTAATCCATTTCTTGACTTTTCATTCCAAATAGCAACATCAATTTCCTCATTTTGAAAAGCATTCATTTGATTTCTTTGAGTAATTGATATGCCAGGAATTGTTTCAAATAAGTAACATGTTAAATCTTCAAAAGCTCTTCCTTTTTTAAAATTTGTCTGGCCATTATCACAATTACTTAAATGACCAGTTATCGTATTTGCCGAATATCTAGCCATAATTAAATATTGTGAAAAGTATTATTTCTGATGTTGATTATTGCTTGATTAAAATCAACATAATTTAACGCCTTTAAGAATTCTTTAATTTCTACAAAAAACAGTCTTGAACTATTTCTATTTAAAAGTTCTGAACTATCAACATTCGTAAGTCTATCATAGAAAACAATACCCGTTTTTGCATTTGACTTATCTAATGCTTTTGTGAAATCTGATAGAATAAGTTTGAGGTTTCTAGAGTGTATCTCTTTTTTAACCTCTATTAATATTGGATTTCCTAAAGTATTGGTTAATAAATCGCTCCATATACAGAAGTCTGCAATAAAAGATGAATCTTTGTGCCATTTATTTTCAATAACTTCAATATTGTATTTTTCAAGTAAATCACCAATAAACTTCTCAAGTGTAATCTCATTTTTTTGCTCTATTAAGCTATATAATTCCAACCAGTTTTGATTTACTGTTTTTGACTCCAATCTCCGATTTGGCCTTACAATCTTTTTTTTAGGTTTAATATTCTTGATAAAAATATCAAAACTGTATTTAATTTTATCAAAATCATCTGCTGGAGATTGTATGTGAACAGACTCTATTAGAAAATCAGGAAAATCTTGATGTGAAGTATTTATAATAGCAAAAATTGGTTTCTTCATGGCATATGCTAATCCTATTTCAAAAGCAGTATTTGCATTTGCTGCATCATAAATGGTAACAAAAAAGTCACATTCCTGAATTCCTTTACTAATTGCATCCTGAAAGGATTTTGCAATTAGAATATCAGAATTAGAATCAAAGAAATCAATACCATGGCTTTTCAGAATGTCAAATACAACTGAAATATTAGTTCCATATCTATATGATACAAATGCTTTCATTTTTGCAGGATGTTTTAATTAAGCCCAATTCTTCAAATAATCAAATTTATTGAACACCCCCTCTTAAAAAGTGTAGAAGAGATCATAATTATTAAATAATATTACATATTACAATGCTTAAAATTATATTCCAAAATAACCTTAGGGAAATTCAACCAGCTTCACTCATCAAAATTCTCTATAAAGGTATAATATTTAGATACTTTACACAAATATTATCAATAATTTGAAATATTTTTCTGTGGAAATATGTTTTTTTAAATAAAACTCAAATGTGGTCACAGCCAGAAATGTAGCTATATAACAAAAAACCACCTTTCGAAAGGTGGTCCGAGCCCTATTTGTAGAACACATACTTCCCTGCATCCCCCTCTGTCAGCTGGAGGTGGGCAGTGAGTTGATTGTTGTTGATTGTTGCTGTACATCCAACAGGTAGCCTCGCTTTTTTTTGTAGGTGAAGGTCAGGCGGTTGCCCTGTAGGCCGATGTGCGAAATAGGGTAGGTGGACTCTCCTTTGTTAAACATAATATCGCCGGTTACGGCACTTTTGTTTGTCCGCAGGCGGATTTCAAACTCCAGATCGTCGTCGGTAATGGTGGGCTTGGTTTTATATACTGTCGGAACCTGTCCAGAACATCGCCCTTTTTTGGAGTGTTCATGTCCAGAATCAAGTCAGACTGTTATTGGAGAAACAGAGTATCAAATCTCCTGCAAAATCGACCTGCAGCTCATAACATGGCGTGTGTTGATTATGATAGGAATTTTCTTATTGTCCAGATGTTGATTCAGATAATGTTTGAATTGAGTGTACTCATAACCTTCCGGATTTTCTTTCCTATACTCTTCCCACAACAATAACTTAGTAACTCCGTTTTTGTTGAGCTCTTTTGCATAATCTGAAAATCGTTCTGACAATAAATCATATGATGGTGACCTCTTTTCGGATGAAACACTACTGGTAATAAGAAGATTAGATAATCTCTCATCATCAAGGCTTAGGAGCTCGTCATAGGGAAATTTAACGGATTTTACCTTGTTTATGTATCAGGAAGCTACGTTCCTGTCCATCTTCAACTCAGAGCAAATCGATCGTTGAGAATGTCCACGTTTTATTAACTGAATTAGTCTTCGTAATCTTAACATACAAACTGTTTTGTTGGCCATAACTTCTTTTTTTTTAAATAATAAACAAAATATATTTATGACTTTTTCGAAAACAGCCTGATCGCTGATTTTTGTGGTACTGTTTGGTCCGCTACGAGTGGTATCGTTTGCTCCGCTACAATGGTACTGTTTGGTGCGCTATATTCACACAAAATACCTTTATGAAAAAACCGGCCGAAAAACCGGCTTTTAAGTTATGCAATATGCGGTTCGCCGTATGTTTACGATATACTCATATAGCAACGGAAAGGGAAACCTGGAGGAGCTGCTCCCACACTTTTGGAGCAAGAATCAAACTTGTGCCAGGTAAGAAAACTTTGTGCCAATCGTATCAAGTCTACCCAAATTTGGGTAAAGTCAACCAAAATTGACCCAACTTTAACCAAAATCGCACAAACTTGTGCCAAATACACCCAATTCGTGTGAAACGCCAAAAACACTTTACAATATGTGTTTTATCGGAGGCTTACTCCTCCCGAATGAACATCAATGGGTAAGAACTGACCCTCCGATAGAGAAGAGATCTCTTATGACTCTCTTGATTTGCGCTTCCAGTAATAATATTTATGAAGTTTTATTCCTTTTGATGTCAGGTAACTCTTGTTGTCTAGTCCCGAATTAACGAGGTCCTGTTCTAGCTTGTCGAATTCTTCTGGTGTCATGGGCCAATAAATTTTTGAACAAATTTAAATAGACCTGAGAGCAGTTACAATATGCGTTTTATCGGATGCTTACGAACAATTAGCCTGATAAGACCCCAAAACCAAAACTTTAAAACTTTAAATCACTGATAAGCCCATAGCGGAACTATCAGATATGTTGTTCAATATGGACTTCTAGTTGGGCAATACGAGCTATATAAAGTCCTTCTATTTATTGTCAGTATTGCTTTTATACAAATCAAACTGTTTTTTTAATTTCTTCATAGTTGTATAAACTTGCACTAAGCTTACTTATGCCTTGTTTTAATTTATCATTTTCTGAATTATTTATTCCATCCAAAATATTATTGAAAGGAATTAGGATTGAATAAAATGCAATTCTGTTGGCATCGTTTCTTGAAATAATTTGACTATTTTCTTTTATTAGTTTTTTATAAAAGTCAATTCCAAATTCCGTCAAGATTCTAGCAAACTCAAATGAAATATCACCAAATGTAGCATCATTCCAATCTATTAAACCAACAATGTGATTGTCTTTTATATTGCAGATTAAATGTTCGTTTTTTAAGTCAGCATGTATTAACTTAGGAGCAAAACTATTTTCAACAAATTTTTTATAATTCTCATTAAGAATTTTCGCCACCTCTATTTTCTGTGAAACATCTATAGATTTAAAAGCTTTTAATCTAATAACTTTCAGCAAATGGAAATAATATTTATTCCAAGTATAAACAATGTTCTTAGTATCAATTTCAGTATTTCTTATTGAAGATAATTCTCTTATTATATGACTGAATATGCCTAAATTGTAACTGTAACTTTCGTCACGTATAGTAATATCAAATGGTACACCTAGTATTTTTTCATAACCGATAAAAGTATGTTGGTTGCTTAAGCAATTATATTTTATTAATGGTATTGAAATTTGAAGCTTATTTTTTAATCTATTTAATAGTTCTATTTCAAATGGAATTCTTTTTTCAATTTCTTTTGAAACAGGAAATTTTATAATTAATGAGTTGTCAATTTCAAAGGTAATAAAGTCATTCCCTTTTTTTAAAAGTTTGAATTCACTTATTCTTATGTCTGGATAATTTTGTTTAAATATCTCTTCATAAATATATATTTCCATTTTAGATTAAATTTAATTCAGAAAAAGATCCAAAGCCACCTTTATATATTTTTTCAATCTTAATATTTTCAAATCTTTTTAAACGATGGTAATATTCTAAGAAATATGGATTCAATTGGATCAATAATAATTTATCTTCTTTTGAAATAGTAATGTTACTTTTTGTACTACAGTTTTTAATTACACTATTATATGATTTAATAATATTGGTCCAGGAATGTCTGCTGCAATAAATCTTTGTACTTCTTGACATTTCTAATAAACGTTCTTTTTGATTAATTAGATTTAATATTCTATCCCCATAGTTTTCAATATTTTCTTCAATTTCAAAATCCAATTTGTCTGCTTCTGAACGTATAATTCCCCTTAAAGATTGACTACTACATAATGTAGGTATTCCTGCTTGACAATATTCTAAGACTTTTACTTTTATCCCAGAACCATAGAAAATAGGAGATATTGCAAGAATTGAATCTTTGAAGACTGGATTTAAATTTATTATTTTTCCTAAAAATATCATCTGTTTGTCATGACATTCATCAATCAATGACCTTGGGGTATCTCCTACAATTAAAAATTTGATTGAACTATCATATCTTTTTATTATTGGTAATATTTTATAAAAGATATCTTTTAGAGCAATCAAATTAGGTGTGTGGTACATATTGCCAAGGAAAATAATATTCTTTGAATGTAAATTTACACCTACGAATCCAGTTTTATTATGTGTAATTCCAAATGGAATAACAATGATTTTATCATTAATATTCTCACTGTTGTATTCATTTAAGATTTCAATAACCCTTTTTTTATCGTAATCATTAAAACAGATGCATAAATCTGAAATTCTGAATGCCAAATACTCAAATCTCTTTTCAATTTCATTTGCTTCTCTTTTTGGATTTAAGGATTTATTGTAATCATAACTTATATCGTGAACTTCGAAAATTAGTTTTATACTATCCAATTTTCTTTTAAGCGGATATCCTATTTGCATTATCATTTCAAAGTTGCTCATTATAACTACCTCAATTTTTTCAAGTGTAATAATTTTTTCAATTATTGAAATGTCGTTATAAAAAGTATCTGGAGGTATGAAATAAGTTGTGTAGTGTTGTTCCTTAATAATGTCTTTGTTAGACCAACCTCTGAAACAATGAAGTATAATTATATCAAAATTAGAATTAGATAAATTTTCTGCCAAGGAAACAAATCTTTGTGTTGCTCCCTCAAAAGAAGGCAGAAAAGTCCCTTCAACGAAAATTCCTAATCTAATTTTTTGCATTTAGGTTTTTCACAAGGTTAATAAAAGAGTTAATCTGGCATTTTACATCCAATTTGTATTGGAATTTAGCCTTTTGTGATATTGCTTCATAATATTCAGCATTATCAAATTTTAAAATTGAGCTGACCCATTCAGAAATATTAAACAAATTACTAATAACTATTCCTCCTTCACCGATTGTTAAAGGAGTATTTCCAGATTTTGAACCTATAACAGGAATTCCATTAATCATTGCTTCAATTGCAACTCTTGGACCACCTTCAGGTGTAATTGAAGGAACTAACAATATATTTGTTTTAGAATATATATGTTTCATATTCGTGGTAGAGTCTTGTACTGTCACGTTATTTATTTCTTCAAATTCAGTTATTGCAAATAATGGATTGTCAGAAATTCCTAGTCCGCTAGATAAATCGTTTAACAAAGGCAAGTCCCAGTTATTATTTTTCATTAAATGCGACCAACCTTTAACTGCAAGAAATTTTCTGTTTGGAAGTGCTTGAGCAATTTTTTTAAAAATATCTCCACCCTTCATTTGAATGGGATTTATTAAAGTAATATATTCTTTTGAGTTAAATTCTATCGTGTAGTTGTTTGGATTAATTAAGGGAGGGATAATTATAGAATCAAATCTATTAAATTTACTTTCGATGTATTTCTGAGTTGTTAAAGAATTGGCAATTACGAAATCACAATAAAATTCTCCTTTTTTGGAAATATCTAATTCACCAAAAGGTGACCTTAAAAAATATAATAATGGATAATTATATTTATGACTAATTTTAATTGCAATTTCAGACCAAGAATTTTGAGTTAGTATCCCGCTAATTTTATTGTAGTTTCTAATTCTTTGAAATACATCTTCAATTTCACTTTTATTATTTATTCTATATACAGCAATATTTGTATCATTCGTATCATATTCAGAATTAGCGATTGTAGATTTTCTTGTTATTATATAAAAATTTATTCCCATTAATGATAGTTCCTTGATAAGAGTATACATACTTAATTCTGCTCCACCGAAAGCAGGCATATATAATCCTGATATATAAACGAATGTCATCTTTTTAATTTAAATAGTTCGCTATTAGGAATAAATATTGTAGGTTTAAATTTAAGAACAAATATTAAAAATGCCTCAAGTTCGTCCCATAAATTTTGTTCTTCTATTTCCCATGAATGACCCCATAAATGAAAAACGCCATCTTGGTTTTTAATTTCATTGTATATGAATTTAGCAATATTTAGCCAACGATATTCGTTATCTTCATTAAGTTTAAAAGTCTGAATTTTTTTTAAAAATGGGACTGATAACGAATTTGCAGATGACGGTGAGGCAGTGAATTTTGTTGTAATTTCTTTTGTGTGTTTACATACTTGCAATGTTACCGGCAAATTAAAATCATTTAATATACTTCCCTCACAAAAGTCCTTATTCACAATTCTTGTACCTATAAATTTTGATTTCTTTACAACCTTTTCAGTTATAGTATTAAAATTACCATAAGGATATCCAAATATGACACATTTTTTATCTGTGATTGTTTCGATATATATTTTACTATTACTAACTTCTTCGATTATATGTAACTTATCGAGAGTAGTTAAATCTGTATGTGAAATACCGTGTGCGCCTATTTCAAAATATTCTGATAAGTTACGAACATCGATATCATCTAACGTTCGATACTTAGTTTGTTTTGGAATGTATAACGTGCCTTTAATCCCTAAAGGTTTTAAAAGATTCAAAAGTTTATAATCATAAATACTTCCGTCATCCCAACTTGTCGTGAATATCATTTGTCAATGTAATTGTAGCTTAGTATGTTTATCAGCATGATATATAGCTTTAAGGATATAAATAGCATTGCTTTCGTTCAACAATTAGTTTTCGGAATACAAATGAAGATGGGACTGCATTTGATGAATTTACTATTATTTTGCGAGTTCTTTATACATTGGTATTAGTTTTTATCTTCGTTTTTGAAAAATCAATATTAAAACATTGCCAATAATCAACAAGGATAACCAAATAACAAGAAGAATATTAATAATACATTTGTTTGAACTCCAAGCAGAATACATAAAAATTATCGCAACAATAGACAATATTAAGCTTGGAGTAATATAGAATATTGATATTGCACTTCTGACATTAAGTGTTCTTGTTTGTTCTCCCATACTTTTTCTCAAATTAGGGAATCGTTCATTAGAATATTCAAGTATTTCTGCTATTCTTCCTGCTGCTCTTAATAATTTATGATAAACCATAATGTCCATCATCCAGAAAAGAATTATGAATGTTGCTATTGTTAAGGTTATAAAAGAAGAAGCAACTTCAAGTTTAGATGGAAAGCTTTCAGCTAACTTAGATGAATATAAAAAACCAATACTTGCAAATCCAGCAAAAAACCATGTAGATGTCAGTCCTCTATATACATTTTGAATTTGATTAAAGTGTCTTTCATATACACCTAATTCTCTATAAACTTCAATTATTATTTCGTCTGCCATAATTATTTATTTAAAGGTCCAAATTATTTATTTAAAGGTCCAAATTATACAATCAGATCCTAATTTTTAAATTATAAAATCCATAAGTTTTTTTGTAGGGTCTCTTTTCATTACAGACAACTGGAGCCTGTGCAAAACTTGGTTTTAAAATTAATCTAAAAGTGCAAAATCTATTGTTTGAGTTATAAATTTATTTACTGATTATCTGCTTTTTATGTGAACATTTTATGTTTTTCAATAAAGGGGTAAAATTAATTCAAGATTCTTTTCACAATGCTCAAAAACCTATTCCAAAATAACAGTAGGGGATTCAACCAACTTCACTCATCAAAATTCTCTATAAAGATATAATTTTTAGATACTTTACACAAATTTTATCAAGAATTTGAAATATTTTTCTGTGGAAATATTTATTTTCAAATTAATCTTAAATGTGGTCACAGCCAGAAGTGTAGCTATATAACAAAAAACCACCTTTCGAGAAGGTGGTCTTTGTGCATTTTTGCTCCATAAGTTGTGGAATAAATTTTTAACAGCCCAGCCCTACTTATACAGCACAAACCTCCCTGCATCGTCATCTGTCGTCCGTAGGTGGGCGGTGAGTTGATTGTTGCTGATTGTTGCTTGCACGTCCAGCAGGTAGCCTCGCTTGTTCTTGTAGGTGAAGGTCAGGTGGTTGCCCAGCAGGCCGATGTGTGTGATTGGGTAGGCGGACTCTCCTTTGTTAAATATGATTTCGCCTGATACGGCATTTTTGTTTGTCCGCAGGCGGATTTCAATCTCCAGATCATCTTTGGTTACGGCGGGCTTGGTTTTCCATACTCCGGCAAAATATTGGTTTGTGGGCAATTCTGCTTTGTCGGCATTGCAGGCGAGTTGGTCGACAAACTCATCGAGGGTTAAGCCTCCGGATGTGAACATCTCTTTGGGGAGCAACGGAATCAGTTTTGTTGTAAGAAAGCTTTTCATCGCCGGGTTGGTATACGGCTGGAACCTGTCGAGGACGTCTCCACCTTTTGGGGTGTCTATGTCCTGAATTAAGATGGGAGTGTTGTTGGAGAAATCAAGAGAGTTCATCGAGAAGCTTTTGATTGCGGGGTTGAGTCTGGTCTTGAAATACACATTCTTTCTTGTTGCATCAAAAATTATTGACCATTCAGGTTCGTCATAAACTGTAATGTTCTTTAGCATTTCAAAGCCATAGTCAACAGCGTTGCGGGAGGGGTCATAATCGCGCAACATAACAGCTGTCTTCACAAAGCGTGGAACAAAAGGGTTGTTCATCTCAACGTCGTACAAGCCGCCAAATCCTTTGTAGTATCGCAGGACTTCCATTTCGCGGTCGTATGGTGTGTTGAAAAGCCCCGCAACGGGCATCTCCCTCCCGCGGTTCACCTTCACTTTCCCGCCAATAAACGCCAGTGAGGCGCAATCTCCCGACGCATCGCTTATAAAGTAGTGCCAGGTCCAGCCGTCAATCTGAAATGCCGACGCACTGCTGATTGCCTCGTCCAGCGTCAGGCAGTTGTCCAGCACAAACTGCATCCAATTTGCGTGCATCAGCCTGGGCAGAC
>Ga0209639_1002230_pt1 | contig 15989 bp, 17 predicted proteins | sample EPASupsiteHSE605_FD_187268 | JGI IMG/M metagenome (GOLD analysis project Ga0209639, IMG submission 187268) | Bioremediated contaminated groundwater from EPA Superfund site, New Mexico - Sample HSE6-05 (SPAdes) (version 2) | ecosystem: Environmental > Aquatic > Deep subsurface > Groundwater >...
CAACGTGAATAGCCTTCAGTGTTGATTTATAACCTTCCAGTATCGCCACGGATTCTTTGCGCACCTCCCCGGTGCGGGTGGCGTCCCGCTGTGGTTTCTGAAACATGCCGGGCTTGACGCTGGACATCTGCGGACGTGTTTTCGGGCATGAAATATTGCCCAGGACCAGCCCCCCGAAAGCCGGCGCCACTTGCACGAATTCTCCCTGGTCATTGATATATAGGTCCAGGCAATGCGCCGCCAGGCCCGTTTCCAGCTTGGCCGCCACGGTTGCAGAAAGTTCACTGCCGCAGTAAGATGCGCCGGTAAGCACTATTTCAGGCTGGTATTTTTTAACCAGCTCTGCCAGCACAAGAGCATAGGTATCATTCTGGTAAAGCTCCAACCGCGGGTTGTCAAGCAAAAAAACCTGGTCTGCGCCGTGGGCGATAAGTTCTTCGGCTAAAAATCCGATATTGTTTCCCATGAGTACGGCCGCGGTTAGTGAGCCGTCGCCTTGTGCTGCAAGTTCCCGTGCTTTTCCCAAAATTTCGAGGGAAACCTCAGCGAGTTTGCCCCTGGTTTGTTCAACTACTACCCAAACCGCGCCGGATTGTTTAGACAAGCCTTTTCCCTCCTCCTAAGCAAGCACGCCTGCAGTGCGCAGGATTGCTACGATTTTCCCGGCTATGTCAGCAGGCTCACCCTCAAGCAGCTGGGCTTTTCGTCCGTGCTGTGGTACATGCAGGTCTCCGGGTTGCGTTGGTGATCCAGGCAAACCGGTGTTGGCCGGGTCAAGTTCCAAATCCCCTAGCCCCCATGTTGTAAATGGCTTATTCTGAGCCATGACAATCCCCACCAGGGTGGTGTAGCGCGGGGTGTTGATCTCCCTTGAAACACCCAACACCAGCGGCAGGCAGCCCTCGTAGGCAACATAGCCATTTTCAATTTTAGTTTTCATTTTAATAGTGGCAGCTTCCAGGTTCAATTCAGTAAGATTGTTCAGGTGGGGAAACCCCATTAACTCACCCAACTGGGAGGGGATATGGTTGGTACCTCCGTCGGCGCTTTCGGAACCGGTCAGAATTAAGTCCAGCACCCCAATTTTTTTCAAACCGGCCGCCAGGACTCTTGCTGTCGCCAGTGTATCGGCTCCCGCAAAGGCGCGGTCACTTAAAAGATAGGCCCCATCAGCTCCCATAGCCAGACCTTCTCTTAGGGTTTCCCTGGCTTCCGGGGGAGCCATGGAAACCAGTACAACTTTGCCGCCAAGCTGCTCCTTTAATTGCAGGGCAGTTTCAATGGCGTTTTTGTCGACCGGATTAATGATTATCGGGATCCCATGGCGTTCAAGCAGTTTTGTCACGGGATTAATGGTTATTTTGTGATAGTGGTTGGGCTCGGGGACCGGTTTAATACATACTGCTATGTTCATTTTAGGCCATCACTTTCTTAACTCTTCGCCGGCAATAATAACCTGCATGATATGTGACGTGCCGCAGCAGGGAATGGTTCCCATTGCGTCCAACAGGTAGCGGCTGACAGGATAGTCGAGTACCTGCCCGTAACCACCCATAAGGTCCATCGTCCGTTTGGCCGCATTGACGGCAGCTTCTGCGGCAAAGAACTTGGCCATTGAGATTTCGGAAGTATTCGGTAGCCCAGCGTCCTTCATGCCCATAGCATTATAGGTAAGAAGACGGCTGGCCTCGTAGTCGGTTCTGTTTTGGGCAATGAGGAACTGGATGTTGGGCAGCTTAGAAAGAGGTTTACCGTAGATTATACGCTCCCTGGCAAATTTTACTGACTCTTCCAGGCACGCACGTAAAATTCCCACGGCAACTGCAGCTGTCCCGCCCCTGCCCATCACACCTAAAGTGCCCAGGCTGATTTTGGCGCCGTCGCCGGTTTGGCCGAGTAGATTACTTTGCGGCAAGCGCACGTTGTTTAAAATAACTTCCCCGGTATAAGACCCCCTTAAACCCGCCTTTTTCTCTTTACGGCCCGGTGTGTGACCAGGGGCGCTGCCTTCAATGATAAAAACAGAAATTTGCTGTCGTCCATTAGCGTCTTCCCCGGTATTAACATTTACCACATTTACGCCCAGGCAGTGTGAGTTGGTGATGAAACACTTGCGACCGTTTAAAACCCAGTCTCCTTCAACCAGTTCGCCGGTTGCTTTTAGACCTGGGAAATCTGAGCCTCCACCCGGCTCAGTGATTGAAAAGCCTCCGAAGGCCCCCGAGCAGAGCATGGGCAGGTACTTCTGCTTTTGCTCCTCACTGCCCCAGGTCATGATGGCGTAAACACCCATATAGTGGGCTACCAGAGTAGCGGCAAAACCGGCAGAGTGCCGTCCTACTTCTTCAAGGATAATGGCCTGTTCGATATGCCCCAGGCCCGTACCGCCGTACCTGGCAGGTACGAAAACACCGTTGTAGCCAAGCTGGCCCATTTTTTCGAACAACTCAACAGGACAGGTGTCCTCCTCGTGAATTTTCTGTGCGATTGGAGCAATTTCATTATCAACGAAATCCCGGACTACTTTCCTGAGTAGTTCCTGCTGTTCAGAAAGCTTTAACATTTCTCCGCCTTCCTTTCCTCAAGCAACTGGTAAGTATTGGTAAAACCTTGATTAAAATCAAGTAAAGTTTGTTTAATCTATTATACCATCTATAGGGAACACGAAAACGGATTAATACGAGTATAGGTGGGGGTTTATTGTCGATGTATCCTTTCAATATGTTATACTAGTTTAGTATAAAGTATGAAAGTTTAGTTGTTCTTGATAGCTGTAACGGAGAGGGGTTTTGCGGGCTAATATCTCTGAATGTTATTGGTCCAGCAGAGGAGCTGAACTTGCAAATAAGGGATGCATCACCTATGTTTCATATTAATTCCGCTAATTTTAAGCATCTTCCTATAGTGTTATTTTAAAAGGGAGGGAATGGACATGCCCAATAAACTAATTTCAATACAGGAGGCTGTTGCTCAATTCACCTGGGATGGGATGAAGTACGCCCACGGGGCCTCTCTTTCCGTCGGATCGGATTCACTCGCCTTTGGGCGGGAAATGGTACAGCAAGGCAGGAAAAACTTGCACGTAATTTCCCACTGCTGTGCCCAGCAACTGAACCTTCTGTGCGCGGCCGGCGCCGTTGACAGGATTGAAACTGCTTTTTCCGGGCTTGAGGTTTACGGTTTCCCCTACGGTTTGAGAAGAGCAGTGGAGAGCGGCCGGACTGTTGTGGAGGATTATTCTAATTTGAATTTTTCCTTGAGGTTATTGGCCGGCGCAATGAACTGGCCGTTTTGCCCGACCGTTTCCGGTTATGGCTCCGACCAGGAGTGGCGAAGCGCTTTTTCTCCGGAGGAGTACCCCTGTGAACAGAAAATTCCTGAAGTGGTGGATCCCTTCACAGGAAAAACTTGTCACGTCTTATCACCTTTAAAACCAGATGTGGCTGTGATCCACGTTACAATGGCCGACCCGGAAGGCAATGCCATTATGCTAGGTACGGAATGGAACCGTTATGAATTGTCCCGTGCGGCCAAAAAAGTCGTGCTGCAGGCCGACCTCATTGTTGACACCGGTTGCATGCGCCAATACCCCAACCTGGTGCGGATTCCCGATGTTGTGGTGGATGCGGTGATTTATTGGCCGATGGGTGTTTGGCCGCAGTGCTCACCCGGTCTCTACGACAGCGATGAGGAACACATGTATTACATGAACAGCGCCATGAAGACACCGGAGAGCTTCGAAGCTTATAAACAAAAATATATCGATAGTTACAACACCTTTGAAGAGTACCTGGAAGTAATCGGGCAGGAGAGAATCAACAGACTTCAAGACACGGCCACGTCTCACCTAATGGACCCATACCGGAAATGGATTATTAGTGATGAGGATATTAATAAATTAATGTCAGAGGGGAGGTAGACGGGGTGAATTACACCAGGCAAGAAATGATGGCGATTGCTGCCGGCAGGGAAATACGCCCGGGCGAAATGGCTATTTTCGGGGTGGGCCTTAGCATGCTGGCCGGCCACTTTGCCAAGAGAAACCATGCCTTCTATGTCAAAGACTTAACTGAAAGCGGCATATTTGGAGCCACCCCGGTAGGCGGGCTACCCTGGGGTGTGGAGGATAACCGCATCTCAGTCAACGCTACCTCGTTTACCAATTGCATGGACGCGCTTGGTGTGATGGTTGCGTCCGGCAGGTGTGATGTGGGCATCATCGGTGCTGCCCAGATTGATAAGTACGGCAATGTCAACACCACGGGATTATGGGCTGATCCCGCCAACCAGGTATACCTGCCTCCAAAAACCAGACTGAGCGGCAGTGGCGGAGCCCCCGAAATTGCTTCAGGTTGCAAACGTTATATCATCATGGCGGCCCATGAAAAGAAGCGGTTTGTTGAAAAGGTGGATTATATTTCCTCGCCCGGTTACCTGAACGGTGGCACTGCCAGGAATCGGTATCATTTCCACGGCGGCGGGCCGGCGCTGATCGTCACCACACTGGGCATCATGCGTCCCGATCCTGTGAACAAAGAGTTTATCCTGACAGGGTATTACTCTTCGTCCAGCATTGAAGAGATTATGGAAAACACTGGCTGGGCTTTGCAAGTGGCGCCTGACGTAAAAATGGTACCAAAGCCTTCACCCCGGGAACTGGAAAACTTAAGGGCGGTTGATAAAACGGGAATGCTAAGGAGAAAGGAGTAGTTTTTAAATAGAAAAAATATTCCGGCTTTACCGGTTGATATTGACAAGCATAATTATTGAGTTATAATGGGTATTAGTTAGGTATTAATTAATACATTAATATTAATTAGAGGTACCTTACGTGAAGCAAGACGATATTCGTCAAATGGTCCTTTCAATATTAGAAGAGTACGGTTTAATTGACCCATATAGTCAGGCAGCGGAGAGCGATTATTATTTTCCTGATGAATTAAAGTTAACCGAACGTCAAAGAGAAGCATTGAGCCATATGATCAGGGGCCTTGGTTTACAAGCTACAGCAAATGAGATGGGTATTTCCGTTAGTAAAGTTATCCATCATAGAAATGTTTTAATAGCCAACGGCTTTGGTTATTTGTTTAGAGATGATAGCAATATACAATGCCCTTTCTGCGGATTGTTTTGCCGTTCAAAAGATGCTTTTTTTAAACATATTTACAAACATAATAAATAATCAAATTTTATATATCAATTTTGTTACTCACACCTCCAAACCATTGTACCTTTTTACCCCCTTGAAGGACTTGACTATGCATAAATGCTTAGACAAGTCCCTTTTTTGTCTCCCACCCTGAAAACAAGAGAACAGCTTACGGACAATAACCCTAACAAATGCTTAAGGGTGTATCCAAAAAATGTCTGTGCGAATTCATTCGCACAGACACCACATTAACAGAAACCCCTTTAACTGCTGCGTATTTTGTTCGATTGAAAACGCACTACAAAAAATAAAAAATTGGATGCTGGCGCCGTTTCGTGTCTATAAACAAAAGAACCCAGGTTGGCTGCCCTGGGTTCTTTTGTTTATTTGGTTTTTGCCTTTAACTTTTTTAAAGCCTGCTCCAGCCCTTCCGGTGTTAGCTCATACATGGGAAAGACCCTCCGGAGTAAGGCAATACTATAATAGCCCTCCGACGTATCCCAGCGATCGGAGGGTATGGGGTTAAGCCATACAGAGTAAGGTAAGTGTCTGGCCAGACGTTCCATCCAAAACAGCCCAGGCTGTTCATTATAAGTCTCCCAGTCGATAGCGCCGCCGCGCATCGTAAGTTCGCTAGGCGCCATACTGGCGTCGCCGGCGATGATTAGCCGGTAGTCAGCATTTAAAGAGCTCAATACATCATCCGTCTTGACTGAGTTCCTCGGGGTGAGGGAGGGACTGGTGTAAATGCGATCGTAAATGCAATTGTGAAAGTAGTAAAAGCGCATGTCCTTGAAGTGGGTAGCACGGTGTGCTGCGGTAAAAAGACGGCTGCACAACTGCATGTATTTGTTCATTGAGCCACCCGAGTCCATCAAGAGGATCACCTTCATCGTATTGCGACGGGGTCGCTCCCAGACCAGCTTCAACATACCGGCATTCTTGCCGGTAGCCTCTATAGTACCATCCAGGTCAAGTTCGTCCCTTGGCCCTTCCGTCCGGGTGCTGAATTGGCGCAATTTGCGCAGCGCTACCTCGAAATTACGAACGCCAGTAATCTGGTCGTCCCGGAACTCCTGGTAATGCCGTTCTGCAGCCACCTTGACAGCTGAGCGATTAAGCGATTCGCCGCCTATACGCACGCCAGCCTTATGGTAACCAGAGTGGCCAAAGGGCGATGTGCCACCTGTACCGATCCATTGTGAGCCACCGTGATGCTCGCCGTCCTGTCTTTTTAACCTGTCCTCCAACTGCCGTCGTAGTTCATCCAAATCCCAAGGGGAAAACGGGGAACGCTGCTCGGGGGGAACTTCATTAGGTGGCAGGGAGTTGGCAAGCCATTCCAGCGCTTGTTTAATAATATCTTCTGAGGTTTCTAACCCCTGAAAATGTTTGGCAAAGGCCAGGTCATAACGATCGTAGTGCGCCTCGCTCTTAATCAGTACTGCCCGCGCCAGGTAGTAAAAGCCAGTCAGGTTGGCGAAAGAAAGGCCCTTAGCCAGTGCTTCCATTAAGGTCATCCATTCATTTATAGAAACCGGGACACCTTCATTTTTTAGCTGGTGAAAAAAACTTATAAACAAAAGCTATCACCTTCCTTACACCTTTAACCGCGCTGATTATAGGGAAAGGATTTTTGCCTGCCTCCCCGGTCGTGCTGGTGACGTGGTATTCTATCTAAATCCTGGTTTTTTTTGAGCAACACCCCGAGGAAGGGTAACTCGCGACTGAGACGCTCCGGCTCGATACCTCCCAGAGCAAGAGCTTGTACCCAGTCCAGAAGTTCGCTGGTGCTCGGTTTTTTGAGGAGGCCATTTACACTGCGTAAACTGTAAAAAGCCTCCATCGCCTGCTGCAGCAGACGCTCCTCCAAGTCAGGGTGGTGCACTTTAATAATGGTGGCCATCATTTCCTTATCCGGAAAGTCGATATAGTGGAAGATGCAGCGGCGCAGGAAAGCGTCCGGCAGTTCCTTTTCCGCGTTGCTGGTGATGATCACGATGGGTCTGTTTTTGGCGGTGATGGTTTCCCCGGTCTCAGGAATATAGAAACTCATAATGTCTAGTTCCCAGAGGAGGTCGTTAGGAAACTCCAGGTCAGCCTTGTCTATTTCGTCAATTAAAAGCACTACCTGCTCATCGGAGGTAAAGGCCTCTCCAAGCTTACCGAGCCTGATATATTGCTTGATATCAGACACGTCCCGGTCACCGAACTGGCTGTCGTAAAGCCGTTGCACCGTGTCATAGACATACAGCCCCTCCTGGGCTTTGGTAGTTGACTTGATATTCCAAATGATGAATTTTAGGCCCAGGCTCTCGGCAGCGCTTTTGGCCAGCATGGTCTTGCCTGTACCTGGCTCACCTTTGATCAAGAGCGGTCGTCCCAGTGCTAGAGCGACATTAACACTGTTTCGCAACTCTTCTGATACTATATAGTCCTCTGTGCCATTAAATCGAGAAACTTTTTCTGCCATATATAACATTCTCCTCTATTAATTTTTGCATTTTATGCAACATGGTATAGCAATATAATTCATAGTAATTTTATCATAATCCTAAGAACAAGTGGTGGCAAGTAATCTTTTTAACTACCATATTGACGTGTTACGTTGTATGTCGTATAATTAGTTGGACATAAGATGTTCCATGACTTATGGGTACAGAGCGGGGGCACAGCCTATGAAGATGAGAGACTTAATAAATATGCTCGAGGAAAAAAATGTCACTGTAACTGAGAGAATGGTCAGGCATTATCTTAATCTGGGACTGTTGCCGGAACCAGAAAGGCCCAGTAAAAACCAGGCAATATATAACGAAGAACATTTTAAACGGCTGCTAACCATTGATCTGTTTAAAAGTAAAGGACTGTCACTGGAAGAGATTAAAATAAAAATGGATGAAATTTCATATTACTTTCATAATGTTCGAGAAGAACATGGTCACTCTAAAGCTAAAGAAATTATGAGTGCTCATGATAATCTAGCTCTTGAAAAATTAGATGAAATATCTTTGGATAGATCTTTGATTGAGGCGGAATACCCTCATTTAGCACAGTCGTATCAATTGTACTCAAGGAAACAACTCATGCAAGAGCTGGATTGTACTGAAAAGAACCTCAAAGCTGCAACCCAATTTCTAGGCATGACAAGTGAAGAGTATTTTGATAGCATTGACATGTTTGCTATTAAAACCTATATATTTTACCAAAAAGCAAGAGAGCTATATTACCATTTTGATGACACAATCCCTGAAGTTTACGATCAGGATGTTCCTTATGATTTGAATATTGACAAAGAATTTCGTGATACTTTCGAGGCAGCTAAAATTATTGTCAGAAACGCAAACATGAATCCCTTCCTAAATATTTTATTGAAAGCCATGATAGCGTATACTGCAAAAGAATCCCTATTAAATAGAGAAATATCCGACATTACCTGGGAAGGCCTAAATCTGGGCTGGTTGTATAAAACACGATATACAGACTAATAGGATAAGAAGGCTGTTTAAGAAAGGAAGATTATTTTGAAGAAACGCTACTTTAAAATCCTACTTGACTATGGACACCTGGGGAATGGCAACTCTCTTGAAGTAGCCCGTTATGTTAGCGCAAATAATTGTGTGGACGCGTTAATTATGGGAAACAGAATGCCAAGAGTTAAAAGGAAGCGGGAAAAAACAGGGGCTATAAAAGTAATGGAGATTTCCTACAGCGAGTATCTTATTGGTCAAGAAAACGAAGCAGTTCATTCATACTTGCTTACATATAAGTCACGGAAATGTTGCTAATTGTTCTTTCATCGCCACTATTTATAAACCCGGGCATATTTTGTGCCCGGGTTTATAAAACTGTTAGAGGTGGCAGTTTTTTGAAGGGGATGAAAACAAAAGAGAGAGAAGAAATATATGGATTTAAACAGCCATACCATGGCATTATTGGTACAGCTGTGTATATTTCCTTATAAAGGATTCAATGCGGATTGAGCAGGCAGGTTTACATAAGGGACAGTGCATTCAGATAATTGTTAATGTCATGATTCCCTCTTAGACTATCCGTTTGAAAGGATATTTTATAATCGCCTTTAACGTGTTGGTAATACAAAATCTTGCAAGGGAGCGGCGATAAAATAAGTACAGGCGGCAATTTAGGGACAAGATCATGCTCATTAACTATACGGACGCTGTTTGTTACCAGGCGGTTATACTTAAAAGCAAAGATAGGGTTGCCAATACGAGGCCCGGCAAAATTGTACATTACAGGCTTGAAAAAGGTGTTTGCGGCCACGTCCAGGGTATTTATGACGGCTAATGCTCCCCCGAGACTATGGCCGGTTATATAAACGTTTGAGTGTGTAGGAAACCTTATTAATGTATTCATTATTTGTTCCCGGCAAGATTTATAGATTTCTAGAAAGCCACGATGGATTTTACCCTTACCGGGTGCAAAAGCGTAACCGGTTTGGTAGGCATTGGTGTCCGCCAGAAAATCTATTTCAGACTGGGTCCCCCTGAATGACACAATGATGTTATCTGCAGATTTGATAATAAAACCAAACCATTCGAGTCTGTTGATGGCTGTTGCCTTAAATCCTTCCACAAGGCTGTAACCATCCGGAATATCAAAATTTCCGTCGTATATATATTGGTTGTAAGTTTGAATGCATGTTTTAGCAAGAAAAGCGGCCAGCGTCTTGTCAATTCCATTATTTGTTATCACTTGAAACTCCATTCAAATAACAGGATAATAAAGCTTATTCAGTATTAGAGCCGGCTGTTCTTGCTTTATTTTTCCATTAACATGTAATAGAATGTATTTGACATAAATCGACTATTATTAGGAGAAGTGTAAAATGGCAAAACAAAAAAAACAGGAACTTTCATTAACGGTTTCCGGTTACGAGTATGATAAAGAACTTTCCAGAGTACCGATCAAGGTTTTCCCTGCTTTACAAGCATTGGTTGCCAATCAGCATGATTTAATTGAGATATTTCAAAAACATGCGCCCGAACAAACCATCTTTCTGGAAGCGCATAGGACTGAAATGGTTGAAGTGGAAGAAACCATACAAAAAGAGTATGCAAAGTATTGCGCCAAAAGAGAGGATCAAAAAAAGAAAAGGGAAGAAATCGGGAAGAGCATTGAAAACGTTGCTGAAGAAAACGGGAACAATTCTGCCCCGGGGGGTTATGATGAATTTGTGATGGAGGAAGAAACTAAGTTAGATAAAATGGCAGCTGCTATGAGTCCCGGGCTTCCATCTGCAAAATTTGAGCCGTCCTATTCACAGATACCTCCTGTAAAAAGTGAAGAAAAAGATGTCAGGCGTATTGCCATTGGCGCATCAATCAAGGCTCTCAATAAACTGCTCGGTCGTCAACTGACCAACCAGGAAATATCAGTCATCGAGACACAGGTAGATTCTTTTCTGTAAATTACACTTAGTGATGTAGGTGCGATTTCAATCGCACAAAAGGCGAGCAGTTTTAGAGGTTTATATTGTATTCCAAGCGGGTCTGTACGAAAGAATTCGTAGATAGCTCTTATTTTCCTATTGTGTGAATGAACAAGAATGGAGGGCAGTAGATAGAGCCGGGTGGTGGAGTTCCCCCGGCACTTTATTCAGGTCGTAATATTGTTAGGTTTCTCTGTAAACAGGAAGGAACAATTTCTGACGGCAACACCTGAATAATTGCAAACCTCATTGCATAGGCATTTGAAAACTCTGAGATTGCTGCTGGATAATGGCTTGCTTTCCCTTTTCTGTAAATTGTTGTTCATTTGGGTTCAGTAGATATATGAGCTGCTGCAGCTCACCTACATGTTGCCTTTCTTCATCGGCAATATGATAGAGAACTTTCTTCGCCCGCTCGTCGGACGTGGCCATTGCATGCGCTTCGTAACCGATGATCGCCTCCAGTTCACCAGCCATATCAACACGTAAGGCTTGGAGCAATTCTGCCGCAGATAATTGCCGGGGTACATTTGCAACAAAAGGATCCCCTAATAATGCCATGTTTTTTATCCACCTCTTGCAGTTATTTTTTAGTATTATTTCTTAGGCCAAGAAAAGATATGTGGCCTGGATGTTGTTTTCATACTAAAAAATTATATGATTCGGATTTTGCTATGAGAGGCGGCTGAACGTTCTTATGCAGAGCCGAATAGCCTGTAACAAAAAGGATTTGATCGGAATGAATAGTAAGAATGTTACAGCGGTTGTAACAGACGTTAAGCTACAGAATGAGTGTACCGACGTAAGCTATCCCCAAGTTGGAGGGTTGAATAATCAGGCGGTTCAAAACGAAATTAATGAGTTAATTAAAAAGGAAGTAATGGCTTTAATTCCAAAAGAAGGCTGCGATATATACCAGACTATTAAGGGCGCCTACAAAGTTGAGCTAAACCAGAAGGGTATTTTTAGTGTTAAAATGAATGTTTACACTTTTAGATGGCATGCAGCAAACGGTTTGGATGTGCAAAAGTCGATAACTGTAAATCTGGAAACAGGCAAAATCTATCAACTCTATAACTTATTTAAACCGAACAGCGGTTACAGAATGGTACTAACCAGACTTATTCAAAATCAAATTAAGGAAAGAAACCTGCCTTTGATCAAAGAGTTTAAAACTATTCCAGATAATCAGGATTTTTATTTGACAAGTGACGCACTGGTAATATACTTTCAGGAAATTGAATATACACCGCATTATGTTGGTATTCCTGAATTCGCCATCCCTTATTACCAAATTAAAAGCTTAATCAGTGACCAGGGTCCTGCTGCTAGGTTTATACAATAAGTATTATTCTGCAGGTTTACTGAATTCAGTCATGGCTGCACTTTATTTATACACGGCTGAACTGGTCGTCTGCTGTTGAGTTGGCACGATGGTTTGCTGTGGGCTGTCGGTCGTGGTTGGGTCGGGGATGATGAAGAGCGAAATAAAAAACAATAGAAAGCCAGCTAGTGTTCCCAGGAGCCAGTCTTTCCAGACTGGCTGTTGTCTCAAGGCTGATAAAATGCCTAGACAAGCCGTGATTATAATCATAACCAGTGAACTTAGGGCCAAAAAGACACCCATCTTGCACTACTCCTTCACATATTCAACCGTTAATTTTTCGAAGCTGCTTCTGGAGTAATTCAATAAACTACCAATAATATCCTTTAATTGGAAATAAGTTTTTGTTTTTATCTTACCCAGCCTTTACAATGTGGAGGAATGCAAACACATTCCTTCTGGGTGTGCGAGTAAATTCGCACCTGCATTTACTGGGGAATTGCTCAGTAAGCTGACTATTTTCAGTGTTGTTAACCTACGGACGATGGGCAGGATTTACTGGGGTTTTGTGGTATAATTTAAGTGCATTTGAGAGTTAATAAACAGGAGGTGAGTCCTTATGAAAAATTTCAGAATGCGGGAGCCGGTCAGTACATGGACTCATTTGATCACCTTTGCCTTGTCGTTAGCTGGTCTGGTGTACCTTGTAATTGTTTCCCGCAGCAGTGCAGCTAAGGTTGCTACCATGGCTACCTACGGAGCTACAGTTATTATCTTGTTTGGAGCCAGTTCGCTTTATCACTGGATCCGAACCTCTCCTAAAAAAGTGTTGTTCCTGAAAAAACTGGATCATGCAGCCATTTATCTGCTTATTGCAGGCTCTTACACGCCGGTGTTTTTTTACGGACTTAAGGGTGGTTGGAAATGGACGATGCTTGCTGTGGTGTGGTCGTTAGCCTGTGCCGGGATTATCCTGAAGATGTGGTACATTTATGCGCCCCGTTGGGTTTCAACCTCTATCTACCTGGGTCTGGGCTGGATAGCCCTGGTGCCTTTTATCCAACTGGTAAGAAACCTGCCAGCGGGCGCCATAGCTTTAATGATTACGGGAGGGTTATTTTATACTGTAGGCGCTGCAATTTATGCCACCAAACGTCTGAACTTTTTCCCTAATCGCTTTGGCTTCCATGAGATTTTTCACCTGTTTGTCATAGCAGGTAGTATTACCCACTTTATTATGGTGGCACGCTACATCGTCCCACTATAAACATAAAAAATTTACCCGGGTACACTGCATAGAAGCAAGGCTAACGGACCAGACTAAGGGCATGAGTATAATTGCTTTGCATGGTGGGCTTGACACCAGCCGTGAGCAGTCATTTATGGAGATTCTGGAAAGCGCAGCTCTGGAGGGGTTCGCGCAGCTGTTTGAAGGACGTGTCCCAGCTGTTGAGGCTGCGCTGAACGTCTTGGAGGATTCGCCGAATTTCAACTGTGGTTATGGCGCGGTGCTTAATATGGATGGAGAAGTGGAATTAGACGCCTCCATTAGCGATGGCGAAACCAACCGTTTTGCGGCTGTAGCAGCCATTAACCATGTGCGCCATCCAATCTCTGTTGCCCGCAGGCTGATGGAAGAGACCGGCCCGGTCATTCTGGCCGGGAACGGAGCCCTGAAGTTTGCTATTAGACATGGGTTCCCAGAGGAAAACTGTATTTCAGAGGCACAGCTCGACGCTTGGCGGAAGGCTACGCAAAGCCTGGCCCGCGGCGAGACGCCAACCCAGAACTTGTATACCGGTCTGGCCTATCACGGGGACACGGTGGGCTGCGTGGCGTGGGATGGAAAAGGTCTTGTCGCCGCCTCATCTACAGGGGGGTGCTCCTTGAAGCTGCCCGGCCGGGTTGGGGATACACCGTCCCTGGGTGGGGGGGTCTATGCCTCGCAGTTAAGTGCGGTTGTCTGTACCGGTATCGGGGAGGCCTTTATTGAAACGCTGACCGCAAAATTCGTGGACGAAAAAATCGCTGGCGGGGCACACCCGCAGCAAGCGGTGGAGTTTGCCCTAAAAAGGTTGGCTGACATAAAAGGAGCAGAGGGTGGTATCCTGGCTATAGATGCTGATGGAAGAATTGGTTCTGCCTTCAATGCTGGACAATTCCCGGTTGTGGTGGTGGAAGATGGCCGAATCCGTCAGGGCTTTGAGCCGGTTAATCTGCGACGTGTGCTTTCGGCCCACTGAGTAAACAAATGGCTTAACTCCTGCATTCTCAGGTCGTTCCCCATGGCGTGACGCTGCACCAGATGAGGATGAAAACGAACCCACATGCTTATGGGTATTACCCTGTATGCTTTTAAACCCCCTCTAGGTCAAACGACGGCACGAATTCAGGTGAAGCTGTGCCGCTTTCTTGAATAAAGGCGTTGCGCACGCCGATGGACTGACAATATTCAATCAAACCCCTGTAATGTTTGGGCTGCAGGGGCTTGTTTATTTCTGGGTACTTGTAGGCCTGGTGTAGAGGGGTGTACTGGTTCATCAAGCTCATGTAGATGGAATCGCCAAAGGTTTGGTAAAGATAATCAATAACCTTTTTGGAGTCAAACAAAAGGCCGGGTAAGGCGAGGTGACGAACGATTACGCCTTGCGCCAGCAAGCCCTCTTTGTTAAATTTAACCTCTCCGACCTGAGTGATCATCTTCTCTATAACGGCCGTGGCCATGGCAAAGTAATCGGCAACACCTGAATATCTTGCCGCATACCTGTCACTACAGTACTTCAGGTCGGGCAGGTAAACGTCAATGCTTCCGTCCAGAAGATGGATTGTTTCCACGTTTTCGTAAGAGTTGGTATTATAGACCACAGGCAGGCTCAGGCCGTTACGCCGGGCTATGTTCAGTGCCTGTATAATATGGGGAGTGTAATGAGTAGGTGTAACCAGATTGATGTTGTGAGCCCCCGCTGCCATCAGCTCCAGGAATATTTCACTAAGCCTTTCCACAGACACTTCCCGGCCCAAACCCTGCTGGCTGATCGGGTGGTTCTGGCAGAACACGCAGCGGAGGTTGCAGTTGGCAAAGAAAACCGTTCCGGAACCCCGCCAGCCGGAAATGCAGGGCTCCTCCCATTGATGCAGGGTTGCCCTGGCGATTTTCACGTTTTTGCCGGCCAGACAAAAACCAGTTTTCCCGTTTAACCGGTCAGCTCCACAACTATGCGCGCAAAGCCTGCAGTCGGCCAGCAATGAATCAAGCATGTTTCTCCTCCAGAACTGTGCTTAAATGAGCGTTCATTTCAGGGGTTATAACTTTTGGCCTAAAACGCTATTTCCTGCCGATTCGACAGTTTTAGTAAATAGTTCCTCATCTTATAAATTGAGGTTTTATTGCTGTCCAGCCTGGGCAGGATATATTTATAAATATGCCTTTTTCCCTTTTTATACCTTAAGGTCTTGACATACGACCACACCCATTTTATACTATGGTCAGCAAAAGTCAATAAAATGATAGTGTCTCGCCAAACTTAAAAAGGCGAGGGTTTAAAATCTCTCGCCTTTTTTATATCCCCAATTTATATATGGATGGAGGACTGAAACAAAATGAGCGCAGAAGAGTCAACGAAACCACTTCAGACCAGGGAGTTCCAGACGGAGATAAAACAGCTGCTGGATATCGTGATTAACTCTCTTTACACTGACCGGGAAATCTTTTTAAGGGAGCTTATTTCCAACGCTGCCGACGCTCTGGAAAAGTTCAGGTATCACAACCTTACCGGTGAAGGCAGTAATGCTGAGGAGCTTCCCCTGGAAATTTCTATCGAACTTGACGATACAGAGCACACTCTCACCATAACCGACACGGGAATTGGTATGACCGAGGAAGAGGTGATTGAAAATATTGGGACCATTGCCCATTCCGGTTCCAAAAATTTCATTCAGCAGCTTGCCGTGTCGGATAGCAAAGATTTAAACTTAATTGGACAATTCGGGGTAGGGTTTTATGCTGCCTTTATGGTAGCTAAAAGAGTCCGTCTGCTGACACGTTCGTACCTGCCGGGAGCGCAAGG
>Ga0209639_1002232_pt1 | contig 15983 bp, 14 predicted proteins | sample EPASupsiteHSE605_FD_187268 | JGI IMG/M metagenome (GOLD analysis project Ga0209639, IMG submission 187268) | Bioremediated contaminated groundwater from EPA Superfund site, New Mexico - Sample HSE6-05 (SPAdes) (version 2) | ecosystem: Environmental > Aquatic > Deep subsurface > Groundwater >...
TATTCCAACAGAAATGTTGACGGAGTGGTAGAAATGATGCTTGATGCAACGCAGAATTACAATAATATCCTGGATGAAGAACGTCTGTTTGGTTGGCATGCAGCATTATTTCCAACGGGTAGAAGTGGACTGCATAAAATCGATACTGGTTGTTATAGGAATGGTGAAATGCAGGTTGTTTCGGGGCCCATGGGAAAAGAAAAAATTCATTATCAGGCTCCTTCTCCAAGTCAAGTAAAAAAGGAGATGGATGTTTTGTTACATTGGTTTAATAATGATACAAAAATTGATCTTGTGCTTAAGTCGGCAATTGCTCATTTCTGGTTTATAATTATTCACCCCTTTGATGATGGAAATGGTCGCATAGCCAGAGCACTTTCAGATTTATTACTTGCCAGGTCAGATAATAATTGCCAACGGTTTTATAGTCTTTCAAGTCAAATTTTAGTTGAACGAAAAGTTTATTATGAAATTTTACAAAAGGTCCAATATAGCAATGGAGATATAACAGAATGGTTGATATGGTTTTTAAATTGTTTGTACAAAGCGATAGATTCAACGGGAGAGACAATTGAAAAGGTGCTTTATAAAGCCCATTTTTGGGATAGACACAAGGAAACTGATTTGAATAGTCGCCAAAGATTGATTATCAATAAACTTTTCGATGGTTTTACAGGAAAACTTAGTTCGTCGAAGTGGGCGAAAATAGCAAAATGCTCTTCTGATACTGCTTTAAGAGATATTCAGGATTTAATAAAAAAGGGAATTCTACAAAAAGAATCAGCTGGGGGTAGAAGTACAAATTATGAATTAATAAAAATACTTTTTTGTAATTTTAATATTTAATATGAAACACATAATTGGCATAATCATTTGCGTTGTTTTTTCTGTTACAGGTTTGGCTCAACAGCAGGAGATCAGGCAGATTGATTCTGTTATGCAAACCGCTTATAAAAGAGGAATTTTTAACGGAAACATTCTTGTTGAATGGAAAGGGCAGATTATTTATGAAAAATCATTTGGTTTTGCAGATGGAAGTAAGACGGTGCCATTAAACATTGAGTTAAAATTTGACATTGGTTCTATCAGCAAGGAGTTTAACGGAGCTGCGATTTTGTTGTTAAATGAAAGGGGGATGCTGTCTCTGGATGATAATCTGGCTAAATACTTCCCTGAATATCCGGAGTGGGCAAAAATGGTGAAGATCAGAAATCTGATTAACTATACAAGCGGCATACCTGTGCTTGGTCCTGCGGCAGATAATAGCGACTCACTTATCTATCACAGCCTTACCAGACTTAAAACATTGACTTCCAAACCAGGAACGACTTATATTTATAATCACATTAATGTTTATCTACAGCGCAGAATCATTGAAAAGGTGAGTGGGATGAGTTACGCCGACTTCATTAGGAAAAACATATTTCTGCCGGCAGGGATGAATGGGTCGGTTATTGATTATCCGGTTGATGCTCCGGGAATGGCCAGGGCGTTCGACGAAGCAGGCAACAATACTCCCTATAATCAGGGTACAACAGGCTGGGTTCGTTTGCCGGTTAAGGATCTTTATAATTGGATCCAGGCATTACATTGTAACCAGATATTAAGTGCCGGATCTCTTAAAATTCTGGCAGAAAATTTTCCGGGAGGAGAGAGTAGCCTGGGTACAACCGACTACGATGGGGATAATTTGATCTGGCACCAGCATCAGGGCTCTAACAGTAACTACGAAGCTGCATTTTACATTAATCTGCAAGAGAAAATCACTATTGTGATGATGACCAACAACCAGCAAATGAAAGTGTGGCCCATAAAAACTTGTATACTTAATATTTTGCATCACAGCGCCTTTGACATACCAAAGAAATCACTTTATCTGACTATCCGCGATAAGATGCTGGAGAGTGTGGATGAGGGCCTCAAATACTATATGGCACTTAAAACGGGCTATCAGGATACGTATGACTTTAGTTTTGAAATAGGAGATATGATTAGTACGGGAAAATATCTACAAAGACGAAAAAAATATGACGATGCCATAAAGGTATTCCGGATTGCCGTTAATTTGAAAGGGAGACCGGAAGATATTTCATATGGTTATGAACTGATTGGAGAGAGTTATTTGGGGATGGGTGATAAATTAAATGCGCTAACACAATACCGAAAAGCACTGGAAATATTCCCGCAAAATAAAAATGCTTCCGGAATGATTAATACTTTTATGACTAGATGAAAAATAGTATGAATTTTCAGATAGTACAACCTACAGGACTCTTGAAAAACTACATAAAGTATTATTGCTTTATGGAGTCCGGTATTCATGAAGAAAATGTTGTTGAGAGGGTTATACCAACTGAAAATATTCAACTTATGTTTCACTATAAAAATCCATTTGTTGTATATCAACCTAATGATATAATCACAAAACAACCCAGGTCAATCATTAGTGGGTTGAGTAGTTCTTATTCTGATGTTTCCACATTCGGAGAAGCTGGAGTAATATTTGTAATGTTCCATCCTGTGGGAGCGTGTCATTTTTTCAACTTCCCACTTTCAGAGATAGAAAATCAAAGCATTGATTTATCTGATATTTTCAATAGAGAAATAAAACAAGTTGAAGAAACACTTTATATAAAAAAAACAGTTAAAGAGAAAGTTTCTGTTATTGAAGATTTTTTGCTAAAAAAGTATTCACCCATACTTTCATGCGATAATTTATTAATACTAAAGGGCGTTGAAATAATTAAACATTATAAAGGTCAAATTACAGCAGTTAACTTATCAAGCAGACTTTCAATAACATCAAAAAGCCTTGAAAGGAAATTTTCCGGTAATCTTGGGAAAACGCCTAAACAATACATTAAACTAATACGCTTTCAGGAAACATTATTAGATTTCAGTATCAATAAGGAGATAAACTTAACCGAGTATGCTTATAGAAATGGTTATTTCGACCAATCACACTTTATCAAGGATTTTAAAACTTACTCAGGATTTACGCCTAAGGAATTTATTGCCAAATATCCTGACTACAACATAAATGCCGATTCCTGTTAATTTATGAGTTAAAAATTTTGTCTGTTTTTTACAATTTTAGCATCTCTTTTAAAATTAGTTTTGCCAAATAATTTAAAGGAGTGTATATGAATGCAGAAATTCAAATTAAGGGACTTTTTAAACGTTATCCTAATGGAACACAAGCCCTAAAAGGGATATGCCTCGAAATTCAGAAAGGGCATTTTTTTACATTACTTGGACCAAACGGAGCTGGAAAATCTACCTTGGTCAAAGTAATGACTACGTTGATTAACAAAGATTCAGGGAACTTTACTATTGCAGGTATAAATCCTGAAACAAATCTATCAAAGATTCAGAAAATTATAGGAGTTGCTTCGCAGGACAATGAAATTGACCCTACTGAAAAAGTTGAAAATTTACTCGCTTTTCAAGGCAGGTTATTTGGCTTGACAAAACCAGAATCAATCAAACGGGCGAATGAATTAATTGAAATGTTTCAACTTGACACTGAGAGAAACAAGAAAGCAAGTGCACTTTCAGGTGGCAATAAACGCAGATTGCATTGTGCATTAGCACTTGTGCATCACCCTCAAATACTTTTTCTGGATGAACCAACAGTTGGAATGGATCCGGTAGCAAGAGCAAATTTTTGGGAAATAATTACCCAAATGAATAAGTCGGAGAGTGTAACTATTTTTCTTACTACACAATACCTCGATGAAGCTGATAAACATGCTACTGAAATGGCTCTCCTGGTAGCGGGCGAAATACGATATTCAGGGACTATCATTGACTTTAAGAAAATGGTTAATCCCGATAGTAGTATGTCTCTTGATGACAGTTATCTGAAATATATAAAAACACTAACGAATCAGGAATCTTCAAAAAATAACTAAGGGAAAATGATATGAATACAGCAAATATTTTATTGATTGAAAGAGGAATAATTAAATTAATAAAACAACCTTCCGCCCCGATAATGGGTTTTGGAATGAGTTTGTTTTTCTTATTGGTATATAATGCCGGAATTGGTGGTGTCGGTTCTATGGACGCATTTGGCTCCGGAGGCTATTTATCATTTGTCTTTCCCATAACAATCATTTCATTGGCAATGGGCTCTTCGGCAGGTGCAGGACAAACACTTAATACCGATATGCAATCGGGTTATTTCAGGAGGCTTTATCTAAGTCCTGCACCTCGGTGGATTTTAGTTGTTGCTCCAATGCTCGCAGATACGATTTCTTCCTTGTTTTTCACCATTCTGCTAATCATTATCGGTGCAATATCTGGAGTTACTTTTCAATTTGGATTATTATCTGTTCTTGGTATTTTAATTTTATCTTTTTTGTGGTCGCTCACCTTATGCGGCTTTTCTGCCGGCATTATGCTACGTACAGGGCAGCATCAAAGTGCAGCTATAGTAACTAATGCTGTTTTTCCATTGCTATTTCTGAGTACGACGTTTTTACCGAGAGAATTGATAACTGCCGATTGGCTATTAGACGTATCATGGGGTAATCCAGTAACGTATATTCTCGAAGGAAACAGATATTTACTGGCAGGGACTTCATCTGCGAGTTTTTTCTATATAGGTTTAATTATATTTGCATTAACATCTATTTTCTCAGTTATTTTTGCTTTATCAAGTGCAAATAAAATCAAAATATAATTTATGAATAGAGATAAAATTATAGTTAAGAACGCCCATACTAATAATCTTAACCACATTGATATTGAAATACCAAAACATAAGTTTGTAGTGTTTACAGGTGTTTCAGGTTCTGGCAAGTCATCATTACTTTTCGACACAATTTATACCGAAGCACAAAGACAGTTAATCGAGACCTTTTCTACCTTTGCTCGTACCCGAATGCCAAAATTGTCTCGTCCTGATGTGGATGATATACTCAATTTGTCAACTGCAATTGTTATTGACCAAAAACGAATGGGGAACAATTTGCGAAGCACAGTTGGTACGGCTACCGAAATAAACACCTATTTGCGATTGCTATATTCACGCATTGGGAAACCATTTATTGGTCCTTCGTTTTATTTCTCCTTTAACCATCCCGAGGGTATGTGCCCGCATTGCAACGGATTGGGAAAGCAGATCAAAATTAATATTGACCTTTTTCTCGATAAGGAAAAATCAATTAAAGAGGGGGCAATAACTCACCCACACTATAAATCCGGGGGTTTTTTATGGAAAGAACTAGTAAGTTTAGATGTTGTGAATTCTGAAAAACCTTTGAAAGACTTTTCTGAAAACGAATTGAATTTATTACTGTATTCGGAACCTTTTTTAATTAAGAATGCGAAAGAGAAATTAACGTACAATCGAAACTTTGAAGGGATAGCCCGCAAACTTGAAAAGGCAGTAACTACAAGAGCCGATGATGAAACAGCAGAAGAAGAAAAAAACGCATACACAAAATATTTTAATTACAAACCATGTGAATACTGTGGTGGTACGCGTTTAAATGAAAGAGCAAGAAGTGTTAAAATAAAGGGGCTGACAATTGCCGAGATTTGTAGTCTGGAGCTGATAGATGTGTATTCTTTTCTGCTAAATATAAATGATGAAATATCGAGACCTATTTTACGAAAAGCACAGTTCTTGCTTCAACAACTTATTGAAATAGGAGTAGGCTATTTGTCCCTTGAACGTGCTGTTGGAACTCTTTCCGGGGGTGAAGCTCAAAGGGTAAAAATGTCGAAGCAAATGGACTGTAATTTGGTTGATATGCTTTATGTGCTTGACGAACCTTCTATTGGATTGCATCCTCGTGATACCGAAAATCTTCTAAACATTCTGTTTCGATTAAAGGAAAAGGGTAATTCGGTATTTGTGGTAGAACACGATCCGGATATTATCCGTGCTGCTGAATGGATTGTGGACATGGGACCACATGCAGGAAAATTTGGCGGGAATGTTGTGTACAACGGAGAACCTGTTGGGCTGGCAAATACCAAAAGTCTTACAGGAGAATATCTGCTTAATAAAGAAAAACCAACTTATAGTAGAAAATCTGCGACTTCATTTTTTGAAATCAAAAATGCTACAGCAAATAACCTTAAAAATGTATCGGCAAAAATTCCAATAGGGGTGTTGACTTGTGTCACAGGTGTAGCCGGAAGTGGGAAAAGCAGCCTTATACACGAATGTTTTGCTAAACAACATCCCGAAGCTATCATTATCGACCAATCACCAATAGGGAGATCATCAAGAGCAAATTCCGCGACGTTTATTGGGGTTTTTGATTTAATACGAAAAGAATATGCTTCAGCAACAAATACAGATGCCTCATTATTCAGTTTCAACTCCAAAGGAGCTTGTCCAAAATGCAACGGACAGGGTGTGTTGACGTTTGAACTTCATTTTTTGGATTCAGTTAAGACTATTTGTGATGAGTGTGAGGGGAAACGCTACCATTCTGATGTCCTCGAATTAAAATTTCAAAACAAAAACATAGCAGAAGTACTGGATATGACAGTTAATCAGGCATACGAGTTTTTCAATTCATCCAGAATAAATAAACATTTGCAGCTTTTACAAGAAGTTGGATTGGGTTACTTAAAATTGGGACAATCGCTTAGCACCTTATCGGGTGGCGAATCTCAACGGCTTAAAATTGCTACAGAACTAAATAAAGAAAGCAATATTTACATTATGGATGAACCCACAACGGGGCTTCACATGTCGGACATTGATAATTTTTACAAAATCATAAAATCTCTGGTTGCTAACAACAATACGGTTATTATAATTGAACACAACCTTGATATTATTAAATATGCTGATTGGATAATTGACATGGGGCCAGAAGGAGGTAAAAAGGGAGGAGAACTGATATTTCAGGGATTACCGGAAGATATTATAAATTGTAATCATTCTATCACCGGAAAATATCTTAGAAAAATGATTTAATCAAAATTGGTGACCTTGATACTTTTAACTTTTATTTCTACATTTGTGGCGGTTTAAATGACTTATGCAAGTATTATCTAACTCATTTTCGGAGCGTGTCTAAACGGTAGTCGGTTTCTTTTCCGACTATTAAAAATGTTCCCGGATATCTTCCGGGTCGTTATTTTATTTCCAATTTTTTAAACAAACAAACAAAATATTACTTTAATGGAAGATTCTAAAAAAATTCCACAACACGACCTTGAGAGTATGTGTAATGATAAATCTATACTAATTGAAAATCTGGACCTCTCTGTTGTAATTGACTTTTTTAGCCAGATGGATAGACAGGGGCCAGGCAGTGAGGAGATTACTCTTAAGGCTTTAAACTTTATTGATTTAACCGGCTCTGTTGGTGGATTGAGGATTGCCGATATGGGATGCGGTACAGGCGGACAAACGATAAGCCTGGCACATAACACATCGGCTCACATAACTGCTTTTGATATATTTCCCGGGATGATAGACGTTCTGCAGCACAGGGTTCGCAAACTGGGACTGCATAAGAGGATAACCGGGGTTGTCGCTTCTATGGACCGTATCCCTTTTGACGGGAACGGATTTGATGTGATTTGGGCAGAAGGGGCTATCTACCACATCGGCTTTGAAAGGGGGCTCAACTTGTGGACCGAGTATCTAAAAAAAGGGGGGTATGTTGCTGTATCCGATATGGTTTGGCTTAGCGACAAAAGACCAGCCGAAATCGAGAGGTATATGTGCGACAATGTTCCTGAGATCAACACCCCATCGTATAAAATAAGGCAGATAGAGGAGGCAGGATATCTGCCTGTTGCCTCTTTTTTTCTTCCCGATAACTGTTGGACAGAAAACTACTATCGCCCAATGGCCGAACTGTTTGAAGGATTCCTGCAAGAGCAGGGACCAAGCGAAGCGGTGGTCGAATTCGTGGAACGCCAGAGGGAGGAGATAGCCATGTACGAAAAATACAGTGAGTACTATGGCTATATGTTCTTTATTGCAAAAAAACTCAACTAACATTAAAACTAGAAATCATGAATTTAATTATAAAAAGCACAGACAGAAACGAATTTTTTCAAACAGAATGCCTCACACGCGAGGCATTCTGGAACCTATACAAACCCGGTTGTGACGAGCATCTGGTACTACATCAACTCAGACAGTCAGTTTGTTATGTGCCAAGACTAGACATAGTGGCATTATCAGACGGAGAGATAGTGGGGCATGTGATCTCTACCATTGCAAAGGTTTCTGATTGTAAGGGGATAGACCACGAAGTTCTTTGCGTCGGTCCAATATCGGTAACCACGGGCTTGCAGGGGAAGGGGATAGGATCGCAGCTTATGAGACATTCCATAGGTGTCGCCACAATTATGGGATTTAAAGCGATGATTCTTTTTGGGGATCCAGCCTACTACAGCCGCTTCGGATTTGAAAACGCTCAGAGGTATACCATAGTTACACGGGACAATCAGAATTTCGACCCATTTATGGCTCTTGAACTGCAGCCAGGTTCTTTAACTGGCATAACAGGAAGATTCTTCGAAGATGATGCCTTTCTGACTACCGAAACCGACCTTGAGTTTTTTGAAAAGCTGTTTCCGGCAAGAGAGAAGGGCAAACCAAAAATAATCCTGCCAATATAGTCTATATGTGATTTTTGTAATTGTTTTGTATATTTATAAAAATTTTTCTGACAATCAAAAAACTGACAGATATGAAACAAACGATTTTTTCTTTTGTAATTATTATTCTGTCCTTTGGCTGCACAAAGGAGAACTTTGATGTACATGATCCAGATGTAGAAATATTTGTTTCCCAGCTGAAAAACGGCACATATGACGAATATGAGATAAACGATGACGGGGAACAGCTATGGACAATATTACCCTCTTTTAATAAGAACCATATCCCGTTGCTTTTAGAAAGAGCAAAAGATACAAGTATGGTGACACCTTGCTCTCATTTTCCCGTCAATCCAGTTTCTTCAATACGGCCATACAGAATTAGTAAAAATGGGAAAGAGAGTATAATGATTGGAGAATACCTGCTATGGTGTGTAGAAGCGGCAATTAATGGCCATTTTGTCTCTTTGACACCAATATTGACAGACGAAGAAAATCCGAACAGGAACCTTAGTGGGCTAGAGATACTGGAAATGAGGGCAAGATATCTGAACTGGTGGATCACCTACGGAAAGGTTGGTGATGAAGGTGTTTCTCCTCTAAACGGAACTCCTTACAGATGGAGATGAAATTGGTTAAAGTAAACAAAAATTAATAGAATGCCATTATGATAGCTTTAATAGATAATGATGTTGTCTTGCGGGAATTGACCGAAGAGGATATTCCAAAACTTGCAGAATATGCTAATAATGAAAAAGTAAGCATAAATCTGAGAGATGCTTTTCCTTGTCCGTATACAATTGATGATGCAAAGAGATTTGTTGAAATGGTTGATAGACAAGATCCAAAAACTTTTTTTGCAATAGAATATAATGGCAGCTATGTGGGGAACATCAGTTTGTCATTAGGGAGTGATGTATATAGAAAAAGTGCCGAGATTGGCTATTTTATAGGTGAGCCTTTCTGGAATAAAGGGATTGCCAGTAAGGCAGTCAGATTAATCACAGAATATGGGTTTGAAAAATTCGATATAGTCAGGATCTATACAGGGATTTTCGAATATAATAAGGCATCACAAAGAGTTCTTGAGAAATGTGGATTTGTAAAAGAAGCAGTTTTTAAAAAGTCAATTTTTAAAAAAGGAGAGCTGTATGACGAGTTAAGATTTGCTTTACTAAGAAAAATTCATTGACGGTATGAATATGAAGTACAAAATATACGTAAACAAGCATTTACTTGTGGACGTACTAGAAGGAACAATCATTTTGCCTGACCTTGACAGACTTTTTAGACAAGAGGTATCTGACCCGGACTTTAAATTCGTTAATAGTGTATTGTCGGACATCTCAAATGCTCATCTAAATGTTTCAATTGACGAAGTGCAGAAGTTTGCAAATATTTTGGTCTCTACTGACAAGGATATCCCTCTTAGATGGGCAATACTTACAAGTGAGCCAAAACAAACGGCCATGTCTTTCTTGCTTAAGCAGAATGAAATTTTCACTAATATTGTAGGGGTTTTTACTACATTGGAAGCCTGCAATCAGTTTCTGGAACAGTCAATAGACAAACAGTGCTTTTACGAGGAAGACTATATTGTTTTATCTTAGGGAAGAAGATTTAATTTTGATATTATATACAAATCCAAAACTTTTCTAAAAAAAATATATGGCAAACATCTGGGCAAAGAAATCAATTGTAGAACTACAGAGCGAAGCTTCTGACGAAAAAAACGGTTTAAAGAGGACACTTAGCAGGTTAAATCTTGTCGCATTGGGAGTTGGAGGTATTATAGGGGCCGGGATTTTTGTCCTCACAGGCCAGACTGCGGCAACATACGCAGGCCCTTCGATAGTGATTTCATTCGTTATTGCGGCTATAGCCTGCGGTTTTGCAGGTTTATGCTACGCAGAATTCGCATCGATGATTCCAATAGCGGGCAGTGCATATACCTATGCCTATTCTACTCTGGGTGAATTTATTGCATGGATAATTGGATGGGATCTCATACTTGAATATCTGTTTGGAGCAGCAACTGTTGCAGTTGGTTGGTCGGGATATGTTGTAAGTTTCCTGAACGATTTTGGAATATCGTTACCCACATCAATTGCTAGTTCTCCTCTTATTTTTGACACAGCGACAGGTGCGTGGAGCACAACCGGTGCCGTTATAAACTTTCCCGCTGTTTTCATTGTCGGCATAATAACCACTCTGCTTGTTATCGGCATAAAGGAGTCTGCCAATTTCAACAACATAATTGTAGTGGTAAAGGTTGCGATTATTCTGTTATTTATTGGTTTTGGCGCGAGTTTTATTAATACTGACAACTGGACACCATTCATACCTCAAAATACGGGTGTCTTCGGACAATTCGGATGGAGTGGAATAATGAGGGCCGCCGGTGTAATTTTCTTTGCCTATATCGGATTTGACGCCATTTCTACAACAGCTCAGGAGGCAAAAAATCCACAGAAAGACATGCCATGGGGCATATTGGGGTCATTGGCAGTCTGCACTGTCCTTTATATCCTGGTCGGCTTGGTTATGACAGGAATCGTACCCTACCCAAATCTAAATGACCCTGCCCCAGTCGCTCTTGCAGTGAACACAGCGGGAGAGGGGCTGGTATGGCTGAGGTATCCGATAAAAATAGGAGCAATTGCCGGACTCTCTTCAGTTGTACTGATTTTGCTCATGGGGCAGCCGAGGATATTTTATTCAATGTCTAAAGATGGCCTTCTACCTTCTGTTTTCAGCAAGGTTCATCCTAAATTCAGAACGCCTTATATCACAACTATATTGACTGGAGTTGTTGCCGGTGTAGTTGCGGGACTCTTCCCTATAGGATTGTTAGGCGAACTTGTTTCTATTGGAACGCTCCTTGCCTTTGTAATTGTGAGTGGCGGTGTACTTGTTCTCAGATACAAACAGCCAGATCTGGAACGACCTTTCAAGGCACCATTTTTTCCAGTGGTCCCTATTCTCGGCATTCTATCATCGGGAATAGTTATGCTGATGCTGCCTGGCAGTACGTGGTCACGCCTTTTAATATGGCTGGGAATAGGTCTTGTAATCTACTTCTTTTACGGGAGAAAACATAGCAAACTAGGGAACTCAAATGAGACCAATAAATAATAGTTATGAGCGATATTCAGATCATTGACCTTACTCCGGAAAACATTGCCGATTATGGTGTTTGTGGATATAAAGATGTAAATAAACATAAGGAGTTAAGAAACAAAATTGAATGGTTTAAAGAATACTATTCCAAAGGATTAAGGATAAAAGCACTTATCTCAGTAAAAGGGGGATATCAAGGGATGCTTGAATATCTACCCGGAAAATTTGCTCATCGTCCGGTAAATGCAGATGGCTACATGTTTATTCATTGCATATTTGTAGGGTTTAAATCTGAATTTAAGGGGAAAGGCTATGCATCCTCGTTAATTCAAGAATGTATTAATGAAGCCAGAAGCGAAAAGATGACAGGAGTTGCTGTTGTCACAAGAAAAGGATCATTCATGGCTAACGAAGAGATTTTCCTAAAAAATGGATTTGAGATTGTAGATAGTGCTGAGCCGGATTTTAATTTGCTGGCAATAAAATTTGATAAGAATTCGCTCAGCCCGAGCTTTAAAACAGATATGCTTGCAAGCCTGAATAAATATAAAAATGGAATAACTATCATACGATCTGTCCAGTGTCCCTATACAGAGAAAAATGTAAATGCAATTTTAGAAACGGCAGTTAAGAAGTATAATCTTAAGGTAAATCTGGTTGACTTACAAGATTCGGAATCTGTTCAAGACACCCCTTGTGCATTTGGAACATTTTGTATTATCTACAATGGCGAAGTTATTAGTTATCACCCTATAAGTAATACCCGGTTTGAAAACATAATGAATAAGATGCTTGAAAAAGCTCAATAGAGAAAACTAAAATGCAGAAAACTGTCACCATATATAGTGTAATGGTTTTAATACTATTACAGATATTCATACAACCTTCAGCCGGATATGCTCAGACATTATTGAACGGACCTCAGAAGATTGTGATTGACACTAAGCGGGACAGACTCTTGGTGTCAAATGCCAATTCCGGTGATATAATACAAATTGACAATAGAGGAAATCAAACCTTTTTTATTAAGGGTGCAGATTTTATAGATGGAATGGAGATAGTAGGAGATACTGTTTATGGTGTCTGTAGCAATAGGAAAATAAAAGCTTATAGTCTGGTGACCAGAAAACTTGTAGCAGATATCACCTTCACGGGATCTTCCGCCAACTATTTATCGAGTGTAGCATCTGATTCATCGGGACATCTCTTCATATCTTGTCCGTTGTTAAACGAAATTTACAAGATGGACATTAAGAATCTTTCCTATAGCGTATTTGCAAGAGGTAAAGAGTTGAACAAACCGAATGGAATTCTTTTTGAAAAAGAGAGAAACAGGATTGTGGTCATAGATGATTCCCCAAATTCAAAGATTCATGCCATTGACCTGGCAGATTCGTTGGTCACGACACTTTTAACAACAACTTTTAACAGCCCAGACGGAATTATTAGAGACAAATTTGGAAATTATTATGTTGGGGGATATTATCTTAGTGGAATATACAGGATAGATTCTGCATTGAATAATGTAGTTGAGCTTTTTTTTAAAGGGACAACTATGGTTTATCCAACTTACGATGAAAAAAGTCATTCGATCCTTGTTACTCACTATGATGCTAATACATGGGAACGTATAGCATTAAGCAATTTTAGTATAACTTTGCGTAATCATAAAACAAGTAAATTATAATGAGAATATTAAGTGGACTTTTAGTGATATCGATCATAAGTGTTGTTTCATCATGTAAAAAATCGGAACCGGCAGATACTGCATTAAACCCATTCAGCAATGGCGGCAAAGAGAGGAACATGATAGTTGTAATGAGCGATATTCATCTTGGTGCCGATCTCACTTATACTGAATGCAAAGAGAACCTTGGAGCCCTTGAAAAGCTGCTCAAACAGATAAAAGCAGCTCCAAATGTCAAAGAACTTGTCATTGCCGGAGATATGCTTGATGAATGGTTTATACCGGCTACCGTAGATACATATCAAGGAAAGGATCAGAACGATTTTGTACAACGTATCGCGACAGCCAATAAAGGTGTTATTGATGCGTTTAACAGTATAATTCGTGAGGGAAAGATTCTTGTTACTTATGTTCCCGGTAACCACGACCTGACAATTACTGCTGCAAATGTCAACAGGATACTTCCGGGAATCCATCAGGCTCGGGATACAGAGCAGGGTTTAGGCACCTATTCTCCGGCTGACAATCCAAAAATAGCTATTGAACACGGTCACCGTTACAATTTCTTCTGTGCACCTGACCCGATATCAAATCAGGATGTCGCGCCGGGAACAATAACGCCTCCGGGGTACTTTTATACAAGGATAGGCGTACTTAGTTTTGTCCAGAATTTCCCGCCTGCAGGCGATATAATGCCGGTTGTCACTCCAAATGCTTCAGGCAATGGGAGCCAGACATTGCTCTTCATATATTGGAACGTATGGAACAGAGCATTAAGTAAATATACGATATCAAATAAATTTGATGAGAAGATAATTGTAACAAATATTGATGGGTTAAAAGGTTCATATTCTGTAAACGATCTGTTGCCTTTTCAAAAAATTGCCGGAGGGGTTATAGATGTCGGTCTTTATAAGGGAATTCAGGATTCCTGGAGCCAAAGACAAACACTCAATCATGTTGCTGTAAGCATTCCGGCTTCTCAAGCGATTGCAAATGCAGCTAAGGCAAGTGAATCGGATGATCAGGCAAAGAATCAGTACTTCCTGAATCCGGCTTCTGATAAAAGAATAGTCATCTTCGGGCATACTCACGACCCCAAAATTATTGCTTCAGATAATTATAATGGACAGAAATCAATTTATGCGAACACTGGTACATGGATAGATCATAATTCTGTGGTCCCTACAATAATGAGTTTTGTAGTAATTACCCCTCAGAATGCAAGCGCCTCCTCTTGGACCTTTGTGAAACTTTATAATTTTGAAAATGAGGTTGTAACAAAAATGGCTGCAGACTCATTACGTTTTTAAACTATTCAATCAAATAAAAGAGATGAAAAAAACATTTTTACTCTCATTTCTGTTGATACTTATATCAACAACACTTTTTGCGACCGACTACTATTATTATCGTCTCCGTTTCGAAATACACGAAGTTTCCATAAATGGGGAAAAAGCCAATTATCCTGTTGTAGCATATTCTCGTGATTTCAAGGGAGCTGATGTGATTACAGCCATAGACGGGGTTAGTACAAAGAATCTTTCGGAAGATGCTGTTTATGATTTATTTGAGTCTAAGCAATCCACTACATTTACCATAAGACGCTGGAATAATGAGTTAAGAAAATCTCTTGTCGGATTACCCAGCTCCTGCCATCCGTCAAATGTATTATCTGAAGATGAATTACGTGTGCTCTACAAAAATTCCAAGGCACTGTTTTTCTCGGGGTATGACCAGTATAGAGATAAAAATGAAGATTTCTTTAAGTACAAAACCTATGATATTGAATTTGCTGAGAGTGGTTGTTCTGCAATGGATAAAAAAATGTTTGCAGATGATTTAATAAAAGAGTTATCCTCTTTCGGATTGGAAAGAAATACTGAAAACCCTCAAATACTATTTGTTGTTGAACTATTTACAGGTAAGAAAGAACAATATATACAACCTACAACCTCAATAAATACTCAGTACAAGTATGGTTATGATATTTTCAACGGCTGGGGAGCGCGACAGTATATTACCTCGCAGCAACATGAAGGTCATACCGATGTAAGCTATCTATACAAAGTAAGCGTATCGGTCATGGATGTAGCTCAGCTGAAACAAAAGCCTACTGTACCACCGGTTATCTGGTCGGCAAATTGCTCGAATGAAACAGACAATAAACAAACAATAATAGGTTATGCTCAGCAGAATTTTTTCTCGGAAGCATTTTCTACTTTCAAACCAATACCTGTTTTTGTTTGTCCGGTTTTTACCGGTACTTGCCAAAACCTTGGTGTATATTTCGATGGTAATGATCCATCGGTTGTTGCTTGCGTCGATCCCAATGGGACAGGAGCTAAAGCTGGGTTAAAAACGGGAAACAAAATACTATCGTACAAAGACACATATGAAATTCATTTCTCTAACGGAACTGTAGGTAAAGATGCCAGAAGTTATGGGGAAAAATTTGTCCCTTCACAAGTAGTTCCATCTTTTCAGTCTCTCAGAAAATTATGGAGAATGTCATACTCTTATGGTAATAATGGGAAACCCCTATCAGAAGGATTAATCCCAAATTACTACTATATAAAAGAGGGTA
>Ga0209639_1002241_pt1 | contig 15925 bp, 7 predicted proteins | sample EPASupsiteHSE605_FD_187268 | JGI IMG/M metagenome (GOLD analysis project Ga0209639, IMG submission 187268) | Bioremediated contaminated groundwater from EPA Superfund site, New Mexico - Sample HSE6-05 (SPAdes) (version 2) | ecosystem: Environmental > Aquatic > Deep subsurface > Groundwater >...
TTAGGAAATGAGAATGAATCATTGAAGCAATCTATTGATACATTAGGAAATGAGAATGAATCATTGAAGACTGAAAATTCAACAATCAGAAATGAGAATGAATCATTGAAGACTGAAAATTCAACAACTAGAAATGAGAATGAATCATTGAAGACTGAAAATTCAACAATCAGAAGTGAAAATGAATCAATGAAGCAATCTATTGATACATTAGGAAATGAGTATGAATCATTGAATGAATCTATTGATACATTAGGAAATGAAAATGAATCATTGAAGAAATCTATTGATACATTAGGAAACGAGAATGAATCATTGAAGACTGAAAATTCAACAATCAGAAATGAAAATGAATCATTGAAGACTGAAAATGCAACAATCAGAAGTGAAAATGAATCAATGAAGCAATCTATTGATACATTAGGAAATGAGAATGAATCAATGAAGCAATCTATTGATACATTAGGAAACGAGAATGAATCATTGAAGACTGAAAATTCAACAATCAGAAGTGAAAATGAATCAATGAAGCAATCTATTGATACATTAGGAAATGAGAATGAATCATTGAAGCAATCTATTGATGCATTAGGAAATGAGATTGAATCATTGAAGACTGAAAATTCAACAATCAGAAGTGAAAATGAATCATTGAAGACTGAAAATTCAACAATCAGAAATGAAAATGAATCATTGAAGACTGAAAATGCAACAATCAGAAGTGAAAATGAATCAATGAAGCAATCTATTGATACATTAGGAAATGAGAATGAATCATTGAAGCAATCTATTGATACATTAGGAAACGAGAATGAATCATTGAAGACTGAAAATTCAACAATCAGAAGTGAAAATGAATCAATGAAGCAATCTATTGATACATTAGGAAATGAGAATGAATCATTGAAGACTGAAAATTCAACAATCAGAAATGAAAATGAATCATTGAAGGCTGAAAATTCAACAATCAGAAGTGAAAATGCAACAACCAGAAGTGAGATTGAATTATTGAAAACTGAAAATTCAACAACTAGAAATGAGAATGAATCATTGAAGACTGAAAATTCAACAATCAGAAGTGAAAATGAATCAATGAAGCAATCTATTGATACATTAGGAAATGAGAATGAATCATTGAAGCAATCTATTGATACATTAGGAAATGAGAATGAATCATTGAAGCAATCTATTGATACATTAGGAAATGAGAATGAATCATTGAAGACTGAAAATTCAACAATCAGAAATGAGAATGAATCATTGAAGACTGAAAATTCAACAATCAGAAGTGAAAATGAATCAATGAAGAAATCTATTGATACATTAGGAAATGAGTATGAATCATTGAATGAATCTATTGATACATTAGGAAATGAGAATGAATCATTGAAGACTGAAAATTCAACAATCAGAAATGAGAATGAATCATTGAAGACTGAAAATTCAACAATCAGAAGTGAGAATGAATCATTGAAGCAATCTATTGATACATTAGGAAATGAGATTGAATCATTGAATAATGATAATTTATTCATCAAAAACGAGAATATCAATTTAAAGAAATCTATTGATGAATTAGAGAATGAGATAGAAATCAGCCAAAATACTGAATCTGATTTGAAGAAGAAAATTGAACAACTTATAGACCATGTTAATGAACTAAATGCAGATTGTGATCAAAAAAATAATCGAATATCCGAGATTCAATCCAGTAATGATGAATTAGTTGGGGCATTAAGTCGTCTTTCTTGTTCATTGGACCAGTATAGAAATCAGAATGAGATTATTCAAAAAGAAAAAGCCATTATTAGCAATCAGCATGAAGAGATGTTGCATCAATATGATTTACTTAAAGGTAAAAACATTGAACTTAACACGGTATTGCTGAACATGAATAAAGATAAGGAAGCTTTGAACAATCAAATTAATGGATTTATGGTTGAAAATGAGAGAATAAACATTGAAATGTCAAAGTTAGCACAAAAACTAGAATTGAGTCAGCAAAACAATAACAGTATTATTGGTATAAACCAAGGTTTAACAAAAGAAACCAATTCGATGAAGAAGCAAAATGTCGCTGCTCTAAATCAAATTGATATACTTAAAAGAGAACTTGAGGAGAAAAATTCCTCTCTTATTACATATGAAGGAGATTTAGAGTTGCTCAAATCCGAAAAATCTAGTTTGATTACCCAGATAGATCGTTTTAAGGCTGATTTTGAGAAAGTTTCACACTTATATGAAGAATTAAGATTATCAATAAAACTCTCCAAAGATGAGAATGAAAAACTTTTAAATGGAGTTACTACCCTGAAGAGACAAAACACATCTTTAAATAATACAAATTCTGAACTAAACGAAACAATTGGCGCAATGGGTGCGGAGATAAATGATCTTTCAAAGAAATTAGAAGCCCTTGGTAAGGAGAAAGATTTGCTTTTATCATCTTTTTCAGATAATAGAATGAGATTTTCTGAACTTGAAGGGAAAATATGCTCTTTAGAAGCATCCAATTCTGACTTCAAAGAAACAAATTCGATTCTTATTAGGGAAATAGAGAGTATCAAACAACAGAATTCAAGCCTAAAGCAATCAATTACATCATATTCTAGCCAGCTGGAAGAGCAAACCACAAAGAATGAGGTTTTGAATAGTCGATTTGCAGCCCTTCAGAATGAAATGGTTATAAAAAGCCCCAAAGGATCACGTGGTTCCAATGAACCTATTAATCCAAGCATTCTAACTCAAAATCCAATCGAAAGGAATGATTTAACAAATGAAGAACCAATTATATCCAGGCTGATTGAAGAGTTTTCTAACACAGATGATCTTTCTTTCATTACTGAAAATCACCAAAAAAGGCTGCCACAAAGCCCGAGTACATTATCACTGCTGTCATCGATTGACTTTTTAGTACACATTAAACTGATCTCCTCATCTGAAACCGAAATATCAGAATTTCTTGATACTTCAACCCCAAATGTTCGATCCACTGTTGTGAATATTTTTGATCAGATTCAGAAAAGCATGATTGTATTCCTCGATTCCTTGAATGAAAGAGTGAATTATTTCTTTAGTACAATATCCCAGATTTTTGCATTTAAAACAGTGCCTAATGTAAGCCTTCACACAATATCAGATGTTTCTGTACTATCAAATGCAACAATTGAGCTTAGGAGCCATATTAAATCATATATGAATAAGTTAGCCTCTGCATACAGGAAAGGACAACAAAGAATTAATGATCTTGAAGCTGTGAAATTATCTCTGGAGAATCATGTTAGAGAATTAGATGAATATACTCAAAAGAATCAAGGAATGATATCAGAAAAGTTTAGATTATCATATGGGAAATTAAAAGCACGTGTGAAAGCATATGATAGAGACCAGCTCACAGCAAAGAGAGTATTGTTATCTGCATCGCAAAAACTACAATCTGAGATCAGTATTGATGTCAATTTGGTGACATTTGCAAAGAGCTTCATCATGAAATTCCCTGTCGAAATCTTGTCTACTGCTTCTCTTCGTATTGAAACAAAATTATTTGATATAGACAAAAGGCTCTTAAAACTGGCTACAGGAGTCAATCGAATTATCCAAAAGAATGACAAACTCATCACAACATTGTGTAATAAGAACTCATCTCATCCTGTAGTTGTGAACGATACGTATGCAACTGTGATCAAGTTTTTGTTTCCAAACCTCAATCCAAGCTCTTCTCATAAAGACATAATGGCGAAGCTCACAAGGCTTCAAGGAACGCTTGTTGCAATGTTCCATCTTATTCCAGGGTCTACTGCTCCAAAACAGCAAACCATTTTCGAATTAGTAGGAGCTCTCCGAAAAGCCCTTTCAAGCAATCCTTCAGATTCTACAGGTGAACAATCAGTAGATTTGTCTCTATCTGATGTTGCAATTACCCAAAAAGGAAGACTTTATGAGTATGAACAAAAAATTAACTATTTCATGGACCTGTTTCAGCACTCAATGACTTATGAACAGGTTGCTGCAAGTCTATGCCAAATTTTACGTATTGAACCTACCACCCCTAAGATCACAGAAGATGATATTAGGAAACTTTTTGAAGCTATACAAGAGGAAGTTGAATTAGCTGAGACTTTGAAAGAAAGAGTGATAATGAACAAAGAAATTGCAGAAAGTATTGCCAAAGGCTTGGGAAACAAGATACCACAAAGCGTGTCCCAATTGCTTCAAAAACTATGTGACTAAAAATAAATATTATATATATATTACATTATTTATTGGGAATCCATTTCTTCTAAGAAGGGTTTTTTGGATTTTGGTAAGAATGTGAAAGGATTTAGGGAAGATTCATTAAGTCCTGGTGGAAGAGATAATATTGATTCTGGTTTTAAAATCTGAAACAAAGATTCAAAAAATGGAGAGTTAACAAGTGTGGACTTACTTCCAATAAAAATAAGTTTCCTTTTTGCTCGGGTTATGGCTACATTCAATCTTTGCCAATCAGATCCATGGGATCCTGGAGATTTTCTTTGGTTGCTTTTGACAGTAGAATATATTATGCAATCTTTGTCTCGGCCTTGAAATTTATCAACTGTATGACATTCAATAGAATTAGCGATGGAATTATAAGAAGACAGTATACTTTGATGATATTGGCTTGAGAATTGCATTTGCTTATAAATTGCAAGTTTTATCATTGAAATCTGGGCTCTATAAGGTGATATAATCCCTATAGAATCTGTTCCTAATCCTGCCAAAATCATGGATACAACTATCATCCCTATTGCAGATGCCTCGCCAGTATTCTCTTTAGATCCCTTTGATGCACTTTCATAGAACTCAACACAGTCTGTATCGATAAAAACAACAGAAGGTTTGGGTTGAAGTACTAATTTAATCCATTGTTGATGAAATCGATGAAAACTCTCAATAATATCTAATGTTGGGAAATGTAATTTGGAATTAGCTGTTGATGCGTCACCGCTTCTCATCCTAAAACCATAAACTAAACGATTGCATAATTCTAGAATATCTTTGTTCATTCTGTATTGTGTTCTGAGTGTGACTAATGCATGAGGGTGTCTTTCACATAACAATTTAAACAATGATGATGGTGAATGGATTGAGAGATCAGAACGGTATCTCTGAATTGGTGGTAATTGATAATGATCGCCAACAAGAATAAACCTCTCACATCGAGATAAAGGACCCAGAACTGCTGTTAAGGATATTTGTGATGCTTCATCTATAACGCAAACATTAAAAATCCTATTCAATATGAACGGATGCTGAAATCCTAAACAAGTAGTTGCATAGACATATATATTCTTCATTTTTTCGGCTAATTCTTCAGGTGTGCCGCTTTCAGAAACAAGGTTCTCTGCAGTAAACCGACGGATGTTTCCATGTAAAGAATCATGTTTACCAATTCTAATAAAATCAACATTAGCTTCAATAAGTTTCATACAAAGATTATCTACAGCAGAGTGTGTATACGCTGCTATTAAGACAGATATCTTTTTCTCAGCAAAAATCCTAATCAATGATGCAATAGTGGTGGTTTTTCCGGTACCTGGCATACCGAGAAGCAAGGTATAGTCCTGTGATGCAATTGCTGTTTTTATTGCCAATATCTGATCATCATTCTTTTTCAAATCAGAAAAATCTAATGAATCATCTAGTGGTAAAAACTGTGGTGGTCGCAAATCGACAATAAGTTCTCTTAGGTTTTTTGATACTAAACTAGTTTGACAGAATAATCCAATTAAATTTGACCTACATATTTCAATGCTCCTTGAACTTTCCCATATATCTAAACAAATATTGTCCTCATCTTCATCTAATGATGACTCAAGGATTTCAATTTTTATAAAAATGTCCGAAATATTAATAATAACCCCTCTACCAACCACAGGGGGAACTCCATCTCTAGTAATCATGACATAATTTGAAACCTGTAAAGAAGAATGAGATATAACATCTTTGCTTGTAGCCATAAATTCAACTTCATTGTTTTTTCCATTCTTTGTCTTAAGCCCAGATACTGCAACGCCCATAGCAACACGTTTATTAAGGGGCGTCATCCATAAGCGTATCTGAGTATTTCTTGATATCATTATTTCTTCAATGTGAGTATTTTCCCAAAAATTATAAAACTCCCTATGTTTTGGACTAGGGATATAATCCAGCTGCCTTGATAGAAACCTTTTAATAGGAGAATCTCCATTATCCAAAAAAGAGCACACTGATTTCCCGTCACAAAATTTGCACCCATTCTCAGATGATAATGTTGGTGGTACCGATCCGTGAGATATACCATGTGCAATTGTATTTCTCATCATAATTATACTCATAAGCTCAACATGTCTGGGGTTAATTCCATATGAAACAGAATCTTTCATATAATATAAAATCCCAGTATTTGATGCTTTTTCACGATACTTCTCTTTCATTAGAAAAATATATGAAGAGAGCTGAAGAACATTTGATGATCTAACATTTCCCTTATCAGATCCGCCTGACTTTATTTCCAAAGGATAGAGGATACCATTTTCCTGCAAAACAATATCAATTTGTCCCTTAAGTCCCCATTGAAATGACCATAGATTCTCTTCATCTTTGGCAAACTGGGTTCCATAAGGAGGGAGACCCTGAATCGGAAAATGTACTCCTGTTTTTGGAATCCCATCTATAAAAGAACTCCCTGTGCTTTTAATAGATAAAGATCTCGCAATCATTTTAATCTGTGAAACCAGATAACTCATTTCGGCAGTAAATGACTCTATTGAGTGCCCAATAACATATAGCATTTCTGTTTCATTCCCTAATAGCTTTTGCAAAACATTATCAATCTCATCTTCTAGAAGACCACCTAAAACTTTTTGCATTAGTATGTGGGCGAATGTACCTCTCACTAAAATTGCTGAAGTGGGACCTTGAGGAAGAATACTATTAATGTATGATGAACGCATACATTGCTGTGCTTGAGCCATTTGCGTACCAGAAATCAAAACATGAGGAAGGATAACAATGAAACCTTTTTGATCATTGATCACTGTTGACAATTTATTAGTATATATTCCCCTTTCATCGGTTTTGTATTCCCAATCATTGAAAACAAATATAGGATCGCCAATTGATATCAGAGACCTGATCCATGTGCCATGAAGATGTACAAATCTCTCTTCATTTCCACATCCGGGCCACAATCTAACAACAATTTCGTAATACTTTGTTTTTGGATCTATCATCTCGAAATAATCTATAACAATAAATAGTGGTTGCGCTTCAGAAACAGGAAATGGGGTATCAGCAAAACCATAGGATGCTGTGGGCGATTCTTTCACAGTCTGATCATCCAACAAAAGGTAAACTTCTTGATGTAGAGATGGGAATTCGAATGAAAAGTCATCGCCTTCACTATCAGATAAAAAGCTACACATATATATTTAAAACACAGATAGAAATGATTCATCCAACTCATGAAATGAGCATGATTTAGGAAAGTTCCCTTCAAGGTTCCCTTTCCTAAAAGATTGCTGATGCTTCTCTTGAATTGCACATGTTTCGGGAAATGGCTCTTCTGTGAGAAAAGGATGGTGAAGAGCCTCATAAGCAGACATTCTTTGATCTGGATCTATTTGCAAGAGGGAAAGAATAAAGTGAGTAAAACATTCCAAAGATACTATCTCTTCTTCTGATTGGACCGGAACATGATTGAGTATTAATTCAGGCAAAGATGCTCCTCCATTATCAATAATTCTGGTTGAATAAGAATGCTTTTCAACAATAATGCTCTCTTGATCAGATTTCAGCTTGTATCCATCTCTCCCATAGTCGAAAAACTTATACCATCCTTTTGATTGAGAAATCATGCTCTCTGGAAATTCCCCTAACATGAATGACATTGTGTGAATAACATCATATTCATTTTCGCATGCAAACAAAGCAAAATCAAGAAAGAGCTCGGCCCCGATACAGCCAGCGCTCCACAAATCAATTTTGTACGTACTTTGCAGTCCCAAGACTATCTCTGGGCTCCTATAAAATCTTGACTGCATGTATTGCCCAAGCGGGGGCTCAGAAAGTGTTGCTGATCCCAGATCAATAATGTGTATATTTTCATCACTTTCGTTCGAAAACAAAATGTTATCTGGTTTCAAATCGCAGTGGGTAACTCCGTTGGAGTGTAGAAAATCCAATCCCAAGAGAATTTGCACCATAATATTTCGAATCATAGCCAATTGCTTGGTAATTGAACCACTTTGAAAAATACCCTCAAATAATGATCTGAAAAGAAGTGGAAAAACCAGAACTATGTGTCCATCTAGTTCAAATGAAGATACTGGCTGGACAATTATCGATTTTCCAGGGTGATCAGATGTATTTTCGAGTAAATGGTGAACATATATTTCACCGATCCCAGTGGCTCTATATTGAGGCAAATTTCTAATAATTTTAAGAGCATAAAAGCTCAAAGGATCCTGTATCATCTGACATTTAAACACATATGAAAACGTACCATTCCCAAGAATATCGATCACTCTAAAACAATTACCTTCAGAGTCTTGAAAAACATCGTTTATATATACAATACGATGGCCATCATTCGTTACGCTTCCTGAACCAGAAAAACCCTCATCAGCATTCAAAACACGACCCAAATTGAATTCCCCCTCCTCATATGCATAAGGATCAATCATTTGATACGTGTCCTTAACCAGAAGAGTAGCAAAGTCTAATACACACGACATTTTGTTAAGAACACTATTTCAATAACTCTAATTGAAACACTTCTCAACATATTCACAATCATTTCAATAACTTATTCTCAGAAAATGTGAAAAATGGTTTATTTCAACAGTATAAAATAATCGGATTTGGCTCAAAACTTGAAGAAAAACTATTGTCAGTATTTACTTTCTAAATCTGTAGGTCCTCATTGTTTCTATATAGCCAGCTTGGCAACGCGAATCGGAAATACTTACCAATCACTGGTGTATTTCTTAGAACTGTTATTAACTTCGGTAAAAACCCGCCAAACATCAGAAATATTCCCAAAAGCTGGATAATTCCACCGAAAACATTCCTTTTGAACAAAACCAATACAATACCAATAAATATTGTGATGGACCCGTACATCCTCTTCTTGCTGATCACGAACTGCAAAAACTTTGTTGGGCCAAGGATTAAAAATACGCCCACAAAGAACAATAGGTCTGATACTATGAGGGTTCTGGTTTTAAAACCAGAAAATATAGAGGAAAGAAACGACATTCCACCAGCTATGGTAAAGAGGGTCCCCATATTCTTGAATCTTGTCTCATTGTCTCGCATTGATAAAGGGTAAAATGGCCAAATTGTTCAATGTCTGTCTCACAGGATGAAATGAATTTCCTCATATGGAAGTATCTTCAAGAGAATGGGTTTCCTCATTCCGCGTTCATTTTTGGGTCGGAATCTCTTGCGGAATCGACAAATATTTCAGCATCACAGATGCCACCAGGAGCGCTGATCACTCTGTTACAGAAGAGTCTTCAATATATGAAGCTGGAAAAGTCCATTATAGAAGCGAAAAAGAATCCGAATTCTCCTGTTGCGCAGGGAATTAGCCGGATTGAGAACGAGTATAAGTAAAAATTTGTTATGATCCTGTCGGTGTTTGCATAGCTTTGACAAGCAACTGGGCATCTAATTCTATTTGATCTTGATTATGCTTATAGTCCATCCAACTGCTTCGAATTAGGGGTTTCTCGTTTGGGAGCGATATTGGTGATTTTTTCGCGGAAGATGAATCACCCTCCGCAAAAAATTCACTTCCGGCCGTAAAGACATCAAAAGATAGAGTACTATCGAGGATTCTGCTTTGCAATGGTAAATCCATCCTGTTTAATCCCGATCTCACAATTTGAGCGAGATCTAGCTTGGCATAAGCAACTTCTTGATTGTTGTTTCCGTTCGGATCCTGAATTATTAGCGATATTTCAACAACAGATGCAGCGGCTCGGCCACTTGCATCTCTCGTTATCACCCTCGAAAACTCGATCATATTTGACCACTTAATACAGGAATTAACTGCGGGCTCAAAGTTTGTCGTGAACGTATTAAAGCGAAAATGCATCCGAAGAGAGCATACTTTGCTGAAAAAAGGTACCCTATTAACAGTGATGTTGTAAAACTGAAATGAAACACTGCATGAAGATGTAGCATCCAGGTGACTAAGAGGGGTCGACATTATTTAATCGTCTTTTGTGTAAACTTGTTAAAATTCCAGCGGTTATCATTTTCAAATGACTCAGTCACTTACAGAGTTTATTGCTTCTGTTAGACTTGCTGACAGCATTGAACACGAAAGGTTTCTTATCAATAGTGAGCAGGCTGATATTAGGACATATATTCGTGAAATGGATCCTCTTTTACGGCCCCGAATTGTAGCAAAAATGTTGTTTCTTCAGACTTTAGGTGAGACGGTTGCATATGGTCAGATGGAAGTGTTGACTTTAATGAGCCATGATTCATTCAGCTATAAGCGTATCGGGTATATAGCGGCTGCTGTTATGCTTGATGAATCTTCTGAGCTTACAGTTTTAATCACCCACACTATCCTCAAAGATTTGCAATCTCAAGATTTTAGAATTCAATGTTTAGCTCTTTCCCTTCTTTCAAATATTGGATCTGCTGAAATGTGCAGATCTGTTTCTTCTGAGGTCCAGAAACTAGTTGATTCCACAAATCCTGCTGTTATGAAACGTGCTGCTATGGCAGCTGTTCGTATCGTTGACAGAATTCCTGAGTTAGCAGAGAATTTTAAGTCATCTGTGCAGAAGCTTCTTAAGCATGGATCCCATGGCGTTGTTATTTCTGCTATTAATTTGATGTCTCACATTGTTAGTTCAGATACATCACTAATTGGTAGTTGGGCTAAGTATGCGCCTGCTTTCACCAAGATTCTGAAGCAACTTAATGGAACAAAAGCCAGTAGGGAGTTTCAATTTACTGTTTTTAATGATCCATTCCTTCAAATCCGTATAATGAAGATATTGGCAGTCCTTCAAAAACCTAGTGATGACCTTGACGATGTATTAGAGTCGATAACTACTGGTGTCGAAATAAAACGAAACACCGGTAGAGCCTTGTTATTCCAAGCCGTTGAAACAATTGTTGCATCCGCTAAAAAGCCTTCCTTGAGGGGTTTAGCTTTTGCTCAAATTGGTAGACTTTTCCAATTCAAAGACAGTAATGTTTTATATAGTGCATTATCTGTGTTTTCTAGAGTTTTATATGCTGGTCGTGAAATCATTGATAGAACAAGCGGGGATTCGATCGCTCTTCAAAGATATAAAACCCAAGTAGTACAATGTCTGAGCCATCGTGATCCTTCGATCAGAAGGAGAGCTTTGGATGTTATTTCCGCTCTTGTCGATGAAAAGAATGTTGAAACACTAATTCCAGAAGTATTAGATTATGTAAAGCTTGCTGATACAGAGTTTAGAGTCGAATTGGTAGCCAAAATATTTACAGCTGTTCAGAGATTTGCACCCTCGCCTGAATGGAATTTTGATACTGTTCATAGAATCCTAATTGATAGCGGTAACTATGTTGGATCTGATATCATAACTTCCATATGTAGACTTCTTTTACACACACCATCCCTTCAGCCACATGCTGTAAGACAACTATCAGGATCTATTCTAAGTTTCAATGAAAACCAGTCACTAATGCAAGTTACTGCATGGGTTTTAGGAGAATTTATGACAAATGATGATGGTAGTTCAGAACACTTGAAGAAATTGATTGAGATGCCTCAAACAACTGATCAAACAAGGGGATATATCATTACCGCTCTTGCTAAAATTGCCGTCCGCTTTGACAAGAAATCCGAAACCATTGAATTCTTCAAAACTCTTATGAATTCTCCCAACTTGGATGTTCAACAAAGAGCTGGTGAGATGTCTTTGCTTTTATCAAATGCGGATTTATGTGATGAAATTTTAGCACCAGTAGAATGTGATTCAACTGAAGGCGCGGCAACTCTTGTTGTCCAAGAATCTCAAGTTCAAAATGATGATGATGAGGTTGATGATCTCCTATTAGATTTTGGAGATAAACCAAAACAAACTCCTGAGAGTACAAAGCCACAAGTATCAGAACAAATCAAAGAAGTCATAAATTCCAAGCCTCCAACAACCCCGTCTGAACCTAAAGCTCCTCAAACTATCCCTGGTGCTGTGGAAGCTCTTAGGAAGCCAGATTATGTGATTTATTTCGAAATTAGGAAGAATCCCGCTGATCCAAGGCAAATGGCAATTAGATCATCTGTGTACAACCTTGGTAATGTGGCTTTAAGTAATTTTGTTGTTAAATATGGTGTACCTGTTGGGTGTGCAGTACAAGCATCAACGCCATCAGGAAATAAATTAGAGCCAAAAGGAAGCAATCCAATTCAGCAGCAACTTCTTGTACAAGGACCCATTGAAGGAAAACTGATGATGAAAGTACAAATAACTTACATGTATGGATCCCAGCCAATCACAGAAATGGGAGAGATTAACCCCATTTTTGGATAAACTTCACTTTATTATTTTTTATTATATTACTTAATCACAAATTCATCTGTCCTAATATCGAATGAAACTTGCTGTTTGCGTGGGGCTCATTCTGGATACCATGTTTGATCACGTTTTCTTTTGAGGAGACCCTTAGTTCAAGCAAATGTTCCCTGGAAAACATTTTGATGGCAAATGCAATTTCCATTAGCCTATCTTGATCAATCAAATTCTTTTGAATAGAAATCATTATTTTAGGAAAATCAGATGGTTTGGTGTTGCTCATTAACAGCTCGCCGTTCATTCTTAAAATGGCAATGCATACCCTAAAAATTATCTTATGTCCTTCACTTAAAAAAGCGTCCCATATTCTTAAAACGGTTGGCATTGGCAATGAATTCGAGAATAAAGCAAGTAGCCAGCCACTGGTTGCTTGAATCCAACTATACTTAGCAGTTTCTGCTGCTTTATTAATGTCTGGGGTCCTTTCTTCAAATAGCATTTTAATCACACATAAATCAACCTGAATACCAATCATTGAAGGAACATAATATTCCGGTGGTAAATAGTCTTCAACAATTGCGCACATTAACCAAAAAGCCTGTTCTTCATTTTTAAAAACAGCCAAGCCTACACCGCATAAAAAATTCAAGGATTGGCAATAACCTATTTCAGGGTGCGATAATGCAAATACATGCAAAACATTCGATAGATTTTCTGGTAAAAACGCCTTACTCTTTGGAAAAGTTCTTGGGACATCAATTAAAATGCTTTCATGAATATCTGATGGTACCTCGTGAATCCTTTCGAATAATGACATGTATGTGTATGGTTTAACTTCACTTTTAGGAAACAGTCCTGCTAATTTTGCCCATATTGCGGGTCTGTGCTCATTTGGAATTCCTTCACGAACCATACTCTTAAACTTTTCGGATTTAATATCAATAAATGAACTCCCACCAACTGACATGATATATGAAAACCAGGACGATTCTTTTTTAGATCCCATGGGAACAATAATATTATCATAAAACTCCATCGATTCTTGGTTCATATTCAAGAAAAACCCATTTTCATCAAATTTTTCAACCATTTTGTAAATTTGCCCATTAAGATACAAGGGGAAAATTGAAACAATGTTTAAAGATGACAACGATTAAATACACATTGGGGAATTTAACATATGTATTGGTTATTCTTTTAGAAGAACTAAATAAATCTCCTCACAGTAAGATGAATATCGTGATTGTTGAGTATAGGAGAATATACACATTCAATAATGGTGTTTATTATTCAAATAGAAAAACCTTACAGATTGTTTTTGGTTGTTGGATGAAGATTATAAGGTATTGACAACGATATTCTAAGATGAGCACATTTTCACAGTGTTGATCAAAAGGAGTCAAGCTAATATCGTAATAAATACTATCTGGAGTGCTTAATTAATGTTGAGGGAATTGAATTATGTGCTATCAATATTTTAAGTGGATTCAAGAGAGCTTTGCTTGAACCACATAGCTTTCACGACTTCTCAGCATTCGTTATCAGCTTCGGGGTTGTTTTGTACTTCAATTTTCGAGGTTCCATGCCCATTGTTGAATTTTGATTCAATTGACTCATCACTTGGAATGACTCGGTGTTTTCCATTAGGAAATTACTATCAATTCACCATTAATCAGCATTATTATCAGTGTCAGAAACTGAAGGGAGGGGCTTTATGATTTATCTCAAGTGCCCAAGTCTATTCATGATTAAACTGAAACTCCAAAGTAGGGAACATATTTAGTAAGTCTACTTGTTTTTTATTGAATATTGATGGAAATATATAAAAAATTGAAATAAAAGTTCTCCTGACTTTTGTTTTGCTTTATTCTTCAAGAAATCTTCAACAGACGGCTTCATATACCTTTTTACATTTCACTTTTAATCTCATGATCTATTCGGGAAAAGTCCAGAAATTTCTTTCCATTTATGTCCAATGATAGTCTGATCTCTATAATAAAATTGAAATTGAGCTGGAAATCCCATCTAAGCAGTTCTGATCCCTTGTAAGATAATTAAATCCACAAATAAGTAGCTCTAAATCAAGAAGATTGACAAATCTAGATAGTAAAAAAGGATTTTACTCAGATTGAACAAATCCAAAGAATTCAACACGGTATAAAAGGAAATAATCATTGTTGTACCAATTCTTACTAAATGTGATTCTTATGTACCTGTAATACTTGTTATTAGGTTGAACTGGAAAGTTCTTTTGAGCACTAGGATCATTAAAACCATTATTACTGTTCTGGAAATCAGTAGTATCTACTTTGTTATCAATGATTTCGAATGTTGATCCATCTGTTGATCCCTCAACTTTCCATGACTTGACTCTATAATAATCATTCATAGAGTAGGATGTAATAGATACCTTTCTTTCTTTGAAATCAAATTGAATCCATGAATTGGGGAGATTTTGGCTGTCCCAGTAACTACTATCATTCTTCAAAACATTTTTAGGACCATATGAACCACCAATATCACTAGATGCTGTTACATCAACATCACTAGAATCAGCCAAATTCCTACCAAGTTTCTTAGATAAACTATCAAAGATACCTGAAAACAGATCTTCCTTAAATGGAAACTCTTTTCTTTCGTTGGCTTTCTTAATTTGGGCTAATTGATCATCTTTGGCTTGAATTTGCATATTTTTCTCGTTAATAGCAGCTTCTTTAGCTTTTATTAACCTTGCTTTCTCCGCTAACTTCAAATCTTTTTCTCGAATCATATTATTCAGCTCTCCATTTGTCGCTTTTGCTGAATTGATCTCCAATTTCAACTCTTGTATGATTTTATCTTGTTCTTTTATCTTGCTATTCATTTCATTTGAGTTTTGTGAAATTCTCTGGATTTCTTCTCTCATTGAAGAGAATTCTCTTTGGAATGACGATAAAACATTATTGGTGTTATCGTAGATATCATTAGTGTCTTCAATGGACATGATTTGGAGAAATCTGTTCAGTTCAGAGAGATCTGAAGGTTTTTGATATTTGATCTTGTTTAGAATACACTGAGCACCAGTTCCATGATGTTTCATACATCCAATCAAGAATTGTTCTAAAGAAGATAAAGAGAAAGTCTGATTAGAATGAGCAAAGATGCGACATAATGATGGAAGAGAAACCAAACAGAAGCTTGGATTCTTCAAATATGTTTCTATCTTTTGAGTAATTGATCTTTCATATTTGGAGAAATCTATGTTATTATCATTTTGGTCTTGGTTTTGTATTAGGAGAGAGAGAACTCTCTCAGATGAATCATCATTAAGAAGTTGACAAAGAGAATCACAATGAAGACAATTGCAAATATCATAAACATCACCTGCTTTTTCAACACTTGGATAACTGATT
>Ga0209639_1002242_pt1 | contig 15922 bp, 13 predicted proteins | sample EPASupsiteHSE605_FD_187268 | JGI IMG/M metagenome (GOLD analysis project Ga0209639, IMG submission 187268) | Bioremediated contaminated groundwater from EPA Superfund site, New Mexico - Sample HSE6-05 (SPAdes) (version 2) | ecosystem: Environmental > Aquatic > Deep subsurface > Groundwater >...
TGGCTTTGGGAATTGGTGAGGGCGATGAGGTTATCGTTCCTGCTTTGTCCTATATCGCTACCGCTAATGTGGTTGAACTTGTAGGTGCTAAACCGGTATTTGTTGATATTAGTCTGGATAGCTTTAATATTGATGTGGACCTGATTAAGACCAAAATTACGAAAAGGACCAAAGCTGTAATGATTGTCCATGAATTTGGACTGGCTGCAGATATGTATCGCGTGAAGGCTTTGTGTGATGCCTATCAGCTTTTACTGATTGAAGATGCTGCTTGTGCCTTGGGAGCCAAAGATCAGGGTACTTTCGCTGGTACGCTTGGTATAGCAGGTTCATTTTCTTTCCATCCCCGAAAAGCTATCACTTCAGGTGAAGGTGGGGCAATTATTACATCTAACAGAGATTTAGCTCTTCGTTTGCGTGCTCTACGTAACCATGGTATAGATTCTGCAAATAATAGCAAGATGGACTTTATCCTAGCGGGTTACAATTGTCGCATGACGGATTTTCAGGCGATATTGCTCGATAGTCAGCTTCAACGTCTGGATACAATCCTAAAGAAAAAACAGGCTATAGCTAAACGATACCTGAATGAAATAAAACACCCATACATCAAGCTTCCGGTGGAAGTCGCGGAAAAACTACCGAGCTGGCAAACTTTTCATCTTGTATTGCAGGAACCCTTAAAGCAAACCGAGACCATCGCTAAGTTACGAGAAGCAGGTATAGGTACTAATTATGGCGCTCAATGTATGCCAGCGCAGTCTTATTTCCTCAAGAAATATAAACATGATTCGATGCGTGAATTTCCACATGCTTGGACCGCCTACCGGGCAGGTCTGGCAATTCCGCTTTACGAAAAATTAAATGATGATCAGATAAGTCATATTGTCAAAACACTAAATTCTCTATAGATTTATGATGCAGAACAAAACAATATTCATTACAGGTGGTGCTGGCTTTATAGCCAATACACTCATCAAATATTACGTAGATAATAATAAAATCGTTGTCTATGATAACTTTCACCGAGACACACTTACAGGTAGCAATTTGTGTGACCATCCTAATTTAAAAATTATCAAAGGGGATGTGCTCGATTTCGACTTACTCGTAAACAGTATGCAAGGTGCTGATATCGTAGTACATGCAGCAGGTATTGCTGGGATCGATACGGTAATTAAAAATCCGGTAATTACTATGCGTGTAAACATGATTGGTACTGCAAATGCCCTTGAAGCTGCACGTATCAATGGTGTGAAGGATCGTTTTATTGATTTTTCTACTTCTGAAGTATTTGGTTCAATGGCATTTCGTTCCTCTGAAAATGATGTTACTGTTGCAGGTTCGGCGGGTGAGGCTAGATGGACATATGCAGTTTCTAAATTGGCCGGTGAACATCTAGCGTACGCTTATTATTCACAATATAAATTACCTGTAGTGACAGTTCGTCCTTTTAATATTTATGGCCCGGGTCAAACTGGCGAAGGCGCTATTCAAGTATTTATCAAAAGTGCCTTACAGAACCAGGATATCAAAATTGATGGTGATGGAAATCAAATCCGTGCATGGTGTTATGTGGATGATTTTGTAGATTGTTTGATTCGATGTATCGAAAATCCCAAGGCGATTGGCGAAAGTTTTAACCTAGGAAATGCTCGTGCAGTAATCACTATTTTAGGTTTGGCACAAACTGTTTGTCGTGTGTTGAATTCGAACTCCAAAATCGTATTTGAACCACCATTATCGGCAGATATTGCTATCCGGATTCCTAGTGTAGAAAAAACTAGAGAAATTTTAGGATTTAAAGCCAAAGTGGACTTGGAGGAAGGTGTGTTGAATACAGCCAAATGGATGAAGCAATATTATAATATTTAGTCATGAAAATTATATTTTTTGGTGCTTCTAAACTAGGCTTTAAATGTTGTGAAGCAATAATTAATGCTGGTCATGAAGTCGTCGGAATTTTTACGATTCCGAGGGAATTTAATATTTCATATTCACCTGATAAGCCTGTTATAAACTATTTGTTTGAAGATTTTTATAAAATAGGCGAGGGTTTTAATATACCAGTTTTTGAAGTAAATCAAAACATCAAATCCTATTATGATATCATTAAGGATTTAAATCCAGATTTTATATTGGCAATTGGTTGGTATTACATTATACCTAAATCTATATTATTGCTAGCAAATAAAGGTGCTGCTGGAATTCATGCATCCTTATTGCCGAAAGGAAGAGGAAATGCTCCTTTAGTTTGGGCATTAATAGAGGGTCAAAGTGAGACAGGAGTTAGTTTTTTCTTTTTTTCAGAAGGTGTAGATAACGGAGATTTAATTGCTCAAAAAGTAATTCCAATTGATCAAGAGGAAACGATCAAAACACTTCTAGATAAAGTTGAAAATGCTTCGATTGAAATCTTGTTAGAAAATCTTCCGAAAATAAAAAACTGTTCGATAATTCCTATTAGTCAAGACCATAGTAAAGCAACTTATTACCCTAAGCGATCACCTGAAGATGGTCTTATTAATTGGAATGATCCTCCAGAAAAAATAATGAGATTTATTAGGGCTCAAACTAAACCATATCCTGGAGCATTTACTGTAATTGGGGATAAAAAAGTTATTATTTGGGACGCGACTGTAAAATACAACGGAAATGAAAATTTGTAGTAGGTGCATTTATGATGAGAATATCTTAGGAATTTCGTTTGACGATCAGAATGTTTGTAATTTTTGCCATCAAGTGGATAAATTAGCATCAGATTATCAGACAGGTAGACAAGAAGGTGAGCGGAAATTATTCAAAATAATTGAGGACATTAAGCGAAAAGGGAAAGGGAAAAAATATGATTGTGTAATTGGAGTAAGTGGAGGTACTGACTCTTCGTTTTTATTAATCAAAGCGAAAGAATGGGGATTGCGTCCAATTGCTGTTCACTATGATAATACATGGGGTACTTCAATTGCAACAGAGAATATTAGGAAGGTTACCTCAAAATTAAATATTGACTTGTATACATATGTAGTAGACAACAAAGAAGCAGACGATATTTTTAAGGCGTTTTTCATTGCAGGTGTTCCAGAGTTTGATGCCTCAACGGATATAGGGTTTGTACAGGTTTTGAGATCAGCTGCAGCGAAATATGGAGTTAAATATATCTTTGAAGGACACTCGTTTATGGCGGAAGGAGTTTCGCCTCAGGGGACAAATTATTTTGATGGAAAATATATTGAAAGTGTCCACAAAAAATATGGTAAGCTTAAGATGAAAACTTTTCCTAATCTCACTTTTTTTCAGTTTATGAAGTGGACTTTGGTTTATCGTCAAAAATTTATTCGTCCATTGTGGTATATAGACTATTCTAAACCAGAAGCAAGAAAAATTTTAGAAGAAAAAACAGGTTGGAAGTATTACGGTGGCCATCACTTGGAAAATCGTTCTACTTCTTTTTTACACACTGTTTACAATCCACAAAAGTTTGGAATTGATAATAGAAACTGGAGTTTATCAGCTGAAGCTCGAAGCGGAATTATTTCGCGTGACGAAGCTTTGAAGATTTATAATACTCCGATTGTACCGGATCCTGCTTTAGTCGAATACGTCAAAAAACGTCTTTCCTTAACTGATGCTGAATACGAAGCTATACTTAATGGGCCTAAACGAAGTCATAAAGACTTTAAAACCTATAAAAAGCTTTTCGAACGATTGAGATTTTTGTTCTATTTTTTGTCAAAAGCCGAATTAGTCCCACGTAGTTTTTATATCAAATATTGTTTCCCATCATCAAGCAAATGATTGTTATTGTAGATTACGGCATGGGTAATTTGGGATCCATTGTCAATATGTTCAAAAAAATTGGTATAAAATCCTGTATCTCAAATGTTCCTGAGATCATTGAGGATGCCTCAAAATTATTATTGCCGGGTGTAGGAGCTTTTGATAGGGCTATGGAGTGTATTGAGGTTTCAGGTCTACGTTCTGTTTTGGATGAGCAAGTATTGGTTAAGAAAAAACCCATTCTGGGAATATGTTTAGGCATGCAGCTATTGACGCGATCATCTGAAGAGGGTAAATTACCTGGATTAAGTTGGATTCCTGCCAAAACGAAACACTTTCCATCTCTTCCAGGTTTACGTGTTCCTCATATGGGATGGAATCAAGTATTTCATAATAACTGGAGTAAGCTTACTTTCGAATTACCTAAGGATAATCGTTTTTATTTTGTACATTCTTATTTTGTACAAACAGATTCACAGGAACATAGTATACTCAAGTGTCATTATGGCATTGATTTCGATGCTGCCATCCAAAAGGACAATATTTTCGGTGTTCAGTTTCACCCTGAAAAAAGTCATCGTTTTGGTATGCAATTACTGAAAAATTTTGCAAATCTCTAATGTTACAAACAAGGATAATTCCAGTATTGCTAATTCAGGATAGTGCCCTGGTAAAGACTATTCGTTTTAAAAAACCGTCCTATATTGGTGATCCGGTAAATACGGTTCGGATTTTTAACGAGCTAGAAGTCGATGAATTAATATTTCTTGATATTTTAGCCACAAATGAAAAACGTTACCCTAATTTGCGTATTTTGAGAGAAATTGCTGATGAATGTTTTATGCCTCTTGGTTATGGAGGGGGACTTAATAGTTTTGAGACTGTACAAGATATTTTTAGCATAGGTTTTGAGAAAATTGTTCTAAACAGTGTGACGCATAAAAATCCAGAACTTATTACCCGAGTTGCGGAATATTATGGTAACCAGGCTGTGGTAGTTTCTGTAGATGTAAAGAAAAATTTTTGGGGTAACTACGAAGTCTGGACTAATGCTGGTAAAATAAATACTAAAAAAAATCCGGTAGAATGGGTACAAGAATTAGAACAACGAGGGGCTGGAGAATTATTAATAACGTCTATCGATCGAGAGGGGACCTGGTCAGGTTTTGATATTGCTTTGACTGAAAAAATAACCGAAGCGGTTAATATCCCGGTTATTGCTCACGGTGGAGCTGGAAAGTTAGAACATATATCAGAAGTTGTACAACAAGGAAATGCTTCGGCCGTGGCCTTAGGTAGTATGGTCGTTTTCCAGCAGAAAGGTATGGGTGTTCTTGTCAATTTTCCTGATAATAAAGCTCTGGAAGGAGCATTAAAAAAATGAGTAAACTACGTATTTTTATTGGATTTTCTGAGATAGCTAATTTTGTAAATTCTTATAAAAAGGGATTTGAGGCTCTTGGATATAAAACCTACACAGTTGTTGGTCATAGCAACAAATATTACCCAAACGCCCGTTATGATGTAGTTTTATCAGAAAAAAATCAATTTTTCAGACAGATACCCGGCTTGTTAGGTCGTTTTCTTCGTTCATTTAATGCACGTTTATGTGCAGCTTTTATTTTTTTTAAAGCCTTAGCTCGATGTCAAATATTTTATTATAACACTGGTGGAAATATTTTACCATTTAGACTCGATTATTGGTTCATAAAACTTTTCCGTAAAAAGTTGGTGGTAATATTCCTGGGTAGTGATATAAGGCATTGGTATCTCTATCAACTCGATTTAGAACGATTGGGATATGATGAACTTTTTGCTCCATGTATTGAAGCGTACCGTAAGCAAGACTTCGGGAAACTTAAAGATAAGCTTGAGAGAGTAAATGCTGCTGAAGCATTTGCTGATTTAATTCTTTCCCAACCGGGTTTTGCTCAACTTCAAACTAAACCGTATAATCGGGTAAATGTTGGCTTATTTTTGCCTGATTATGGATTTGCTGTACCAGGTCGCAAACATCCTTTAATTGTTCATGCTCCAAGTGCTAGAGGCGTTAAGGGAACAGAATTTGTTGAAGAAGCGATACAACGTCTTGTTAAAGAGGGATTTATTTTCGATTTTCGTTTGATCGAAAATATGCCAAATCATAAGTTACTTGATTTGCTAGTTGAATCCGATATAGTAATAGATGAGTTGAATTCAGATACTATAGGTGTTTTGTCAACAGAAGCCATGGCCACAGGAAATGCTGTGCTTACTAGCTTTATGGCTGATTTTGTTAAAATTCCAAAGACCTGTCCAGTCCAAAATACTAATCGTTTTAATATTTATGAAAATTTAAAACGACTTATTATAGATATTGATTTTCGATGTTCCTTGGCTAATGAAGGAAGAAAATATGTTGAAATGCACCATGATATATGTAATCTTGCGGTTAATGAATTAGCTTGGTTAGCTTCATTAAATAAAAGTTACGATTTCAAACCGCATTTTACTATTAAAAAATCAATTATTGACTACATTTTAAAAAAAGAAAGAACCTCCTGATAATGTCGATGCTTGTACAAATTAAACGCTTAACCAAAGATACTTTTTCCTATGGGTTAAGCTCTTCTTTGCAGAAATTGATAACTTTTTTTTTATTCCCGATTTATGCACGATTATTAACTCCCACAGATTTTGGAATTCAGGATGTAATCCAAACTTCGGTCTATATTGTTACTTTATTTTTAGTGTTAGGTCTGGATTCGAGTGTAATGATGTTTTACTATGAGTCTCAAGAAGAGGAGAAACCAAAAATATTATCAACATATCTTTGGTTCGAAATTATAGTCTCAATTCCAATTGTTTTAATATTAATATTCGCTGCTAAGCCCATATGTGGTCTTATATTAAATGATCCTAAGTTAGCGCCTTATTTCCAAATAGGCATCGGATCTGTACCTTTTGCTTTAGTAGTAGGCTCGATGTTAAGTACCTTACGTTTAACCTTTCAGACTAAAAAATTTGTACTTATGACTACTGTAGGAGTAATATTACAAATAAGTTTTGCTATTCTGTTTGTGATAGTGTTTAAATGGGCTGTGAAAGGAGTGTTATTATCTATATTAGTCTCTTACTTTTTTCAAACTATCCTTGGAATTATATTGACAAAAAATAGTTATATTTTTTTTTTATCAACAATTTGGCTTAAAAAATTATTAAAGAATGGACTGCCATTGGTACCAGCAGCATTATCCTTTTGGGTAATGAGTTATGCTAACAGGTTTTTTTTGATAGAATATTCAACTTTAGAAGATATTGGCTTATTAAGTATTGTGAATAGAGTAAGTAGTGTACTTATGTTGTTTTTAACTGCATTTTCTTCAGCTTGGGGACCATATGCATATTCATTAGCAATTAATCCTACTGAAGCAAAAGAAACATATGGGAGAATCTTAACCTACTTTACTCTATTCTCTTTAACTGCGGCGTTAGGACTTTCTTTATTCGCAAGAGAAGTAATTCTGATATTAGCTACTTCTGTTTACGAGAAAGGTTCTACAATTGTTATGGCCACTTGTTTAAGTTCTGTAATTTGGTCCGCTATGTATATAGTTGGTATGGGCACTGGAATTGCAAAAAAAAATCATCATTATACAATTTCTGTTGTCTTGGGAGCCATCGTAAACACTGTGTTTAATTATCTTCTTATTCCACATTTTGGAGTAACAGGAGCAGTTTATTCTACTTTAATAGGGAATGTTATTTCATTAATCTATATCTATAATGCAGGACAGCAATATTTTAGAGTTAAATATGAGAATTATAAATTATTATTTATAGTTTTGTTAGTGATTTTTGCAACAGTAGTTGGTATTTGGATTGATTATAAATTTGAAGTTTGGGATTATCTTCTTATAATTTATAAACTGCTTATTTTCATTTTATATTTCATATCTCTGATAGTTTTTAAAATAATCACCAGGAAAGATATATTGAAATGTTACAATTTAATTTATGACAAATTTACTTCGTAGTTATATATAATGATAAAGATCGCTACAATTTTAGGGGCTAGACCTCAATTTATTAAAGCTGCAGTAGTCAGTAGGAATTTGCTTCAAAAAGATGGAGTTGAAGAAATTATTATTCATACGGGACAACATTTTGATGCTAATATGTCAGATGTTTTTTTTGAAGAAATGGATATTCCAAAACCGAATTACAATTTGAATATTAATGGCTTAAGTCATGGGGCAATGACTGGACAAATGCTGGAAAAAATCGAAGATGTTTTGATAATAGAAAAACCTGATTGGGTTTTAGTGTATGGCGATACTAACTCAACATTAGCAGGTGCATTGGCTGCAAAAAAATTACATATAAAAATAGCACACATAGAAGCAGGTTTGCGTTCGTTTAACATGAAAATGCCCGAAGAAATTAATCGTATTTTGACTGATCGAATCAGCGATATTTTATTTTGTCCCACTGAAACAGCTGTTAATAACCTACATAAAGAGGGTTATAAAAACATTCATAGCATAATTAAAAATGTAGGTGATGTTATGCAAGATGCTGCGCTTTTTTACAGCAAAAAATCAAAAAAACCGGAATCTGAACTCCCAAATAAGTTTATTTTATGTACTATTCACAGGGCTGAAAATACCGATAATCCTGAAGCTTTTAAAAATATTTTTGAATCTTTGGAAGTAATAGCTACTGAAAATTCCGTTGTTTTACCATTACATCCGCGTACACGAAACAAATTAATAAACATGAATTATAATTTCTTGGCAAGTCGCATTATTTTTATTAATCCCGTAGGCTATCTCGAAATGGTGTGGTTACTCCAAAACTGTGAACTCGTAATTACCGATAGTGGTGGCTTACAAAAGGAAGCCTATTTTTTTAAAAAACAATGCCTAACACTGCGCGAAGAAACCGAATGGGTAGAACTAGTTGAAAACGGTTTCAATACAATTTGTGGAAGTGATAAGGAGAAAATTTATTCATCGTTCGAAAAAGAAATGAACAAAATGCACGGTAATTATGAAAAAGAACTTTATGGAAATGGAAAGGCGGGAGAAAAGATAGTGCACTCTTTAATCTTTTAGGAAAATGGATAGAAAGGAAAAAAATATACTTTTCATTACCAATCTTCATCTTTGGTCTCTAGATAAGGGGAAAGGTGGTAGTGCTTTCATTAATACTGTTGAGGGATATAAAAATGCAGGATGGGTAGTTTGGTTTATTTCAACAGGTGGAGGAATACCAGATAATATAATTAGTAATGATAAGCTTTATGAAAATGCTTATCCTAAGTTAGATAAACTTTGGAGTTCTAGAATAAGAATAGTTTCAATATGTGCCAGATTTTTAAAAATGTTTTTGTTGAATAAATACTACTTTAAAACTGGAAGTGAAATTTTGTCAAATAAGAAAGGTGATAAATTTATAATTTATGCTTATGAAACTGATGCAGTAAGTGCAGCAAAAAAATTATCTCAAAAATTTAAATTCCCTTTAGTTACTCGTTTCCAGGGTACTAAACACAACAAAACAACCGATAATCTTTTCAACCGAATACGAAAAGCTCCTAACCTACAGGCGTATAAAACAAAAGCTAATTTAACAATAATGACCAATGATGGTACTCAAGGATTGGAAACTCTTCAGCGATTAGGAAATAAAAGCACAGAAATCGTCTTTTGGAGGAACGGTGTTGCTAAAGTATCAGAAGATTTACTAGGTATACGGGACCATTTCAGAGAACAATTTGTTTTTAAGAATTATTATATATTTCTTACAGTAAGTCGTCTCGTTGGGTGGAAAAAGGTAGACAGAGCTATAAATGCTTTTTCTATTGTTAATAAAAAATTTCCTGAAACAAGATTAATAATTCTAGGTGATGGCGATGCAAAAAATGATCTTATATATTTAACTGAAAATCTAGGTCTTAAAGAATATGTTATTTTTAAAGGGGCAGTGGAACAAAAACTAGTGAGTAATTACATGATTGCTGCTGATGCTTTTCTTTCCTTTTACGATTTATCTAACGTCGGCAATCCTTTAATGGAAGCAATGATGTGTGGAAAACCTATTATCACATTGGATGTTGGCGACACTAAAGAATTAATTAAAAATAATGAAAATGGCATCTTATTACCTGTGAATAAATTACAGGATATCCCAGATAAAATGATTAAAATAATCGAGGATAAAAATTTTGCATTCAAAATTGCTTCAGGTGCATTAAAAACAGCTCAGAGTGAATTTTGGAGTTGGGAAGAACGAATTTCAGTTGAAATATCAAAAGTTGAATTGCTCTTGAAATATTAAAATAAAAATTTAAATTAATTCAAAGATTGATTTTTTCATTTATTTAAAGTGCCTTTCATATGTTGAATCATAAGTTTACACTGTCGAATTTTGTTAATTTGACAGTAGTTTTTGCATTCATTGGTACTTCTTTTTTGACATTTTCTGTAGGACCATTTCATCTGTTTCCCTTTAGGGTTGCTCTCCTAATATTATGGATTTTATGGTTTTTTAAAGGCATTGAAAGGCTAAAGCTATCAACAATAAAAGTCAAACGGAGTCTTAATTTTTTAGTACTATGGTTTGTTTATTCAGTTTTATCTCTAACATGGGCAATTGATAAGGTTAGTGCATTAAAGCATATTATATTCCTATTCATGAATATATCGGTAATATTCTTTATCGTTTATTACTTGAGGGATTGGCCGCAAATATTTAAATTGCTAAAATTGTGGATGTTTATATATGTTCTATTACTACCCATTGGCTTTTGGGAAGTGACAACTGGAAACCATTTGAGTAACTCGGGTCTATTAAATGTCGATGAGGGTTATGAATATTATAAATTTGCCCCAACAACAGTGTTTGGTAATCAGAATGATTATGCTACGCTGATTGCCTTGACGATACCAATGTTTTACACTTCCCTTCGCTATACATCAGTATTCTTTAAACGGGTATTTTATATAATGATTTGTTTATTGAGTGTGTTGATGTTGACTTTTACAACCTCTAGGGCAAACTACCTGGGGGTGTTTCTTGGATTTTCATTTTGGTTTATTTTTTTATTGAGATTAAAAGGAAAATTGCGCGTAGTCGCGGTAATTTCGTTGATATTAGGACTTATAGCGATAAGACTAACCGCCGAGAATATAGAGTATTTACGGATGATTTGGGAGGATTTTAGTGTGGTACTTGGCACACAAAACGAGGATGCAGGGGTAGAAGTTAGAACCAATCTAATTAAAAATGGAGTTTACTTTATGATTTCGTCATTCGGTTTTGGAGTTGGCGCGGGAAATATCGAATATTATATGGCTAATTACCCTAAATATTTTGTTGGAGATACAACAAATGTTCATAATTGGTGGATTGAAGTACTAGGTAATTATGGTATATGGATATTCATTGCGTATATGATTTACTATATTAGCACAATCTTAAAGCTTTGGAAAATTTATAGGATGCCGATAACCAAATCTGAGAAAATTTTATGTGAAGCTTTGTTATGTGGTCTAGTTGCATTTTCGATTTCCAGCATAAGTTCAAGTTCAATAATGGCATTTAATCCACACTGGGTCTATTTTGGACTCACACTGGCTTTTATTAATTACTCTAAGATAAAATATGGCAGGAATACACATATTAATAGTTCCATCTGAGCTTTATTTGCCTTCTTATAACAAGCTTTCAGGAATCTTTCAACAACATCACGCTGAACTATTGACGGAGTTCGGTAATAAAATTGGAATTATTTCTGCTGGGTTTTTACCATTGAAACAAGCGATTTTAGGCAGTAAATACAAGTACGTGGAAAACGTTGAGGGAATTAAAATTTATAGGAAATTTATCCGTTTACCACTTCCAGCTAGAATCAATGTGAGATTTCTTAAGTTTCTACTCATTCGTTCATATGTCAAATTATTCGAAAAATATATTAACGATAACGGAATTCCTGATGTTATACATGCTCATAATTGTTTATATGCAGGTTTGGCAGCTGTTGAGATAAAAAAAAAATTCAACATTCCTATTATTCTGACAGAACACAGTTCACTATATGAACGAGAATTACTTTCTGGAAATCAGCATAAAGATGCGAGATTGGTTTTACGTAAATGTGATTATATTACTGTTGTAAGTAGCGCATTAGGAGAGTCAATTAAAAAAGCGTTAGGAATTTCAGATTTAAAATACATACCGATTTATAATGTTCTTGATTTTAAACTCGCTACTCAATCTTCCTTTGCTAATTCTCAAATATATAATAGTTTTACATTTTTAAGTGTCGGAAGTCTGGATAAGAATAAGAATCATGAGTTATTAATAAGGGCTTTTGCAATGTTGTTTAAAGGTAATTTGAAATATCAATTGCGTATTGCCGGAGATGGCCCGCTGAGGTCAAATTTGGAGAATTTAGCGCAAAAGTTAGAAATAACGGATCAGTTTTATCTTTGCGGGCAATTAAACCGTCAGGAATTAGCTGATGAATATTCTAATTCAAATGTAGTAGTTTTGACAAGTAAGGTTGAAACATTTGGAGTAGTTTTACTTGAAGCTTTATCATTTGGCAAACCTATTGTTAGTACAGATTCGGGAGGTCCTCGGGATATTGTTGATGGTGAGAATGGATATCTTGTGAAAAATGATGATATACAAGCATTATTGAACGGACTTAAAAGAATCGCAGAAAATTATACAGATTTTAATTCAGATAAAATTCGTGCAAATTGCTTTAATAAATTCAACAAATTGGCTTTTTATAAAAGATTAGAAGAAATATATCTTCAGATAGTGCAAGTATAGCCTTGACAATTTGCTTGATAATTCCAAGTGAGACAAAATAATTAAGTTAGTTAGGCATAGAAAGTTTGTTTGATTCAAAGTCGGACACCTCAGTAGTAATGTGCGATTACAACAAAACAAGTGTCAAGGGACAGGCTTGCCAGCTCATAGCATTGCATTGTTAATGACTTGTTAAAATCTTTCTGAAATAATAATATTATATACATAAATAACTAATTTAGCATTTTAATCAAAGACTGTCCTAAAAATTTGTAAATTAAATAAATAGATGAATAATAAATTGCACGATTATCAGAGATGTTCTAAATGTATAATGGATACAACCGACCCGACAATAACATTTGATGAAAATGGAATATGTAATCATTGTAGAACATTTGAGGAAGTTATAAGTAAAAGATATTTCCCCAATGAGGAAGGACGTAAGAAATTAGATTCTTTATTGAATAAGATTAAATATGAGGGTAGGAAAAAGGAATATGATTGCATTATTGGATTGAGTGGTGGAGTTGATAGCTGTTACCTTGCAATGAAAGTAAAAGAATGGAATCTCAGTCCGCTAGTGGTACATATTGATACAGGATGGAATAGTGAACTAGCGGTTGACAATATAAACAAGATAATAGATTTTTGTGGATATGAGTTATATACGCATGTTATTGATTGGGAGGAAATGAAAGACTTACAAGTTGCTTTTTTACGATCAGGAGTTTCAAATCAGGATGTTCCTCAGGATCATGCAATTTTTGCAACCATTTATCATTTTGCAGTTGAGAATAATATTAAGTATATTCTGACTGGAGGAAATATATCTACCGAAGGCGTATTCCCTGCAGCTTGGCAAGGTAATGCAATGGATGCTATTAATCTGCGCGCTATTCATCAAGAATTTGGTGAAAAACCACTTAAGTCCTATAAAACAATTAGTCTTTTCGAATATTATTTCTGGTTTCCCTTTGTGAAGAAAATGAGAACAGTTCGACCACTTAATTTTATGGAATATGATAAGGAATTGGCTATTCGTGAGATGGAACAGAAAATAGGTTGGAGAAATTATGGTCGCAAACATGGGGAATCAAACTTCACTAAGCTTTTTCAGAATTATTATCAACCTGAAAAGTTCGGCTATGATAAGCGTTTGCCGCATTATTCAAGCCTTATAGTTACGGGTAAAATGAGTCGTGATGAGGCTATTGAGAAATTAAAAGAACCGCTTTACGATCCAAAAGAATTGCATAATGACATCGAATATTTTTGTCGTAAACTAGGAATTAGGCGCGAAGAATTTGATCGTTTTATAACTGATCCGGCACATCATTATACCGATTTTGCAAATTCCGATAGTCGTATTGAAGCTATGAAAAAAGTGCAGCGTTTGATTGAACGATTAATAGGTAAAAAACTTACGGTATATTCTTAATCATTGGTGTCCGGAAAAAATATACGCTAAAAAGAAAAGACCTCTTTCGATAATTTTACATTATTACAAAGAAATTATAAGGGGATAAGATCAGTGTGATGCTTGCTGCGTCCGATCAAAATTTCAAAAGGACGATGAACAAATGGAAATCGTCTTTTTGTTTTTTTAGAAAAGATATTTTTGTTCCTGAGTAAGCAATTGCCCTAGTTGAGCCCTGCTAGCCAACGTTCATCGTCTTGATCAGCTCAGCCTTTATTATGTTGTCCGACACGTACTTTTTCAGAGGCTAATGTTCGTCGCTCACCTGATATGTTTGCCTGGCTATACAATAATCCATTCTAAAGTTATTCGGGTTATTTGCTTATAGAAACTCACGTAAAACAGAACTGAAAGCTTGATAAATAGTGATAAAAACTAAATTGCCGGTTTTACCGTATAACAATGATTTTTAATGAAAAGCCATAAGTCTTTACGCATACTTGTTTTACTGCAGGTCATTGGACATCCACGCGATTCAAAACGTATAGCAATGTTACAGGATGCTGGTTTTGAAGTGGTTGCACTAGCTTTCGAGCGTGATTATCATAACGGCCGTATACCAGATTGTCCTGTTGAAAGCCTTGGAAAACTTGAAAACCGGCAGTATTTCAAACGCTTATTCAAATTTTTGGCTGTTATACCTCGAATTCGTCGAAAAGCAGCCGATTTTGATTTGATTTATGCTTTGGGACAAGATGTCGCAGCAATGAGCCAATTGGCCACCTTAGGAATGAAGCAAAAGGTAGTCATGGAGGTTGGAGATATTGTTCGTCTACAATTACTTCCCGGATGTGTTGGTAGAATAATACGGTATATTGAACGGATATTTGCTCGTCATTATGGTCTCATTGTCGTAATATCGACAGGATTTTTAGTAGACTATTATCGAGGATGTTTAGGTGTATCTACCCCAGCTTTGGTCTTAGAAAATAAGTTAGAAGAACATTTGGTAAATTTTGATTTTTCTCCTACGCCAGAAAGCTTTAAAAAGAGAGGTGTACCATTTATCGACCGACCGTTCAGGATTGGTTATTTTGGAGTTTTACGCGATGCTTGGTCTTGGTCAGTTTTAAGCGAATTGGCAAAACGCTATCCAGATAGATATGAAATATGGTTTGCTGGGAAAAAGATAGTTCCAACAGATATTGAACAACAAATTGAGGGATATGTTAATATGCGTTATTTGGGTGAATATAAATCACCAGATGATCTCTTTAAATTATATGATGCTGTAGACATGGTATGGGCTTGTTACGCACAAATTGGTGAATTAGATTGGAATTTACGTTGGGGCCGCCCCAATCGGTTTTTTGAAAGTTGTTTTTTTGGTCGGCCAGTATTTGCCCGAATGGGCGCAGATTTCGCTAAAGATGTGGTACGTGAACAAATAGGCTGTTGCATTGATACCTATCTTATAGATGATGTGCATAAACAAATTTTGGCTATTGATGAGAATCAATTGGCAATTTGGGAGGCTAATATGAAACAGCTTCCTAAAAAAATGTTTTTGTACACAGATGAAACCCAATATTTGTCTGATGCTATTCGGTCAATAATTGCACAAAAAAAACATACTTAATTTTTTGTATAAAAAAACCTATGATGAAAACAGTGCAAGACTGAGTAATAAATTTTTTTATTCAGTCAAATTATATGCGGATTGGGGATTAATAAGCAAACCCTATTTTAAACAGGATAGTTCGATGAGTAATTAAACTAATAAATTTAGTTTTTAATGGAAAGAAAATATCAAATATGTACTAACTGCGTAATGGACACTTCTGATTCACGTATTACATTTGATGAACGTGGAGTTTGTGACCATTGCAACGACTTTAATACGAATGTAAAACCTAATTG
>Ga0209639_1002249_pt1 | contig 15876 bp, 11 predicted proteins | sample EPASupsiteHSE605_FD_187268 | JGI IMG/M metagenome (GOLD analysis project Ga0209639, IMG submission 187268) | Bioremediated contaminated groundwater from EPA Superfund site, New Mexico - Sample HSE6-05 (SPAdes) (version 2) | ecosystem: Environmental > Aquatic > Deep subsurface > Groundwater >...
CATCATATTCTAGAGAATCATTTGAAGTGTTTCTAGATCTGATTCATAATCGAATCAGTTATCCAAGTGTTGAAAAAGCAGGTGATGTTTATGATATTTGCAATTGTCTTCATTGTGATTCTCTTTTTCAACTTCTTAATGATGATTCATCTGAGAGAGTTCTCTCTCTCCTAATACAAAACCAAGACCATAATGATAACATAGATTTCTCCAAATATGAAAGATCAATTACTCAAAACATAGAAACATATTTGAAGAATCCGAGCTTCTGTTTGGTTTCTCTTCCATCATTATGTCGCATTTTTGCTTCCTCGAATCAGATTTTCTCTTTATCTTCTATAGAACCTTTATGATTGGATGTATGAAACATCATGGAACTAGAACTCTGTGTATTCTACACTAGATCAAATATCAAAAGCTTTCAGTTCTCTCTGAACTGAACAGATTTCTCCAAATCATGTCTATTGAAGACACAAATGATATCTATGATAATAAATATCATTTGATGAATGTGGTTTTTATCCCCTTCTGATTTATTGTCATCCTTTTCTCTTGAGAAATTCCACAATAATCGATTTCTCTTTCTTCGTATTTTCTGAATCATAATTTCCGATTTTTCTTGCTAATCCCAAAGCAGTTTTCCCTTTTATATCTTTAACATTTATATCAGCTTTTTGATTAACTAGATATTCAACAACACTAAGATTACCAATTTCAGCAGCATAATGAAGAGGAGTCCTATCAAATACAAAAACTCAACATTTGTAGATTTTGAATTTATATCAGCTTTTTGATTAACTAGATATTCAACAACACTAAGATAATCATATCTAGCAGCAAAATGAAGAGGAGTCCAATCAAATATAAAAACTCAACACTAGTATTTTTTGCATTTATTTCAGCTTTTTGATTAACTAGATATTCAACAACATTAAGATGGCCATTATAAGAAGCATAATGAAGAGGAGTCCAATCAAATATAAAAACTCAACACTAGTATTTTTTGCATTTATTTCAGCTTTTTGATTAACTAGATATTCAACAACATTAAGATGACCACTAATAGCAGATCTATGAAGAGGAGTCTCATTAAATATAAAAACTCAACTCTATTATCTTTTGAATTTATATCAGCTTTTTGATGAACGAGATATTCAACAACACTAAGATGACCATTCCAAGCCGCCCTATGAAGAGGAGTCTCATTAAATATAAAAACTCAACACTATTATCTTTTGAATTTATATCAGCTTTTTGATTAACTAGATATTCAACAACACTAAGATGACCATTATTAGCAGCCCAATGAAGAGGAGTCCAAAAAAATATGAAAATTCAACTCTATAATCTTTTGCATTTATTTCAGCTTTTTGATTAACTAGATATTCAACAACACTAAGATGACCATATCTAGCCGCCGAATGAAGAGGATTCTCATTAAATATAAAAACTCAACATCTTTCCCTTTTGAATTCATATCAGCCTTTTGATTAACTAGATACTTAACCATATTAAGATGACCATTTCGTGCAGCATAATGAAGAGCAGTCCAATTATCTTTACCTTTAGCCTTAATATCAGCTCCATTTTCAATCATAAAAACTAACAAATTTAGGTGGAAAAACTCAGATGCTTTACAAACAAGATCTGGTATCAAAAATTGTCGTCCTTGACATAAATGGAAAAGATCAAAACAACCACCACAGACAACCATAGATAATACATTCTCATTGATCTCAATTCCTTTCATTAAAAGATGCTTAAAGCACTTGATTGAGCCAAAAAATCCTGAAAAGGATAAGAGATCAAGATATTCTGGCTTAATACTCCACTCAAAAGGACTCCATTTAGCTTTTTGACTTAAATTATCAACATTTAATAAATCATCAATTACATCATACTTGAGACAATACTCAATACTTGAAGGAAGATAGCCATATTCGATCAATATATCAATATCGCTTGCATTCTCGATGAATGATTTATCAAAACCATAGGGTTTGTACTTACTTTTAATAAAACTCTCAAAATCTTCGATCTCTTTCCGAAAATAATAACATAACAAGAAAGCATTGTCATTTTTCAAGAAAGGTTCGATTTCTCCAAATACAAAAATACCTCTCTTGTACAATTGATATATCAAAACTGGGCAATTATAAGATTTTTCTAATAGCTTTCGCTTGAAAACAGCGATCTGGCAATACTCAATAGATAAGTTCACAGCTTTTTCTAGTTGATGTGGCCGAATCTTTGGTAATTCGATAATTCTATCGACACAAAACCCCATATCATTTATTCTAATTTCATTTCCGTCTCCAAAAAGAAATCTCTCAAATGATATATTCTCTTCCATTTGATACAAAAATGACATTTTTTCAATTTCCAATCAAAAGGATGTGACTTCATTCCATGTAAGCAATCCAAAAACAGAGAGAAGGTTTCTTTAGAATACTCATCGCTGGCCACCTCTTTTTGTTAAGATACTATTTGTGAGTAAAAATACTGAGATGAAGTAGAAAATGCCCTCATATTCACTGGATATTGATGATGTGATCATACTCTGATTTGACTTGACTTATCTTAATAAGATTTGGATTCCATTTTCTTCTCTTTATCTTGAATTTTCAAATGATTCTCTGGAATATGAAAAAACAAAATAATAGTAAAATGTTTTTAACGGCCAGGATTTATTGGGATATAATTTATTCATTATATAAATATTCACACACCCTACATATAATCAAAATGAGAAAAATCAATTTTATTCCTATCTCGAGAAAAATGCGAAAAAAGATATTTAATGTAAAAAAGTTGACTTTACCTTGTAATATACTTTTGTTTATTTAAGTTTACTATGTAGGTATGGTTGTGTACACTCGTATACATGTGTGTTGGCGTACATACACTGTGCATAGCTAAACGCATACACATGCAAGAACCTGAGCCTTTTAAGTGGGTGGGTGCTTGCTTGCACCCACAAGCGTATCCGGGTCAAACACATCGCAGATGCCCATGAATCTAGGTCATTTGGTGGGGAGAACCATGAGGGCGTGTCCAGGAGTATGTAGCAATCGATGACCTGACGAGAGGCACTACCAATTAATCAAAAACAATTAAGCACCCACCTCCCCAGAGCCCACCCCTTGACTACTAACAGCTGTCAAGATATGTGCAATACACAGGAGAAATATATTTCTCTCATTAGTTTTATAATGATCATTGATCAGTTTGCCAATTAGATTGAGAGCATTAACTTTAATGCTTTTAATTTTCTGAAAGTTTGGCTGTTTTGCTAAAACGAATACCGTAAATAAAGGCAATAATGGAATCAATGTGATTAAAAAATCCTCTAAAAGAAACTCATTAATCGAGCCCCGATTAATTACCAATCACTGTAAATAGGTTATTCTATGAATCCCAAAACATTCTTTCAATTTTTCACAGAGACTGTGGAATACCACAAGAGAGAAAGGTATCATCTAAAATTGTGATAATTGGACTCCCGTTGGGGTTTGATTATTGAATCAATCATTATTAACAATGTCAAGATCAATTCTTGTTATTTGTTCCATGTTAACCATAAGTTTAATTTGTTTATTTGCATTATTTTGTTTGGGTAATGTGTTTTGTTCGAAAGATTCAAATACCTCCATGGAAAAGAATGGCTTTCTTATGATGAGAAGAACAACAAAAGAGTGCATCAATGAAAACATAGAAATTGGCCCATCATACCAAGGATATGATATTAATATTTCTCATTGCTTCTTTTTGAGAATATTATCATGTTCTGAAAGTGGTGGTGTTATTCGATTATGGATTAACAATCTTGTTGTTTCTGTTTCCGACACACTTTTTGTCAATTGTTCAACTGAACATCGAGGTGGAGTTATTATATGTACATCTAATTGGATATGCTTCTTGAGGGTTTGCTCTAGTGGATGCTTGGCAAAACAAAGTGGACATTTTTCTAATTCAATGTATTCTGTAAATAGGCATGAAATGTTATCTGTCGCATTAAGTTCAAGGCACAATATTGGATCGAATATAATTGATAATGATGGAGGTTTGAGTAACAGTCTGAGTTGCAATTTTACTGATAATAAAGGTGAATCTTCATCAATGAGTATTAGTGAATGTCAGGATTTCAATTTTGACCATTGCTTATTCTCAAAGAACAAGATTTTATCAAGTCAATGTATCCCAATAAGTGATTGTAATGGAAAGATAGAATTCACATGTTTCATCCATAATGATTCTCCAAAAGATTATTTGATCTTTGGGTATGAATCAAGCATTGATATGAAATATTGTATCTTTTATGATAATCATGACAAACTATTATTTTCATATAACAAATATATTACCGTCTATGATTCATTTATCTCTCATTCAGAAAAAGAACTATATATGGGTAATGTCCTAATTCTCAGAATTAACAACTCATTCACAAAGAGAGAGATTTATGATTATGTGTTCTTCTCACCAGTCTTTTGCTATGAACACCATTTTGCACCAAGATTAACACCCAAAGAATCACCAATGAACACTCCTAAGCAAACAGCCAAAGAAACACCAACATTTGCCCCAACGATGACTCTGAGAGAAACACCACAAGAATCACCAATCAGAACTCCAAAAATGACACCAGAAATTTCATCCTCATATGCCCCAACATATTCACTTAAACCAACTTGTTCTATTAGAATGACAATGGCAGAAACACCATATAGAACACCAATCCGAACATTGAAATTCTCACCTGTAATAACTTCTCGAATTCCTGATTCAACACCAATTCCAACAGCTGAGAGCATTGATAGAATCGAGAACAGCATATTTGATTCCATAGAGCCTTTTCATATTGCAGTTGGATGTGTTATTCTCATGATCATTTGTTCATTCTTTTTGTTTCTTAGAAGACCAAGACAGCATGATGAGAACACTGTTATTTTCCAAGCTCTCAATGGATACTAACATTTTTTTGATCATTCTTGATGAGTTTTTAACTATAAAAGAGAAACAAATATGATGTTTATTAATAATTTGTTTTGTTATTTTGTCCCATTTGCTTTGTTTTACCAAAAGAAATCATATAATCCATGATAAATTATTGGAAGCAAAAAGAAAACTCTATTAATGGAATTGATGCAATAATTAGAATAGGAAGGATCAATGAACGTGTTCCTGAAGCAATACTGCCACAAAATGAAAGTATAAAAATTTTGATAATTAGGATGTCTGACCCAGGACCACTAATATAGCAATTAATCGGGTTAATGATAGCCAATATTGATGATATGAACAAGATTTCAGAGTACTCATAATCAACAGATGAGCGACGAAATACAATTGCAAACAAAAGATAAAGAATAATCAAAAAATTGTGATTATGAGATAAAAACTCATGAGCAAGATAAGATTTTTGAAAATTAATGCTGAATTTTGGTAATTGCATATATTGAATAGTCAATACAACAACAAGACTAGAAAGAAAGAGTAATATTGCAGAGAAGACTAAAACTTGAATTGTCTTGAGGAGAACGTTAAAAGAAAATGGCGAACCCGATTTTTTCGATGATGTGGACACAGTAAGAACAAAAGAGAATAGTAGAGGAACAAGATAATCAATTCGAATAATAGCAACAATAACACAAGAAACAAACATTAATATTATTAATACTGCAGAAAGAATTGAGTTCATGCATGACAAATAATCTCGCTGCAAATTAAACCCGAAAACTATAAACATTGATACAACAAGAATTGATGGATTCATTAAAAAGATCGAGTATGAAACCTTATCAAATACAAAATACAAAGAAAATACAAATGGTATTATGAAATCTCCACTAATTTTGAAAAAAAGATTGAATAAAAGATAAATTAGCGCCGAAAAAAGGAATATAACAATTATTGAAATTGATTTCCCCCCAAATTGCACGGTGTAAAGTGGATTGCTTATAATGTACTCATTTATTGCATAAGCACATGGTTGTTCATTTTTTTTAGGTACATCAACATCAAATAATTCTATTCTTTGAGACATTAGAAAAATAATTCTCATAAACAGTCCAAAAATCAGAATGTTGGATACATATGTTGGAAGCCTTTTCGGTTTATCCTGAGAACGACGAGTCCCTCGGCTCACAGATGGAGATGTCATCCGACTGCTCTCGTAACTACTGCTAGATAGTATCTTGTCACTAATATACAGGGCTCTGCTCATCAGCCGTTTAATATACGTTTAGCCATTTCTAATGTCATCTCGACACACCAGTAGGTCGAAACCAACTCTGCCAACTCTTGACAAATACCAAAAGAACGAAATAGAAAAAGCCTTTGTAATATTTGATTCTGATAAGAGTGGCAATATTGATCGACATGAACTCACTGCGGCGTTAAGGGCAATGGGTTTTGAATTAACAAAAGAAGACATCAATAGAATTATGGATGATTTTGATAAAGGCGGGAAAGGTTATTTGAACAAAGATGAATTCACAAGAGCTTGTTCTGAGAAAATGGCAAAAAGAGATCCAAATGAAGATATTGCAAGATCATTTTCTTTGTTCGATTATGATAACAACAAGAAAATTGGCTTTAAAGATCTAATGAATGCTGTTAAAGATACCGGTTTGAACTTTAATCAAAAAACAATAGAATCAATGATCTGTGAGTTTGATCTAGATGGTGATGGAGAGATCAGCATTGAAGAATTCTATCAAATTATGACTCAGGGAGCAAATTAAAGTATTAAACCAATTCGGCTTTTTCTTCTTTTATATAAAATCTTTATACCTATGAAGCTACAACTCCATATTGAGATGGACTGTTGTTATGAACTGTTAGAGTATGATATTGATCCATACTTATACTCAATCACCCCACCAAAAATCACATATCTTATCATTAACATGCAACCTTATATAATAACTATCATAAAATTCCCATTTACTCATGTTATCATTTGAAAAATAACTGTATATATGAAAACAAATGAGAAAATATCACTGATCACTCTATTATTTGCCATTTGATAAGTGAATATACTTTCAACAATTGTTCTGTGAATGGTCTCTTTTTGAGTTTCACTGATTGTTTGATCAATTGTTCTCTTATATGACATTCTTGATGTTTCTCCTATTGATCTCTGAAGAAGGGGTATATCAGCATTACAATGAAGAGAATGGAAGAATTGTAATTGATAAGTGATTCTATTTATCAATGTATTATTGTTTGATGTTGATACTGCTGTTGAAACAGAGAATTTTCCAGAGTGGCCTATGAACGAATGAGACACTTCAAGAGAACCTGAGTAAACACAGAATAGAGTGTTTCGATTATAACAGAATATGCAATATATCATCTTTGGGGATGCTTCATAAGCAAATACAACTCCATATTGAGATGGACTATTGTTATGAACAATGTTAGCATATGACATAGAAATTTGTCCTGTGTCAGAAAAGAAATAAAGGCAAATACTATCAGATACTTTGTTGTTTGAGAAAGTGCAGTGTGAGCTTGTGAATGAGGATGGAGATTCGATACCAAAACCCGAACCCCCAGCAGCTTTATTCATTGAACTGTTTGTGTTTTCAACTCTCTGATAACCTGTGTATAAGTAAATAGGATAGTAACCAGATGTAGTATGAGAACAATTTGCTTCTGAAAGATACTCAACCTGGTTCATCTGAGAAGCTTTTAGATAAGCTAAATGACCCGGATATTCAGAGCCGCAAGAGCAACTATTAGCACATATCATTCTGAGACATGAATCAGTAGAATAATAGTATATCGCTCCTCCATCATTAGAACAAACACAGTTATAGAACATTGTGTAATTGATATTCATTGAGTAAGAACTAACAGAAACATATATTACACCCCCTTTTCCAGAGTATGTTAAAAATCTTGAGAAGAAACAATTGGAAATCTTGATATTATTATCGACATATGACCTTCCTTGCCCAATGTTTTCACTTTCACACACCAAACCAGAACACCAAATAATATAATTATTATTCAAACAAAATAGAGGGATTTTTGGTTTTTTCAAAAACTGAGTTATAGAATTATTAATATTAATGCTTGGTTTGTGCTCATCTTGATTAATTAAATAGGAAGTAAGTCTTGCAAATATCAATACAAGAAAAATCCTCAAAAAAGTAGTTGCTTTAAAGATATAACTATTTTGCTTGGTAACTTTATTTCGAATTTTAGAATTTCGGAGTTCTTTTTTTGAGAATCTTAAGGAAAAAATGAACAAATCTGATAATGTTTTTGAAATGTTAAAATTTTGATTAGTTTGGATTACATTTGATCCAAAACTTAGATATTTGGCTAAATATCTCAGAGTATTAAGATTATTCCTAAAAAAACACATCAAAATGAACATTTCAAAAACATGATTAATAATTATAAAAAATTGTCGATTATTCTCCGAATTTTCGAATAAATACATGTTAAAAATCGTATAAAAAAAGCTTTTTTCAGATAATAGCTTGGATCTTGTCATTGAGCTAACCAAATGGAACATTTTCTCAAAATATTGAATATTTGCCAATATAATTAGATTGTAATAACATTACAATGATAAATGTCACATTTATCTTGTTTTTGTTTCAATTTTTTTCCCCAATATCATTTAAATACCTGGATGTGGTGGTGTGATTTATCATTTTCGTAAATGAATTGGGCAAATATCCTTAGCGCTTTGTTTTTATCGTTTTACTCGAGCGTCCAAACCAAAATACTTAATAGGTCTATTTTTTGGATGGTCTTTTTCATTAATATTATTTGATAGAATAAGAATATTCTTGTGAAAGTATAAATCGTTTCCTTGTCAATATTTAAGAGGAATTTACCCATTTGTTCAGACAAATTCTCTTTGAATGTGAGTGGTTGAAGTCATTGAGCAGAGAGAAAAACTCAATGAAGAAACATAATTTTCATAAAAATGCAAGTTTAAACTATCATATTTCATCTTTCATCAAATCATATCTCCTTATCCATTCAACAGTTGCACCAAATACCCTTTCTAATTCTGGTCCAAGGTTTGTAAGCTTATCAATGAATCTAAATCCATCAATTTTGGGATTGTATATACAATACTGTTGATTCTTTAGGAATTCCCAGGGAAGATTATCAGTACCATAAAACCATTTATAGTCCATTATCGAATATTTCTTTTTCAATTCCGCAAACCCTTCATCCAATTCATTTTTGGTATGAAGAACACATGTCTTCAATCCTCCAATGCATTCCTCTGTAAACATACTAGATTTCATAATTGCTGAAGTGTTTTTGCTCTCTATCTTATATCTACCTTCTGCAAAGTCTTCAAATACGCGCTTAATCTCGGCAAATTCGATTTTCCCGCTATATGAAACAGAGTGTGTTGAGTTATAGAACATAATTTGGGGAATTTTTTCGATCTTGAACATCTTAATGAGAGAAGGATCTTTGCAGACACCAATTTTTACGTTTTTCTTTTTAAAAACGTGAGAAAGGCCAACCCAAAGTAGTGGCGTCTCTTTTTTCTCAGTAAAAAGGATTGCTTGCGCCTTTTTAGATGAAAGCCATTTCTCGTCTACAGATTTGGTGTCATCTTCTAAATACTTGGACATAAACCCAATAATATCTTCTGGCTCTCCATTACCAGTATACTCGCTTTGGCCATTTTGATGGAACACAATATATGAAGGCTGTGTTTTAATGTTGAATGACCTGGCTAGAAGCGGCTGTGCTTTTGTATCAATCACACCAAACCTAAACATTCCACCTGCAAGGCTAGAGGCTTCAATAAACTTAGGATGTAGCTTTTTGGACAAAAAGTTGCTATCTGTATGAAGCATTACAATCCAAACTTCATCTTTGGGACGATTTTCAACAAGACGCTTGAATGAAGACTTTGTAAGCGGCATCTCTCTTCCGCTAGCTGATAAACTTAAGAGGGGGAGCGCAATAAAAATCATTGGTCAGTTAGACGATTAATAAAGTTAATGCTGGAGGAAAAAGCGCCCAATTTTAAAGTTTCGACTCTTCAGATTTCGGATAATGGGTCTCTAATCGATTCCAGGACGATTACATTTTGTAATATGTGCGATATGTACTATGCATATGGTCTTTTTACAGGTAAAGTTGAGATCAGGTTGTTAAATGGGGGTGTTCGGCGGGTAATAAACGAGACAAACAAGCGTATCGTGGGAATATCATTTGATTCCACATCGAAATATGTATTAGTTGCAGGAAATGACACCAAAGTTCTTCTTACTGAAGTTGAGAATGAGAGTGTTAAAAAAGTTCATATGCACGGGTCTTGCATAACTGCGTGTTGCATTGATCCTAATTGCGAAAAAAGTTCTGGAGGTGAAATTTCATGTGTTATTGTAGATGATGCCAATAAAGTGTTTCGGATCGCACCAAAAAAGTCTTTATTTGGAGCTAACTCTCCCAACGAAAAGCAGATAGTTCAAGAGCCAGAGCTAATTTCTTCGATTGAATGGAAAGAAGATATAATTATATGGGCAACAAGCAAGCAAATCATAGTTTATAACTCTAAAACCGAAACTTTCATTCGAAAAGTTGATATAATAAGATCTCGTTGCCTGCAAGAGGCGACATTACGAGTTTCTTATGTTACCATATCCAGCCAGAAGTCATGGACTCTTGTAAATGGAACAATTGTAGAAGTCAGCCATATTAATGATGCTGTTAACTATGTGTCCGAGAAAGAGAATGTTGCCGTAGCATATAAAGATGACCAAGGGATTATTAAGCTTATGTTTGATGATTATCAAAATATTTTAATGAACAAAGAAAACAAGATATTTTTGGACATAACCACGAAAGATGAAAGAATTATTGAATATCTTCCAACTCTTGATAGTTACTTTAATCCAAAAGCATTCGTTTCTATATTCAGATCACCAAATTCTATATATGTTTCCACAAATTCAGCAATATTTGTTTTGGAACCATACAAACCTCACGAAATTATTAGTTATTATATTGAGAAAGATAATATTGACACAGCATTAGCAAAATTCCGAAAGTTTTATAATGATTCTCAAGCAGAAGAAAAACAGAAACTTGCTTTCGTAATTACTGGGAAGTTAATATCTTTAGGGAAAGAATCCGAAGCAGCTTCTTTTGCGATAGAGAGCAACTGTAATCACGAGCAGATAATTGATTTATTTAGAGAAAAGAATGTACTTAAGAGTTTAATTCCACTTATAAAGATTGAAAAAATCAAGCTTGGAACAAAAGAAATGACAGCATTTCTTGAAGATTTGTTGACTTTTGACCCAAAGAGGCTTGCTGAAGAACTTAAAATACTTAGTGTTGAGCAATATAATTCTGAGTATTTGATAGATAAGGTCAAAGTTCTATTGCCAACAAACCCTAGCTACAGATCAACTTTAATGACTTTATATTTTAAAAATGACAAAAACATTAAATACGGATTGGAACTTGCACTCGAAGACCATTGTCCTGAAATATTTGTATACATAAGTAATCACAAAGAGTATAAGTTTGTTATTAATAAGAGTATTGAACTTTTTAGTGTTTTTGGAGGAGAATTTATCAATTATTTGCTTGAACAGATAAATAACATTCCTCCTCAAGAAATTTTGGTCATAATTGATTCCGAAATCAAAAAGCAGTCAAAGATACAAAATTTAAATAATGAAGAACTATCCAAACCAGAACAGTTTAAACTTTTATATTTGGATGAGTTGTTTAAAGGCGAATTTCCTCTTGAAGAGGTTTATGGGACAGATTTGGTTGTTTTGTATCTGAAATCTAATCACCCAAATACATTATCATTTTTACAAAATAGTGTGGATTTCGATTATAATATTGCTCGACAAGTTGCTCTGAAATACAAAAGAAAACCAGCAGCAGCCTATTTGTGTAAGAAAACAGGTGCCCCAATAGATGGTATGAAGATATTTTTAGTTGATTCAAATGATCCAAATGATGATCCTATTGATGCAATCAATTTTGCTAATGCTGTTGACGACAAAAAAGTCTGGAAAATGCTTGTTGACTATTCTTACACACACAAACCATATCTCATGAGGATTATGGAGTTATTACCAGTTCTTCACCTGAACCCAATTAAGTACATAAAAGGAATTCCTGAAAGTGTTCCGATCTCTGAATATGAAAAGATTGCTGACAAAACAGTGAAAGAGTATAAAAGAAAGCTGACAACATCTGAATTGACACACGATATTGTGTCAAAAGATGCTTTCGGTGCTTTTTCAAGGAGCTTCAACAGGTTCAGGAAAGGAAAACCAATTAATATGAATGAGTAAATTCATTTTTACTGTATTTTTAAGAACAATGAACATTCTTTGTTGGGAGGGTTTAATTGAAACGAAGATGAGTTGAATCATGATGATATAATGATATGGGGTTAAGGGTCGATAAAACAGTTTGCCAAAAAGAAAACGAATTGCATTCCATCTGGAACCATACATCACTCTGCCAATTCACAGAAAACTTAGGGTATCAAGAATCAATTGAATAAAAATTATTTGTCCTAAAAGAATTATTACAATGAGTTAAACCTAATCTATACAAGGTAGTACTTGAAAAAAATGATGACGAAAACAACAACAAAAAGCAGAAACAATAGAATATAGACAAAATGGTATAAAGGAAAAATACTTTTTCCAGAAGTCAATAATGGTTTTTCCGGTTGTTTTTCATGTGATATATCAGGAATAATTTCTTCACCGGGATAATTGGTATCTACAATAATATCTTCTTCTTCATTTTCCTCGATGTTCTCAAAGTTGAAAAAAACAGGAGCATTTGGTAAGTCAATCGTAGGTGCGATTGTTGAGGGGGTCATTTCTTGTTCATTTTGATGGGTTTCCTTTTTTGATAATTTAATTTTTCTTCTCTCTTTTTTCGATAGCTGTTTCCATTTCTGTCGCTTTTCGACAATAATATCTTCTTCTTCAATAGGGCTTAATTCATCTTGTTCCAAATTGTCAGCTGATGGAGGACTAAAAGTTGTGCTTTTAGAATTGGGATTTTTTATTTGTGACATATCAACACTTTTTTCAGCATACTTTTTGATCTCTTCATCATTTAGTCCAAGAAGATAGTACATATATGAATTTTGCTCAAAAGATGAAGGATCTTCAAAAAATAATTTTCTCGTTGAATAAGAAGATTTCCTGTGTTTCTTTGTTTGACAGTGAGTAACAAATTGTCTTTCGTCTTTCATATACCTATTACAATAATCACAATACCATTCCATTTGCTGATCGTTTTCAAACTCTTTCAGATATTCGTAGTCATCAACATTATAAGATTCCAGTTTTTGATTTTCGAATTCTTCAATCACGCCAATCAACTTTTGATACTGCTCTTGTTTTATCCTGGAAAGTTCTTTTTGGTTTCGATCTTTCTCGGCTAAACTTTGTTCAATATGAGCCGAAACTCTTGGATCAAGTTTCCACACACTATCAATGAGCGAAAAAATGGTGGACATATATTCAGATTGAGCTTTTGCTTCCATTTTGTCATTTTCTTTGTTCCACAGCCTTCGAACATTACTATTAGGAGCCATATCAAGAAGATTTCTCCTGGCATATGAAAAATCCTTTTTAGTTTGAAAACCTTTCCAAAAAGAATAAAAAGCCTCAACTTGTGGCCATGGCGATGATGCATTCCCAAACAATGGAAAAGTTTCAAACCCTTCTTCCAGAGCAATCTTTTCAAAAGATTTCCCATAAATATGATAAAATCCCTTTTCGGTTTCATCAAATCCGTCTTCAACACCCTGATCAAGAAGTTTTTGAATATCAATTAGTGTTGCTTTTTCTTTGACCAAACTATCATATGTTTTCACTTCCTCAACACTATCATACCTTGAACGGGATACGGGATCAATTAGAATGCTATATGCATGTTCAATGATTTGAAAAACACTGGTTGCATTTTCGGAATTATTCCTATCCGGGTGCCATTTCAAAGCTAACTTACGAAATGCATGTTTAATCTCAACTTCGCTGGCATCCCTCCCAATTCCCAAAATGTCATAATAATTAGAGTTTTTGTTCCATTTTTCTTCCATAAAAAAAAAAGGAACCTGGTGAATTTGAACCTAGACAATAGGCTTTAATTTGTTTTTCTTACAATTCTTTGAAAAGTTTATATTTAGTTTTTTTGTTGTTAAATGGATGAGAGTATAGTGACTTTGTTGCATGGTGACAAGAGCTACTCCATGAAGCAGAGCAGTATGTTTCTATCCAATCGATTCATAAGAAATCACCTCAATGATAGTACAATTACTGTTGAGTATTCATGCCAACCTGACCTTTTTGAGGCTTTTGTGAAGTTTATTGAATTGAGAGAAATTCATTTCAATTTGAAAGATTTGAATACTATCGTCTCATTATTGAAAGAGTGGGAATTCAGTTCTGATATTTATAGTAGTCAGGGAGTGGACGCTAGAGGAGGAGGGTGATTAATTGATTCGATTTAATTCGTAGTTACCTCTCGCCGCGACAACTATTGCTACCAATCCATGGACACCCCCTCATGGTTCTCCACACCGGATGAGTCAGCGGCATACTTGCTGACCTTACTATTTATAGAGGTTTCTTAGGGTGAGTTTCCGTGGATGTCTATTTCTTTTATGAGTATGAAATATGGAAGAGGATGATAACACAATCCCAATCATGGTTACAGCACTTGCTCCTTGGAACAGAAGATGGAATAAGGAGCATGGGTGGTACAAAGGGGATGCCACAAGAGGTTATAGTAGGGATCAAGGGCTTAATGAATTTCCTTACTTCTTAAGAGAAGAGAGGAATTACTTGAAGTATAACTCTTTACCTTACTCATCAGTGAGGATGGCAATCATTGATACGATACTAGAGGAGGTTGGAAAGAGCAGTTTAGACCGCATAAAGAATCTTGAGTATCAACTATGGTGGTGGGAAGAACAAGATTGGCGCAAAGCTAATAAGTACCCCTTGCTTGATGAAGCTGAGAAGGATAACCCTAAGTTGCTTCAAAAGAAGTACAAGGGGAGGATGATGAAATCCTTTAGGTACATGCCGGAGATTTGGTACATGAATTACCTTGAACATCTACTTGGACCCAACATCTTTTCTAAAAAATAGAAGCTTAGGTTTTACTTACTCTTGGGAGGGTTAGGAGGTCCAACAAGGATTTTCTTCTTCGGTAGCTGTTTTTGTGGTAGTCTTTTGCCTCCAGTGTTTTTCCGCGCCACCTCAGGCTCCTCTTCATTAGCATCTTCAGGTTTATTGAACTCTTCATCAGGGATAATAACACTTTCATAGGTTGGGTTGTCTTTGATGAACCTCATCAGTTGGGCAAACTTCTTTCCATTTCTTCTCCGGGCAAAGTCTTCTTCGGTTTTAGTTGGGTTGAATCTTACAAAGCCAAGATGTTGCATTGTATCAATCCATTTTATCCTCACCATGGGGTTGTTGTTTATGACTCGGTAGTCATAGATTTCCTCCACATTATAAGTGTCATTGGTAACATTAATATCTGGATTCTCTTCAAGTACTTTTTGTTCGAGTTGTGATAGAGGGACATTTGCTCTTGCATAGGCTCTGGCCATCTGCTTTCTTTGGCGGGGAGTCATATCAGGTTGCTCATCAGCGATTACTTGGAGGTTGCGATGGTACTGGATGGTTCTACTGGTTGGAGGGGTAGTGTTCTTTTCAATAGGAGGGGAGGGAACTGGTGGAACAGCTTCAGGGGAGTAGGAAAAAGAGTCCTCGTTATCCATAAAAGTGCAACTTTTTGATAGTAAAAAAGCGGTTATGGTCGACATTTTTTAGGATGGTGAGTATTATTGAGTGTTCCTGCTCCGAG
>Ga0209639_1002251_pt1 | contig 15866 bp, 15 predicted proteins | sample EPASupsiteHSE605_FD_187268 | JGI IMG/M metagenome (GOLD analysis project Ga0209639, IMG submission 187268) | Bioremediated contaminated groundwater from EPA Superfund site, New Mexico - Sample HSE6-05 (SPAdes) (version 2) | ecosystem: Environmental > Aquatic > Deep subsurface > Groundwater >...
TTGCATCTACGTTAAGAGTCACGTCATTGAGGGACGGATTATCGATATAAAGTTCAACAAGACCGTCTTCGTTTTCGGTTATGATATCGTTAACCGGTCTAAGAACTACAGTCGGACCTACTCTGAACTTCTGTTCAGCTACAGGAACTCCTTCTGCATATTCGGTGGTGGGAGAGGATTCAGATTCCAATACGGATTGATTGACGGATTGATTAACAGATTTGTTAACAGATTGATTGACGGATTGATTGACGGATTGATTAACAAATTTGTTGACGGATTGATTAACAGATTTGTTGACGGATTCATTGGCTTTTAAGATCTTTGATGCCACTTCATTTGCTAATGGGTTTTCTCCTGCACATACAATACCTGAGAAAACAGTCCCAAAAACAAAGATTGACGCCAATAATATGGGCAAATATTTTTTCAACTTCTATACCTCCTTCCAGGGGTACTAAATTACCTGTACAATAGTTTTTTTGAAAAAATCGTTTTCAAAAATTTAAATGTTGATTTTTGCCAGATACTATTTGCTTTATACCGATACTTTCCAACTGGTATTGAGCATTTTGGTTTATTTTACTTTCGGCTTAATACTAAATATGTTGGAGATTTTTCTTACATATTACAATAATTATAGATGAAGTGTATGAATTTCTGTGCAGATAACCACTTTTAACAATCATTTCTCCTGCACCTTTGCTGCGGAAACTTATTCGTTAAAAAATAAATTTGAAAAAAAAGCTTCAGGGAAGAAATTGTTAACCAGAATTTTTCAGAATACGGGACTTGTACTCCTTTTTGGGGCACAGTCCCTTCACATTCAACTTAGCAAAAATGAAATCTATAATATATCAGACCTTTTTTCGTATTAAGATAGAGACTCCCATTAATACAGACAGCACGCTTACCACACCAAATCCGGGAATCGCCTTTTCCGGAGAATCAGAACTGGCTTTTACCTTGATCGGAAGATCAAGTGTGTAATCTTCTGCGTTTTGAATGTCTTCCCCGAAATAATAAACTACTCTGCCTTCAACATTAAAATCTCCAACCTGACTGGATTCAATCCTCACTTCAATATCCCTGCCCTGTCCGGGTTCAAGTTCGTATGTTGTCGTATACTGTCCTGCTCCTGACTGGACAAATTCCGAAGACGAGACAGCCGTTCCTGAAGGTGGAATAATAATAACCTGAACATGCATAGTAGGTTTTGTAATAAGGTTCACTGCTGAAAGCTTCAGTAAAATATCTTCCCCGGAAACAACCTCTGTTTTTTCTCCATGCAGACTGACACTTGCAGAAGGCGGTGCCTGTTGAGAGCTTTCAGATAAACCTGTGTCTTCAGATTCTGTTCGTGTGTATTGGTTATTCTCTATTTGAGTGTATTCCGAATGTTCTATATTGTAATTTTCTGTTTTTGTATAGTGTGAATATGTTACATGTGTGTGTTCCGAAGATTCAGATTCTGTACTCCCTGAAGTTTCTGAATTTGAATCTTCGGTATCAGAATCTTCTGAGATAGACTCTTCTGAACTAGAATTCCCTGAATCAGAGTCTTCTGAGACAAAATCTCCTGAATCAGAATCTCCTAAATCAGAGTTTCCTGAGTCAGAATCCCCTGAGTCAGAATCCCCTGAGTCAGAATCCCCTGAGTCAGAATCTCCTGAGTCAGAATCTCCTGAGTCAGAATCTCCTGAACCAGAATCTCCTGAACCAGAATCTCCTGAACCAGAATCTTCTGAACCAGAGTTTCCTGAATTAGAACCCCCTGAATCAGAATCTCCTAAATCTGAATCTTCTGAATCAGAATCTCCTGAATCAAAATTTCCTGAATCAGAATCTTCTGAACCAGAGTCTCCTGAGTCAGAATCCTCCGAGTCAGAATCCTCCGAGTCAGAATTTCCTAAATCTGAATCTTCTGAATCAAAATCCTCTGAGTCAGAATTATCTGAATCAAAATCCTCTGAATCAGAATTCTCTGAATCAGAATCTCCTGAACCAGAATCTCCTGAACCAGAATCTCCTGAACTAGAGTCTTCTGAGCCAGAGTTTCCTAAGTCTGAATCTCCTGAATCTAAATCTTCTGAGACAGAATCTCCCGAATCAGAATCTTCTGAGACAGAATCTTCTGAGACAGAATCTCTCGAATCAGAATCTTCTGAGACAGAATCTCTCGAATCAGAATCTTCTGAGACAGAATCTCCCGAATCAGAATCTCCCGAGCCAGGATCTCCTGAACCAGAATCTCCTGAACCAGAATCTGTAGAAGGATCAGATGACGCATATGTACACGTAACGTGGCTTGCCAGGAAACAAACAATTAAGAAATAAACCATTAAAGTTTTTAAAGTAGTCCTCTCAGACATTCTACCACCCTTTTGAGCTGCTGTCTATAATAGATCCCCAATTTAAGCTTTAAGCGGAATGTTTTTTTATATAGGAAGCAGCCCTGCAGCTTATCAAATCAAAAAAGGGAAAAATTTGAGGAATTTTTCCCTTCAAAATTGTTTTTAAACTTTTTTTGACTTGATTCACTTTCTTTGGAAGATATAAACTCCTAACAATCCTATAGTAGCAATTAATACACCAAATCCGGGAGCACTAACTGAGCCCTTTCCTTCGGCTTGTACCCCTGTAACTTTTTCTAAGTCGGGGGCTTCTTCAGAATTTGCTGAAGGTTCTTTGACCTCAAAGGGATGAGTAAGTGAAATCGGGTTGTAGTTGTCCTTGTTATCTCCAGGCCAGTAAAGACCGCTGAAGTGGACGGTAGAGGTGCCTACTTTTTCTCCCTTGATATCAATGTAGATTGTCCGGGCGCTTCCGGGCGGCACGGAAAATGTTCCATAAACAGTACCTGCCGCACCTGCCTGGCCAAAGCCCTGTCCATAGACGTGAATTCCGGAGGGGACGCTGATCCTTGCATCTACGTTAAGAGTCACGTCATTGAGGGACGGATTATCGATATAAAGTTCAACAAGACCGTCTTCGTTTTCGGTTATGATATCGTTAACCGGTCTAAGAACTACAGTCGGACCTACTCTGAATTTCTGTTCAGCTACAGGCACTCCTTCTGCGGTTTCGGTTACATTGACGGGACAAGATTTGTTTTCTAAGACAGATTTATTTACGGATTCATTGGTCTTTGAGACCTGTGATGCTGTTTTATTTGTCGTTATGTTTTCTTCTGCTCCTGCAACAGCGATTGAGAAAAGAGTCCCAAAAACAAGAATTAACATCAGAACTATGGATAAATATTTTTTCAAGTTCAGTACCTCCTCCCAGGGATATCGCATTACCTGTACAATAATATTGTGAAATATATTTTAAAAATTTGAATGCTGACCTTCTCAGAAACAATTTATTTTTAATCGGCAGTCATCCATAAACATTCTAATAAAACATAGGTGAAAGTTCAAATCACAACTCTTATCTTTATAAACATGAGTACTAATTGGCGAGTAATGTTTTCAAAGCAGAGGTATTAGAACTAAAAAATATATATTAGATAATTATAAAGAGATTCCCTATAGGTAGAAAAATATCATGTGAAATATTCTCAAACTTATCTGCTTTTATCCTTATTAGCCTATTTTTTTGCTACGTTACTTACCACACTTGATATCAAAACGGAAAATTAACCTATCTTGCTTCAAAAAAGTTAGATTCTCAAGTACAAAATCTAAAATGAGAGTCTCACAAAGGTGAGAAAGTGAAAACGCGAATAGCATTAATAGATGCCAACCCAGAGAAGCAAATGGAAACCCTATATTATCCATTCAAGAAATCAGGCATTTCATATAACCCGACTTCGTTTAGAGTCTCAGATCTGTATTTGCCCTCAACACAAAGCAATAGAACAGGCATTGTATGCAACGATGTGGCTGAATATAAACTTAAAGTAAGTGTTGGCCCTGAGGAATATGATTACATTGTACTCACCAACTATGTAAAAGAGAAAAGCCCCTGGAAAACGGATGTAAATAAGAATTTAATAATTCTACCCGGACAAGCTTTGACTGAGGGTTTCTATTCTGACATGGCGATATACTATGCTCAGCAGGGATATAGTACATATATCCTGGATAGAAGAGAAACAAACATTCCGATACATGAGACTGACTTCAGTTATATGGAAAACTGGACCATTGAAGAGTATCTCGGTGACACATACAAAGGTATCGCTATATCAAGAATTCACACAGCTCTCTTAAGCAATAAGCCTGAAGAAAATATAGAGGTTACGGCAATTGGCCACAGTCACGGGGCGTTGATTATTACTGCTTATGAGGCCAGCAAATACACTGATTTGTCTTTGGGTTCTGCTGACAGGATAGTGCCTGTTGATATTATTATCAAGTATAATCCTAAATATTCGGAGTTAATACGGGCACAGACACAGGAATTTGAGATTATTTCCGAAAGTATAGAAAAGAGAACATATAATGGCACTAATATGGCCATTATGATGCAGATAGCCAATCTGGCTTTAACAGATCCTGAAGGAAAATCTTCTGTTCAGCCCGGCCTTACAAACAAACAATTATTCAGGCTCATGGCTACCCAGACTCATACATTCAATGCATATCCCTATACTCCAGACTACCACTACTGGAGCGGAGATCTGAGCAGTCTTTATTATGTTGACGAAAACAAATTACTCAATTTGACATTGACCGGAGGAGCTGTTCCTTACGCGCCAAAATATATGGATCAGTATATGGCCGGTCTGATGGGAAATGTGGAGGGCTACGAAATCAATTCTTCCAGAATAGATTCTCCGTTACTCTACGTTGGGCTCGGAGGAGGCTTTGGCGATTACGGTTCCTGGTGGTATGAAAACGAGGTTGGAAAGACAAATGACAGGGTAACTTCCATAAACTGGAATGCCCAGGGCCACGGCAGCATAGCTCTGGACTACAATTCTCCTGAACTATGGGCACTTATAAACAGCTGGATAAAAAACAATTAGACAAAAAAGCCTGCGATCGAAAAATAAATCAGAGAAAAGAGGTTTGGCCTATTTCAGGCTGAAGCTCCCTCAACCCTGGCCGTATGCTTTGTTCTTAAAAGTGCTCTCAGGAAATACCCTGCCCATACATACATTAACAGAGAGCCTATTCCGTTGCCTATAACCATTCCCCACCAGGCACCTTCCTGCCCCATATTGAAGGTGAAAGCTAAAAGAGCTGCAAAGAGTGGAGTAAAAACAATAGTTCTCAGAAGAGTTGCAATTAGAGAACTCATACCCCTGCCAGCTCCCTGGAAGAAAGAAGAGGAGAAAAATCCAAGTGCAGCTGTCGGATAAAACAGGCACATAACTCTAATGAAATGAGAAAGGTCATTTGTTATATGGGCCCCTCCTTCAGATCGTGTAAATACGAACGCTATTTGCGTGGCAAAAATAAACATAATAGCTCCGATTACACACTCTATAAGAAATCCAAGTTTCGTTGAGTAGGAAAGAGCAGCTTTTGCTTTTATATAATCACGAGCCCCGATTGCAGCTCCGGTTACAGAAATTACAGCAGTTGACATTCCAATAAGAGGAGCCATTGCAATTGTCGCGACTCTCCATCCTGTAGCATAGACCGCAACTCCATCAGTGCTACTTACAAGCACAATAATGGAGTTCAAAAATAACATTGACAGGGACATGGAAAGTTGCTGGGCTGAAGCCGGAAACGCAACATCTACGATCTCTTTTACAATGTTTTTGTCAAAATGGAAATCCTTGAAATTGAAGGTCACATAAGTATCTTTTCTGAAAAAAAGCCAGTTGGCCATCATAAGAGAAGATATCCCTATGGAAAGCACTGTCGCCCAGGCTGCACCTGCAATTCCCATCTTCAGAGGATAGATGAATATAGGATCAAGAATAACGTTCAGGACTGCGCCTACAATCATAGCTTGCATGGCTCTTTTTGAGTCTCCCTCGCTTCGAAGAATTGCATTAGCCACATTAGAGAAAAAGATTACAATACTTCCAAGGAAAATAGCCCTGGAATAAGCGACTGCAAGTCCTGTTGTTTTTCCGGCTCCTGCAAGGGTAAAAAGCTGAGGAGCAAAGAGGTAAAAAGGAATTGTAAAGGCAATAGAAAGCAGAATAATTATAATTATCGTATGTACCGCCACATTGTCTGCACCTGTTTTATTCCTGGCGCCGATCATGCGGGAGATTGCGGCTCCTCCTCCTATACCTATTCCATTGGATAAAGCCATGCTGATAAAGAAAAATGGGAACACGAAGCCCATTGCTGCGAGAGCATCTGCTCCAAGTCCGGAAACCCAGTAAGTATCAACCAGGCTGTAGATTGTCTGCACGGACATTGCAATAATCATCGGGATTGACAATTTCACTATCGCCTTTTTAGGATCTCCCTGTAGTGTTTTTACGCCAGCTGTTTCTGTTTTTCCTGCATAACCGGCAGAAGTTTCATTTTTGTTTTGTTCACTGTCCATTTCTGCATCTTCCTTAATTACTCATTTTCAAAACATATTCCTTAACACATTCCTTTAAACATTTCACTTTATTTCTGTAGTACCGGCTCTTTTAGGTCTGAAAAATTATAATTCATCTCTAAACTTATCCATGTATACGGTTACTCATACCTCAAGGCGTCCACAGGTTTCATTTTTGAAGCCCTATATGCAGGTACTGCTCCCGAGATCACCCCAATCAGGACAGCGAGAGAGAGTCCGAAAAGCATCAGGCCAGGAGAAAGAGACATGCTTGTCCCTTCCCCTCCTCTCGTCATGGTTACGCCAATCATCGGGAAGAGAGCTGAAACAAGCGCTCCCAGCATAACTCCAAAGACACCGCCAACAAAACCTACCATTGCGGAGTTAAATACGAAAATCATGAGAATATCCCGATTTTTCGCTCCAATGGCTTTCATAGTCCCTATTTCCCTTGTTTTTTCCAGGACAGAGGTAAACATCGTGTTTGCAATTCCCACAGCTCCTACAATCAGCGACACGGCAGCAATAGCTCCCAAAAAGAGAGTCATCGAGGAAATCATACTGGTAACGGACTGAGCCATGGACTTTAAGGCGGTTACGGAAAAGTCCCTATCGTCCTCGTTGGCAATGTGTCTGGAAATCATGAGCTTTTTTTCAATCTCCGCGACCACCGTGTCTACAACATCTACACTCTGAGCCTTTACTTCGATGGAATCAAAGACGTCTTTTTCCGCATCTGTAATCAGGTTCGTTGCAGCATCTATCGGCATGTATATCTGCCTGTCCCCACCTCCGCCTTCTTCTTTCAGGATCCCGACAACTCTCACAGACTTACCGTTGATTGTTATAACCTGGTTAACTCCAATGTCTTTTTTATAAATTCCACTGGCAACACCGCTTCCAATAACTGCAACATATTTGTCTGCAGGTTCGAGTAACCTTCCGGATTCCACCTCAAGGGAGTTCATATACTTCCAAACCTGAGGATCCACTCCATTGATAGAGAGGGTTGCGTTTTCTCCGGTGTAGCTCACTTCCTCTCCGCCGGAAATTTCGCCGGTAGCGTACACTATGCTTTCTATACCCCTAAGGGCATCTACATCGTGATCTGTCAGTTGGGCGTCAGTCGTAGTACCTGCTCCCCAACTCATGCGGCCAGGTCCAATATGCGACTGAGCTTTTGAGTATCCCGGCGTAATAGTGATGCTTGTCAGATCCATGTCGGCGAGTCCGCTTTGTACGCTTGCTTCCATAGCGTCCCCCAGAGAGATAATTCCAACCACTGCGCCAACCCCTATAACGATCCCGATAATAGTAAGCCAGCTACGGAGTTTGCTGTGCAGGAGCATGTTCAGGGCCATTTTCAGGTAAGTTGCGTTTCTAATTGAGCATCCCTCCAGTTTTCACTTTTTTTCAATGCTTCAGCATTCCTGAGCCGAATTCATAATCGGATGAATTAGATCCAGCTTTTTTCGCTTCCTGTTTTCGCCTGCGGTACAGGAAGATTCCTGCTCCTGCAAGCACTATTATCACAATATAAACAAAATATGAACCGATGCCACTGCTGCTACCTGATTCTGCTCCTTGTGCAGTCATATTTCCGGAAGTCATCTCGAGTTTTACTCCCTTATCAACCGTTATCCTTTCTCCTTTTGCATCCGTATATTCAATCTGAACTTTTAGCGGATCGGAATCCGTGGAAGCAGAGGTTACATTTTCTCCGTTGGTACTTGCTTTTGCGGTATCTTGCGGTGCTCCTGCACTACCTCCTTCAGCTCCTCCAGCCCCCTGTGTACTTGCAACATTGAAAGAAGCAATCGTGTAGTCTCCTTTCTCAAGATTTCCCACAATAGTTGAAGAACTTCCTGATACCCTATAACCGTCCTGATCCGGAATCGATACTTTCACCGAATATGCAATGTTGTTACCCACATTTGCAACTGAAAGGGAAATCTCTCCCGCATCGCTTTCCGAGAAGGAAACATCAAAGTCGGTTTCTCCGCCTACGAAAAGCCCTGCTGTGGTCTGGATACTTTTTACATTGGATTCATAGTCTTCAAAGCTAAGGTTTACATCCAGAGTGTATAGTCCGGGGTTTGCGTTTACATCTGCCATTACCGAGTAAGCGACGGTTACGGATTGACCGGGCTCGAGGTACTTGATGTACTTGGTGTTATCCGAGTATACCGGGAGGATCACACCTTTTGGATCTTTCCAGGAGATGACCATATTTTTCAGAGGAGAGTTTCCTGTATTCGTTATGATGAACTCGAGCGGTTCTTCCTTTGCTATGTCAATATTCGCCTTATTTATGGTCACAATCTGAGCGTACTCTTTACCCCTAACTTCCAGCTGGATTGTTTTTGTAGTAGTGATTGTGTTTGATGATCCGCTTTCTTTTGCAGTGGTGGTAATGTCGATATTATATGTGCCTTCTGAGGCGTTGGCATCTGTCATGAGCTTGAATTTAAGAACTGCTGCATCGTCATCATCCTGCCGTGCATTCAGATAGGAGACCTCTTTTTCGAGGGTTTCTCCGGAAACCTTACTGAAGGGATATTCCGGATTCATTGTGACAGTAATATCTTTCAGATCAGTGCGGCCTACATTTTGCACGCTCACAGTGAGTTCGACAGGTTCTCCAGGACGGGCAGCATCAGGGTTCTGGTTAGTCAGGTTTACCTGCGCGTATGAGGAGTTTATATTCCCGTTTGAGCCAAGTGCTGTTCCGGCTCCCATGGATATGAACGTTGTAAGCAGCAGTAGAAGTGTTAGCAAAGAGAACTTTTTCATTTTGATTCCTCCAGTTCTTTTTTCCTGCACTTTTCAATTTTTTCGATTTCTCCATCCCTGATATACACGACTCTTGTTGCATACCTTACCAGGTCAAGATCATGGGTCACAATAATAATCGTCTTACCATCATTTTCATGTAGTTTAGCCAGAAATTCCAGAATATAGTCACCAGTCTTGGTGTCCAGGTTTCCTGTTGGTTCGTCTGCCAGGATGATAGGCGGGTTAACGGCAAGAGAACGGGCAATTGCAACTCTCTGCCTCTGTCCCCCTGAGAGCTGAGAAGGGAGATTTTGTTTCTTATCCGAAAGCCCGACTATCTCAAGCAGATATTCTCCTCTTTTCCTCGCGTTTGTCGTTTCTTCTTCCTGAAATTCCAGAGGCAACATAACATTTTCCAACGTGTTCAGGGTTGGGATCAGGTTGAAACTCTGAAAAATGAACCCTATCATCTGTCCTCGAATACGAGCTAACTCGGACTCGTCAAGTTCGGAAATATCCCTTGATTCCAGAAAGACTGTCCCATTTGAGGGGAGATCAAGGCAGCCCAGAAGGTTCATTAACGTACTTTTTCCGCTTCCGCTCGGACCCAGAACTACCACAAATTCCCCTTTGTAGATTTCAAGGTCGATTCCCCTGAGGGCTGCAAAATCAACTTCTCCCATCCGGTAGATCTTCCAAACATTGGTTAATTTAATAAGGGGAGTGGTCACTGATCCGGCAGCAACGTTACGAGTATCAGTATAATCATCAGGCTTCAAAAACTTCTGTGCCTCCTCCAGTATCCGTATCACGATTTATGCCGGAATGGTTTCCGATAGGACCGGAAATCTCAGCAGGCACAATAACAGTAAAAGAACCTTCCTGAACAGTGAAATTCAACGACTTTCTTAGTGCCTGTGCATTATGTGCTTGCATTCCCACAACCTCAAAAACTCCTGCAGGCTTTCTGATTTATATGCACTTTCAATCTTCTTTTCCCGTTTGTACATACTCAGTGCCTCGAAAACTTGCAAACTTATGAATATACCATATCTGGAAATTTATGCAAGTAAGACATGAAAGCCAGCACAAAATGTTTTTCGTGAGTGGTTTAATCAATTATTTGTTTGATTACATATGGTTCGATTTCTAACTAAATACAATGGAATATACTTATATCTTTTGGATCTCTATGAAGAAATGTAATGGGTGAAAAACGGATAGGCTTCACTTAATTAGAATGCTCAATGATATCCATTTACAGAAAAGTCACTTAATTAAGAGGCCTATTATGAATGCTAAAAGAGAAACCCTTCTACTTAGAGCCTGACTCATAGCTCCCTAAAGGTCTCATGATATCTCCGATAATATCGCATGATATCTGTACTCATAGTACATAGACTTTACATATTCCATTTTGAAACCATACTTATTGGCAATTTTTTCAATCAGGTCGGGGCTGTGAGCATCCCCAATTATATCCCCCGGGCAATTTTTCAAAATAGCCGATACCTGCTTAAAGCACCCCAGCCCAACTCTAGGCAAAGTCTTCCAGAATCTAAAATTCTGTGAAAACCATCCGATTTTCCATAAAGAATAGAGTCTGGGATCAATTATGTCAAAAAAGACTATTTTTCCTTCCTCATTGAGATAACCGAATGCGTTATCGATAAAGGCATCTATTTGTTCAGAGGTCAGGTACTGAATTACTCCGGCTGCAGTTATCCGATCAAAAGACACATCTAATTTTTTCCAGATTGTTTTGTCATCGGCTAGAATTAATTCTGCGTTAGTGTATCCCTTATTCCAGATTTTTCCCTCCGCCTCAACAAGCATAGAACTGGAAAAGTCAGCCCCCACAACCCTCTCGTAATTTGGCACATAGTATATTAAAAGTTCTCCTGCACCGCACCCAAAGTCAAGAAGGGTTTTGCCTCCGTCCAGATGGAATAGTTTTTCTTTAGCTTCTTTGACAAGGAATTCTTCAGTGGAATATCTATGGCTTCCTCTTTTTTTGTCTGAAAAATATTCTGCCCAGGAAAACTTTGGCCTTTTAAACGTTGTTTCTTTTGATTTGTTAAATGTTGCTTCCATACCGAATCCCCCTCTTTTTCTCGGTACTTTCTACTTGCTGGAAAGAAACCAGAAACTGAGACAAGAGCCGAAGAGTGTTATGATGTTCCCAAAACGTATAAGGAAAGATTTATGGTTACTATAAACCTTAGAGAAATTATATATTTTTTGAAACAATTTTTCTGAAGCTAAATTCTAGATGGAATATCTAAGATGAAATAAGAAAAAAATTATATTATGATTTTAAAGTAATCTATTAAAGTAAAACCGTATGATGATTATGATTTTAAAGTAATCTATTAAAGTAAAACCGCATGATGAAAACTTAAAAAAGCAATAATGTGAAAATTTAGAAAATATTCATCTGAATGTTAAGCTCTCCTGTAAAATTTCAAGGATTCACTTTTCCTCCACACAGCACTGCTGCAGCTCTGACTGCGCTATCCGGAGTAAAAAAGACCGGCATTCCGACTGCTGTAAATGATGAAGCCACTTCCCCGCTGAATTTTCCGCCTGGAGAACAGATGAGAATCGGCTTTCCGCAGCTATCAGCGAAATCTCTGATTTTCTCGGCAACTCCTCTGGTAAGGAGGGGCGGTCCCCAGAGCAGGCTGACTATTGCGAGATCGTATTTTTCCCCAAAAGCCTCCTGCAGGACAGCAACATAATCTTCATCCCTCACACTGCCTGTCAGATCTATAGGATTTCTTACGGAAGCAAAAGCCTGAAGTTTCTCTTTCAATCCCTTCACAGCTTCTGTAGAAAGTTCAGGAACCCTGAGTCCAGCCTCCTCGCAGGCGTCAGCAACGGAAATTCCTATTCCTCCTCCGTCAGTTATTATGAGAACTCTTTTTCCAGCCACTGGCGAATACCTGTTCAGGACTTTGCAGGCATCTTTCAGTTCTTCGTAACTTGCAACTTCTATTATACCTGCTTTCCGGAAAGCGGCTTCATAGGCTTCATACCTCCCGCTAACGGCCCCGGTATGGGAACTTGCTGCTCTTGCACCTGGTTCTCGCTTTCCGACTTTAAGAGCTACCACAGGTTTTTTTTTCGCACATCTGGAAGCAACTTCAATGAATCTGCGTCCATTTCCCACGGATTCGATGTAGAGGACAATTGCTTTTGTGGTTTCATCTCCTTCCAGAAATTCAAGGCAATCGCTTTCGTCCACATCCACTTTGTTTCCGTAACTCACTACCCTTGCAACTCCTGCTCCCTCATTTGCCATCTCGTCCATAATCATAGCCGCAAAGGATCCGCTCTGAGTAAGCACTGAAACTCCGCCTCCGGGAGGTCTTTCTATCTTTTCCCGCCCTATAAAAAAGGTGTCCACGTTTGAGATTGTGTCATAGATCCCCAGGCAATTAGGCCCCATAGCCCGGATACCTTTCTCCTTCAAAAGTTCTTTAAGGAAGACTTCCATTCTCTTTCCTTCAGGTCCCGTTTCCCGAAAACCGGAACTAACAATTATGGCTCCTTTTATATTTTCCACGGGGCCTTTAAGAATTTCAAGAACAGTAGAGACTGGGACTGCGAAAACAGCAATATCGATTTTGTCCTTAATCTCTCCGGGAGCCGAATAACATTTGAGCCTTTTAATCTCCTGGTAGCCTGGATTTATGGGATATATCCTTCCCTGAAAACCCATCTTCAGGAGACTTTCCAAAATTGTATAAGAAAGTTTTTCGGGATTTGGGGATGCTCCTATCAGGGCTATGCTCTCAGGCTTGAAGAAAAAGTCAATACATTCTTCAGTAGTCATCGATGCCCTCCCGAATTATTCCTTACAACTTTGTTTCGCTATCTGAAGCCACTTCCCCTGAATATAGCTAAGGCCCGTTAGTATATAAAGAATTTCAACGCCAGAAGACAGATAATTCAACCGATAATTAACAGTCTTCTCCATCACAACCAATTTTACTATCTTCTTTGCTTGATTTTTCTTTTTGCACTCAATAATCCGCTCAGTGGTCGCAGTACATGCAAATGGCTTTCTCACATTCTTCATTCTGGAATTTCCACTTCAGTCCCCAGCGTTTGATTGCCTGTATAATCTTTACGAAATCCATTCCGCTTTCGGTAAGGTAGTACTCGGATTTGGGAGGATTTGTCGAGTCGTCAACCCTCTTTGCAATCAAGCCTTCGTTTTCCAATTCTGTCAGCCTTTCAGAAAGGATTTTAGGAGTTATGTACCCGAGCTTTCTTTTCAGCTCATTAAAGCGTTTTTCCTTCTTTTCTCCTTTATGTAATTCCAGAAGGATATGGATTGTCCATCGTTTCCCGATGATATTCATAGTCTTGTAGACTGTGCAGTCTTTCATAGTATAAACATAGAAACTGTCTGCTATATAAAATAGTATATCTAATATACTGGTATCAAAAAGATACTATTATAAAAAACGAGATATAAAATTTACTTCCTTAAATACAGTAAAAGTTTCCAGTATCTTGAAAAACAGGTTCAAAAACAATTTAAAACAATTTATCACTGAGAAATTCTGCCTGAAATACGTCAGACCTACCAAACAACTTCATTATGCAGTAAAATTCCGAACGCAAAGAGTTGGAGACAAGGATCAACCATGAAAGATAACTTACCGGAAAAAGGTGCAATCGTTCAGAGAGACCGTGAAACCTACGCAATTGCCCCCCATCTTCCCGGAGGAATTGCGGACCCTGCAACCCTCAGGAAAATCGCGGATGTTGCGGAAAAATACGGAGCAGTCGCCCTCAAGATGACCTCTGCTCAAAGGATTGCAATTGTTGGCCTGAAAGAAGAAGACCTTGATAATGTTTGGGCTGAACTCGCCATAAAGCCCGGAGCAGCTATAGGGCTCTGTGTAAGGAGTGTGAAATTCTGCCCTGGAACGACTTTCTGCAAGCAGGGAAAGCAAGATGCAGTGGGTCTAGGCCTGAAACTGGATGAGAAATATCACGGAATGCCCATGCCTTCCAAGCTAAAAATAGGCGTATCTGGCTGCCCCAACTCCTGTGCTGAGCCTGCCATCAAAGATGTAGGGATAATGGGTACTGCTAAAGGATATACCCTGATGGTAGGAGGCTCCGCGGCTGCAATGCCAAGACTTGCCGAAGTTGTCTCAAAGGAATTATCTGAAGAGGAAGTCCTGGAAGCAGTCGAAAAAATTCTTAATTATTACAAAAGCTCAGGTACAAAAAAGAGACTCGGAAAGTTCATTGAAGACATGGGCCTTGAGAATTTCAAAACCCAGGTCGGGCTGTAAAATTACGGCTTTTGAATCGTTGACACTCTACAGTCGAAAGAATATTTCCTCCTTTAAGCCCTTAACCCCAGATGAAATGGGGTTTCAAGGGTTAAAATTCAATGGATCTCTCAAAGGTAGAAAAATCCATACTGATCAGAAAGGTAGAAAAAATTCGTACTTATCAGGCACATATGGAACGGATGTCAGAATGGAATTAGAATATGCAGGATAAAAAGAATAGTCAATGAAAATAATTCCTAAAATATACTGACATAATAGCTATCGGCATAAAATCTACCGACATAATGTTGGAAAACACAGAAATCGTAGTCAAAAGGGGAGAATGATATGCAAGTTACTGAGATGAAGTCTTCACCGGAAAAGCCGAACCCACATAATGTGAGCGTCCGAATGCTCTATGATACGGAGCATGCCCAGGCAGTACATATAGAACTCAAGCCAGGGGAAGCCTTAAAAAAACACGTCACGCCTGTGGACGTGTTCTTTTATATTCTTGAGGGAAAAGGCATTGTTGAAATTGGCGACGAACAACAGGAAGTCAGCAGGGATATGTTAATTGAAAGTCCTGCAAAAATCCCCCACCGCCTCCTGAACCCCGGATACGATATCTTCCGGGTGCTGGTCGTAAAAGTACCAAGGCAAACCGAATCCACACGCCTGCTGTAAGAAGGAACCAGGCAAACTGGGTTGTGCGAGTAATGGCAGAGAACACAAATCCCACGAAAATAGCAGTCGTACGCTGTGACATTGTCTCTGAAACCTGCCCTGGAGTGGGCTGCTTTAAGGCGTTCAACGAAAGAAAGTCGCACTTTGAGACCTACGATGAAGACGCCCAGATGATCGCCTTTTTCACGTGCGGAGGCTGTTCGGGCAGGAGAGTGTACCGTCTGGTAAATGCCCTCAAAAAGCATGATCCGGATGTCGTGCATCTCAGCTCCTGCATGCTCATGGAAGACACCTATCCTAAATGCCCCAACCTGGATAGTATAAAAAAGACAATTCAGGATGCGGGAATAGAGGTTGTGGAAGGCACTCACCACTAAAAATTTACTCTGATAAAGACACATACAGCCACAGGGAGATTAAAAACAGGACAGACAAAAACACATGGTTAAGGACAGATAAAAACACAAAGCTATTCAAATCTGACTATCTTCCTGTAAATGAGTTTGATGTTAAGAGGGTGTCTTAAAATTCAAATCATTTCTACAATTGGATAATGTGTAGTGATAACTTTAAGTTCAGATCTCAAATTTTTCAGAAACTCGGTACACATTGACCTTAAGGATATCACTTGATCCTCAC
>Ga0209639_1002253_pt1 | contig 15855 bp, 12 predicted proteins | sample EPASupsiteHSE605_FD_187268 | JGI IMG/M metagenome (GOLD analysis project Ga0209639, IMG submission 187268) | Bioremediated contaminated groundwater from EPA Superfund site, New Mexico - Sample HSE6-05 (SPAdes) (version 2) | ecosystem: Environmental > Aquatic > Deep subsurface > Groundwater >...
TGTTGCAGGTTGGTTAATGTTAATGCCAGAATATTGGTATTGCCAATAGGTAAAAGACATTTTGGAGTACTATCGGTTAGTGGTCTGAGACGCGAGGCAACTCCCGCCGCAAGTATGATTGCTTTCATGTAAAAATGGGTATTTAATTTTAGACCTTGAAGTTGAAATTATACTTCAAGGTGGTCTAAAATAATTTTATTCAATGCACTTATAAAAATCTTTAAATACTGATTTTGTGAATAATGGTCCTGGTATTTCTAATTGCCCCTTACACGAGTAAGCGTAAAATTTACCATTATTAGGATTAATCAAACAGTTCATATATTCGATTCTGTCATATCCGTATTGAATACCAATTGGAATAGAAATGCCGAAAAGAATATCTTCTTCATTGTCAATCTTTTCGTAGAGCTGCTCAATTGAAACAACTTTAGGAATAACTTTAGTTTCTTTCTTAAAATCAATCATATCTGATGCTTGTTTAAGAATGTCTTTTTCAAAATAGATTTCCTTTTCTGGAATTTTGGAACAAAGTGATTCCGATTGATATTCAGCAAGATTTTTAGTTGTAAGGTTTTTCTCATTATTTTTTTCAATGGTTTTTATGAGATTTGACATGATTTTAATAGTCAACTTAAAATCACTTTCATGAAATGTTCGATCGCTTCTATGTAGAAAATCAGGGACATATGTAAATACATCTACTTTATTTGAAAATTTACTAAATATACTATTTATAAATCCCATCTCTTCTTCTAGTTTTATAATATACATTGCGGGGATTTTATTTTTTGAAGGAAACTTTTTTCCGAGAACTCCATCAAAATAATCAAAATCGAGATCCTGGCATCTCATTACGAGATAATTTTTACGAGAATCTTTTGGTATTTTATGAATTTCATCCCATGTTGAAATCTTAATATTCGCATTGTACTTCCAATATTCTGAAAACCACGTGTCGAAAACAGAATAAGCCTGAATTCTTGTTTTATAATAATTTAATTCTTCACTTAATTCTTTCTTTTTTTCTGGCTTTCGTGTGCTCGAAATTTGTTCCTCTAAATCTTTTACGTTGCTTTCATCCAGGGATTCCTTTATGATTAAAAGGGTTCTGTTTTTAAAGTCATCAATTTCATCAGCTCTTAAATTACATTTCTGAGCATTAGTACTAATGTTAAATAGCAATACAATTGCGATAGCGAATTTTAGCTTGAGTAGATTTTTCATTTTTTCATTTTATTTTTCGGTCTATTTGTTTTTGGATTAGCCATAAAATTAAAGCCAAAGTGTTGTATCCTACTAACATAATCCAAAAGAATAAATCGAAACGATTGAACGCTGAACATAGAAAGATCGTGGTTACCTGAGACGTAGGACCAAGTAAAATCCAAAAACGGATCATTCGTCTGTTTTTAAAACGGTATTCTTCCGGAGTTGCCTTGAAAAGTTTTTCGCTATTTTTTTTTGCAGCAAGGTTGTTTTGTACCTTTGAGTATCTCAGGTATAAACCAATGATTGCTCTGTCGAAACTTTTTCCTTTAACTCCTTTTAATGATTCATATTCTGTACGAAATTCTTCCAGATCTTCCTCAAAAGTACTTTTGCGTTCTAGGATATAATCAAGATATCGCGTACGGTAATAATCAACCAGGATTGCCTGAATTGAGTTGCTGAGTCCTGTTAATGCGAGCAAACCCCAGTAAAGCTCCGGATTATTTGTATTGTTTGCAAATCCGAACCCTATTCCAACAAATACTGCAGAAACGGCAATATAATCAGCAGCACCGTCAATGATTCTGCCAGTGTGAGTTCCGTTCTTTTTTAATCGTGCAAGTTGCCCGTCACTGCAGTCTAAAATATTGAACATCAACAGAAATATTCCTCCAATTAAAAAGGGCAGTGGATAATTATTGGATCCGTGGGCATAAAAGAATCCTCCAATAATTCCCATGATGATTGCACAGATTGTAAGCTGGTTAGGAGTGATATTTGTTCGATAAATCAATTTTACCAACAAAAATGCCATGGGTCTGTAAAAAATGAGGTCGAAAATTTCTTCGACCTCTGTCATTTTTAATGATTTTTTATACTCTGTAAACCAGCTCATTTGCCAATAGATTTCAGATAATCTTTAATCATTTTCATGAGCATGAGATTTTGTTCGCGGGTACCAATTGTGATACGCAGGTGGCTAAATAAACCATCTTCTGCCATAAATTTCACAATCATTTTTCGGTCGAGCAAGTATTGTTTTAATCCGTCTTTGATTTCTTCAGGAATCTTCACCAACAGGAAGTTTGCAAAAGTACGGTATGCCTTGAACCCTTCCATGCTATTGAATTCGTTGATATACATTTGCGTATCTTCTGTCATTTTCTTGCAGATACCATCATAATATTCCGTAGAATCTAAAGCAGCCAGGGCAATGCGTTCTGTTAAGCGGTTATAACCTAAATAACGAGCACTGAATAAAGAAAATTGAGCATGATTTTCACCCATTAAAGCAAAACCAACACGTAAACCAGCAAGTGCGTAATATTTTGAAAATGTTCTTATTACAAGTAAATTTGGAAATTCTTTTACCAATTTTCCCAGATAAGTTTTGTCATTATTATAGAACACAGCATAAGCTTCATCCAGTACAACAACAGTATCTTTTACTTTGGTAAGGATATAGTGAAGATCTTCGAGAGGTAAGCGATTCCCGGTTGGATTGTTTGGCGAACTAATAATAATTACTTTAGGTTTGTGTTCTTCATAAACCTTGATCATTCCTTCTATATCATAATAAAAGGAATCATCACCTTCTATAATTGGATATTCAATTTTGATGCCTTCTTTTTCATCCGCAATTTTTTTATAATACCACCATGAATAAGCAGGAATCATGATTTTATCACCTTTGTGAACATAGCAGTGTACAGCTTGTTTTAAAATGTCTTCACCACCATAACCCAACATTATGTCTTTTTCTTCAATGCCAAAATCGCTTGCAAGACGTTCACTCAATTTGCTTTTTACTCCACGAGAGAAATCGCGGGAATACCAACTGAGTTTTTTTACGTTTGGTTTATGCAGTGCTTTAAAGCAAGCAGGAGCCGGACCATATTGATTTTCATTACGATCCAAATAGATCAATTCTTTATCAGTTTTACCCATGACAATATATTTGAAGGGATAACAATTTTTTACAGAAGTGCAAAATTAGGAAAAATCTTTTAGTTGGGGAAAAAAGATAAGGGCTGAAGCAGATATTGGCAATGAAAAAAGCATTGTTATGACAATGGAAATTTCCAATTAACCCCCAAACCATTTATGTATAAAATAAAAAGGAGCGGTTTTAGGTTATAAAAAAGAAGCCTCTTTTGGGGGCTTCTTTTTTCGGTGATTGAGCTGGGATTCGAACCCAGGACCCCATCCTTAAAAGGGATGTGCTCTACCTGCTGAGCTACTCAACCAGTCGGTTTTGAGGGTGCAAAAGTACTAATAGTTTTCAGATAAACAAGGTTTACGGGAGTTTATTTTGGGAAAAGATGGATATATATATTAAACAGGTCTTAATTAATTACTTAGACTGATTGTTTTTCGATTTTAAATGAGGTAAAGCGTATATAGTTAATAAAATAAACGAGAATTAAACAAAAAAAGAAGCCTCTTTTGGAGGCTTCTTTTTCGGTGATTGAGCTGGGATTCGAACCCAGGACCCCATCCTTAAAAGGGATGTGCTCTACCTGCTGAGCTACTCAACCATCGTTGCATTTGCGAGTGCAAAAGTACAATCATTTTTTGAATTACCAAATAAAATTGGGCATTACAGCTATATTTTTGAAATTCAATTACTCTTTAATTGCTCTATCCTATTGGAAAGGAGATGAATAGTTTGACTAAGGAATGCTTTTCGTAGTTGTTTTTTTATTATATGTCAGTTTTACAACTTGCGATTCGTACCAATTGTAATGTGAAGTTGAAATTGCCGCTTTGGGTTGATTTCTCCTGAATACATAGATGATTTATAAGTTTGCTTTCTAAAAGATTGGTTAGTATTTGTCTTAAGTAATTTTAGCTGCTTTTGTTTGTGAATGTTTAAAAATCTTCCTCAAACGAAGATATGAAATTAAGAGCTATAAGATAATTATTTCAATTAACAAACTTTCTGCAGTTACAAGCTATTGATATTTAGGTTGTAGTGTCTTTATATAGGAAAAAAAATGTTAAAGTGCATAAATGGGGCATGAATTTCATATCTTTAATCAAAATTCCATGTATTATTGTGAAAGGGAAAGTGAAACTACAAATTAATGATGAAAAATAAGGTAATTATCATAACCGGAGCTTCTTCCGGTATCGGAAGAGCATTGGCTATTGAATCAGCAAAACAGGGAGCATTCCTTGTTTTAGCTGCCAGAAGCCATGATGCCCTTAAACAACTGCAAACTGAGCTGGGTAGTCAAACACAAATTCTTACAGTTATTACGGATGTAACAATAGAAAATGATTGTAAATGTTTAATCGATAAAACGTTGGCACACTTTGGCCGAATCGATGTACTGATCAACAATGCTGGAATTTCGATGAGGGCTCTTTTTGAAGAGCTTGATTTGGAGGTAGTTCGTAAAGTGATGGATGTGAATTTTTGGGGAGCTGTTTATTGTACGAAGTATGCTTTACCCTGGCTGTTAAAAACTAGAGGCTCTTTGGTTGGAGTTTCTTCTATAGCCGGTTACAAAGGATTACCTGGCAGAACCGGATATTCAGCTTCTAAGTTTGCAATGCAGGGTTTCTTAGAGGTGGTACGTATTGAAAATCTGAAAAAAGGCTTACATGTACTGATTGCTTGTCCGGGATTTACTCGTTCAAATATTCGAAAAGTTGCATTGGCTAAAGACGGACGTGTACAAGGAGAAAGTCCACGGAACGAAGATAAAATGATGTCGGCCGAAGAGGTTGCTATCCATATTTTAAAAGCAATAAAGAAACGGAAACCGGAGTTAATATTAACCATGCAGGGAAAATTAACTGTTTGGCTCAATAAATTTTTCCCTGAATGGGTTGATAAAATGGTTTACAATCACATGGCAAAAGAACCAGATTCTCCATTTTAATAGAATTTAAGAAACTTAAAAAATAGAAAATATGAAAGCATTAAATTTAACAATTAAACTACGTAGAGGTTTGGGTGAGTTGTCATTTGGTCAAGGTATTGATGATGTGGTTGCTTATTTGGGTGAACCCACTGAAATAGAGACTCTTCCTATGGAAGATGATACAACTACTACTGTGCTTAGTTATGATGAAATTGGTTTGGGACTCTTTTTTGAAGGAGCAGGTCAACCAAAGTTAAGTTGTATAGAAACGGATAACCCGGAAACGATTTTGTTTGGGGAAAAGATTTTCGAAATGAAGCAGGAAGATCTCGTTGAATTTGTGAAAAAAGAGGGCTTATGCGTGATGGATGCGGAAGAAGAGGTCTGGGGTGAATATCGTGTTACATTTGAAGATGCAATGATTGATTTTTACTTTGATAAGGGTGAATTAACCGTTGTAAATTGGGGAAAAGATATTGATTAAAAGATATTTTACTTGTTGAATAATCAAGTTAATCAGAATCCTTACATCTCTTCGGTTTTGTAAGGATTTTTAATGGTGAACTTATCGGTTAAGAATAATTTTTGCCACTTTTTGGTCAATTGGAAAGGTGAAAATTTCTGGTGTCAATTCAGTAAACTTAATCCATCGGAAACCTTGATCTCCTTCATTTATATCCGGAAAATCAAAGGATTTATGTGTGGTTTTGATTGATTTCCAGTCCGGAATATCGATTGTGTAATAAATGTTGATTAGTTGCATTTGCTCATTTAAGCCAATGGTCGGCTGGAAAAAATCGGTAGTATAAAAATGACGGATATTTGTGATTTCCAGGTTTAATTCTTCCTTAAATTCACGTTTCAGACAATCAATGGTTCCTTCTCCAAACTGCAACCCACCACCGGGAAACTTTGTCATAAACATTCCCAGCCTAAATTCATCGGTAATCAATAATTCCTGATCGGGATTGATAAAAATACCATAGACTCTGAGATTAAATAATGGATAGGACATGTGATTAGATTGGAATTTGATTAGTAAATTAGGTAGGTGTGTTTTTATGTTTACTCTCTCTTCATCACGATCTTGTGTAAATGAGTATTAAATTTCTGATAAAGCTCAGGATGGATAAGGCTTGGCCAGGTAAGCAGATGAAGCTGGATGTTACCGTATCCGGGCTGATATTCAGGTAAAAAATGGTCAATTTCGTTCATCATAAATCCCATATTCTGATAGAATTTCCATCGTTTTCGTGATTGTTCGTCATCTAATGGATCTATTTCTAAAATAATAAGCTTACCAGATGATATTTCTTGTAAATTCTGTAAAATAGCTTTACCGTATCCTCTCCCTCTGAATGCCTGATCTACAGCAAAATGTTCTACATAGCAATAGGTTTCAAAAGTCCAGTATGCAATAAAACCGATGAGCTGGTTATTTTCGATAAAAGCATCCAGAAAATAGTTCTGGCTATGGAATGCTGTTTGTTGATGTTTGAGGGTGCGTTGTTCGAAAGGAGGAAAGCTTGCTTGGTAAATTTGCCATATTTCCTCAAATAAACAATCTGATTGTGAGGTAATTCTTCGTTTTTGTAGTAGTGAATCCATGTTTAAATTTTTCGGAATAACTCATTGCCATTTGGCTGTTCCGGTGAAAACTGATGATGATTGTACCCTATTTTTCCTCCAATAATTACGGTTTCAGCTTCACCTTTCAGCGCGAAGTTGTGAAATATGTTGCTGTCGCAATGCTGATATTGTGTTTCTTTTTCGATAATACGAATTGTTTCAGGATTCCAGAGTACCAGATCGGCATCATAGCCTTCCGTAATTCTTCCTTTGCGTTGAATGCCAAATATAGATGCAGGGTTACTTGCAGTGAGTGCTACAAACTGATTGAGATTCATTCTGCCTGATTGAATTCCGTAGCTATAGATTAGTTGCTGGCGAAATTCAATTCCGCCAGCTCCATTGGGAATCAACGAGAAATTATATCGTCCGGCATCTTTTTGCCCATGCACGTTGAATGGGCAATGGTCTGTTGCAATTACCGAAAAAACATTACGATTGATTGCACTCCATAAACCATCCTGATCGTATTTTCCACGGATTGGCGGACTTATTACGTAAGGTGCAGACTCATAGAATGAACTATGGTAAACGCTTTCGTCTAACAAAAGATATTGAGGACAGGTTTCTGCCAAAACATTTACACCTTTGAGCTGAGCATTTTCAATTAATTCAGCGGATTTTCGGGTAGAGATATGAACCAGATAGGTTTTGCAGCTTGTTTTTTCGGCAAGTTTCAATACCTTTTCAACAGAAAGGTATTCGGATTGAGGTGGCCGTGAAAGTGCATGATAGAGAGGAGACACAAGTCCTTGTTTCAGATAAACCTGTTTCAAATTCTGAATCAATTCATCTTCTTCACAATGAACGGTTACTATACCTCCTTGCTTCTGTACAGCATTCATGATCTTTTCCAGTTGCTGATAATTAATGCCGATACTATTTTGGTAGGCCAGATAGCATTTAAACGAGGTAATTCCCTGACGAATGCATTCTGCAATTTCCTCTTCTACAGAATTGTTCCACCAGGTTATCCCCATGTGGAAACTATAGTCAATCAGTGATTTTTCAGCGTCTTTCCTTCGTTTATTGAGGGCTTTTAACAATGATTCGTTTCGGTTGGGAGTCACAAAATCAATAATGGAAGTAGTACCTCCAGCTATAGCGGCCTGGGTTCCCGTATAAAAGTTATCGGAAGAGGGACCGGCGGGAGTAGGTAAGTCCAGATGAACATGGGCGTCAATTGCTCCCGGAAAAATCATTTTTCCTTTAGCATCCAAAATTTTTTCTGCTTCCGGTGTTTCTTCTTCAGGAGAAAAGAGCTTTTCAATTTTTTGGTCGCGGATGAAGATATTGGCTTGGAAGCTATGATCATGATTGATGATTTGACCGTTTTTAATGAGTAGTGTTGACATTGATTTTGGAGGATTAAATAGATTCTGGAAAAGTTTACATCTTTTGCATCTTATTCCACAGAAAATGAGCTATTTTGTGTGATTCTTTCAGGATGCTTTCTTCATCGGCTGTTTTCAATATGCGATTTTCAACAATCAGTTTGCCGCTTGAAATTACATGTTGAATATGTCGTGATTCAAATCCGAAGAAAAAGTGTCCAAGAAAATTATCGGGAGTAAGTTCGGTAGGAGAGTCGTAGTCGAGCACGATTACATTGTTTTCGTTGTCACCTTTAAACTGATTGGAATTCAAATATGTATGTGCATTTTGAAGACGTTGGTAGGCGTCCAACCATGAAATCTGATCGAAATTTTGTCCGGCAAATAAAGCGGTTTGGGTACTTTTAATCATATCACTATGCATACCGTCGGTACCCAGCATAATCCGGTTTCCTAACCCTTTGGAATTAAAAACTCCCACACGATTGTTCAGGTTACTGTCGGTATTCACAACTATATAAGTAGTTGATTGAGCGATTAATTCACGTTCAGTTTTATTCAGATAGATTCCATGTGCAAAAATATTTTTCTGTAAATCGAGCATTCCAAAATCACGAAAACGTTCCACGACGCTTTTGCCATATTGTTCCAGTGCATGTTTTTCGTCGGCAATGTCTTCGGCAACATGAACATGAATTCCAGTTTTGTGCTTTTGAGCCAACTTTATGCTCTCTTTTAATGTATTATCTTCAACTGTAAAACTTGCATGTAATCCAACTAAGCCCTGGTGATTTTGCAGATAACTGTCGGTTTCGTCCAATGCTTCTTTTGCTTTTGACTCGCCGTAACGATCTGTTATTTCGTAGCATAGTAAATGTCTAACACCTATTTCTTCAAAAGCTTTGGCGATAATTTCCTGAGAACCTATGAGTGAGTTTGGCGAAGCATGATGATCAATCACAAAGGTACAGCCATGTTTGGCACAGGCAATTGCGGTTGTAAGTGCACTTGCCCGAATCATTTCATAATTGAGAGATTGGTCAAGGACCCACCAGATATATTCGAGTGTTTCCGTGAAGTTTTTTGGGGATTTTTGGGGAGGGTGCATTCCCCGGGCTAAGGCTGAATACACATGATGATGACCATTTGCAAATGCCCGGGTAATAAATTTTCCACTGCAATCAATTGATTTGCAGTTTTCTGTATTATCTGGCATCTCAAAAGATAGCTTTCCGTTTTCGCCTTCTTCAATCCAAAGGTCAGATGCTGTGAATTGAAATGTATTGGGATTGATCCAGATTCCGTTTTTTAGGTGTATCATTTCTTGCGATTTAAGGGTAATTTGTAACGACGAATTCCGTCGAAATGGCAAAATGCATTGGCAACAGCAGCAGCAGTGGGCACAAGTCCGATTTCCCCCAATCCTTTGGCACCATAAGGTCCTACGGGATCTTTTACCTCTACGCCAATTACATTTATTTCAGGTGTTTCATGGGCACGTAATATGCCACAATCACGGAGCTTGGTGCTTTTTAGAAAGCCTCCTTCCATTGGTAAATCTTCGGTAAGTGCATACCCTAAACCCATATGAACAGCTCCTTCAATCTGGCCTTCAAAAAGCACAGGGTTCATGATTTTCCCGGCATCATGGGCAGCATATACTGTTTCAATTTCTCCGGTTTGATTTAATACAACCAGTTGGGCTGCATATCCGTAGGAATAGTGAGTGGTAGGGTTATTGGGATTTGTTCCGGGTTTAGTTGTCCAGTCGCAAATCCATTTGGCATGATATTTTTTGCCATTAAGTTCAGATAATGAGTGTGTTTTCAGATCACTTCGTAATTTTTGAGCTGCTTCCAAAATGGCATTTCCCAGTAATGCTGTCGCCCTCGAAGATGTAGTCATTCCGGTTTTGATTTCAGAGCGTGTATCTACAATAACTTCAATGTTTTGAGGACTGATTTTTATTTCTTCACATAAAACCTGAATCGCTATCGTATGAATTCCCTGACCCATTTCGGTCCATCCGTGATGTATCAGAACTTTTTCATCAGGTTTAACTTCAATAATAACATCCGAATAATCAATCATTCCGTTTCCGATACCACTGTTTTTAATGCCGGTGGCAATGCCACAGTATTTTGCTTCTTGATAGTTTTCTTTCAATGCTAAAAGGCAGGCTCTTATTCCGGCTCCTTTCACACAATCACCAGTTGCAGTAGCTAATCCATCAATCAGGGCATTGTTGTAACGGAATTGCCAGCGATCGAAATTACCCATTTTACACAATTCATCTATACAGCCTTCGAGTGCAAAAGCCATTTGATTTGCACCAAACCCACGCATTGCTCCTGAAGGAATATTGTTGGTATAAACAGTAAGTGATTCTAAATCAATATCTGGAACATAATATCCTCCGGTGGCATGACCTGCAATGCGTTCCATCACTTTTGTTCCAACTGAAGCGTACGCTCCACTATCTCCCACAGCTCTTAGTTTCATGGCTGTAAGCTTACCGTTTTCATCGCAGGCAAGCGTAATATCCATCCAAACAGGATGGCGCTTGGGATGCATAATGATGGATTCATCGCGCGTAAGCGTAACATTTACAGGTTTTTTTAATATCCAGGCAAACAATGCAGCGTGACCTTGTACACTTAAGTCTTCTTTACCGCCAAATCCACCGCCATTTGGAACCAATTCAATTTCAACCTGCTGTTCATCAAGTCCTAACAGAGAGGCTATCTGACGACGATCTTCGTAAATTCCCTGCCCGGAAGAATAGAGTTTGAGCTTATTTTCATTTGTCAGTGCAATGGCAGATTCAGTTTCCAGAAAAGCATGCTCGATACGCTGAGTTTGGTAATTTCCGTGTACAACGTACTTGGAGTTTTGAATGGTTTTTTCCGGAATTCCCCGGTATAAAATACAATTATCCAAAAGATTACTATGATCGTTATGAACGCGGGCAGCATAAGGTTGTAAAGCTTCGAAGGGATCTGTAACCGGTTTAAGGACTTCATATTCTACTTCAATTTTTTGAGCTGCTTCACGCGCAATTTCAGGTGTAATTGCTACTACTCCTGCGATTACATCTCCAATGTAACGTGTAACATCCTGTTCGGCAATCATTAAGGGCCAATCTGGATAAATAAGTCCGGTTTTGACTTTTCCCGGAATATCTTTTGCTGTAAAAACACGAACAACTCCTTCGATATGCTCTGCCTTGGCAGTATTTATTTTAAGAATTTTGGCTTTTGGGTAATCACTGAATCGCAAAGCGCCGTATATCATTCCATCTATTTGCAAATCATTTACAAATGCACGTTTTCCAATTGCTGTTTCAAAAGCCTGATATTTCGGATAAAATTTCCCAACACCAGTTTCGTTACGGTTTAAGTCAATAATATTTTTTTCGGGAAGCTGTTGTGCTGAATACTGGATTGCTTCTTCAATTTTTTTGTAGCCAGTACATCTGCAAAGATTTGATCTCAGTGCTTTACGAATTTCATCTGGTGTAGGATTCGGGTTTTCCTGAAGTAATATTTTAGTTCGCATGATAAATCCGGGTGTGCAAAATCCACACTGAACTGCACCCTTTTCTACAAATGCTTTCGCAATAATATCGCGAAATGATTCTGAAATTCCTTCCAGTGTGAATATTTCGCAGTTTTCCAGTGTTTTAATGAGTGTAACGCAACTTAGCTTAGGTTTCCCATCAATTTCTACAAGGCATGCACCGCAGGCAGCTTGTCCGCTGCATCCATCTTTTACAGATGTAATTCCTTCCTGAAAACGTAAATAATTTAACAGAGAAATCTCGGTATTCCCTTTATATTCAATATTTTTATGGTTTAATCGAAATCGAATCATATTTTTTTAATTTGGTCATTAAAACACAAATAGCAGGTAAAGAAATAAGTGCTTTGATTTAAAGTGATTTTAATGCATCAATGCTGGGATAAACAGGTGAGGGGAGAACAATTCTGGAAAGAGGGGTATTGAGATCTTTTAAACCACTTCCGGTTGAAAGAACCAAAACATTCCTTTCTTCCTTTAATTTATTTAATTTCAAATATTTAAGCATCCCGGCCATTGAAGCAGAAGCTGCCGGCTCGGCAAATACTCCCGAATTCCGGGCAAGTATTGCAGATGCTTCAATGATTTCGTCATCACTTACGCAGATTGATTCTCCTTGATATTCAGTGATATATTTTTCAGCCATTCGAAAATTACGGGGAATATCAACCGAAATAGAATCTGCTACTGTTGTAGCCGGAATTATTTCAAATTGCTCCATATTCAAATTTCGGTTCAGATTATCGCTTTTTTGCGATTGAACAGAAATAATTATAGGTATTTTATGGATTATCTGAAGTTTTAGTAAATCTTCAAATCCTTTATAAACTCCGGAAATTATTACGCCGTCGCCTACAGGTACGAAAATCAGGTTCGGCATATTTTCACGAAAGCGATCATAAATTTCGAAGGCGACGGTTTTCTTTCCTTCAATCGTCAGAGGGTTGAAAGCTGTATTTCGGTTAAACCAGCCAAATTTTCGGGTAGCCTCAAGGCTTAGTTCAAAGGCAACATCATAGTTCCCGTCAACCAATACCGGAGTAGCTCCATACGTAATGATTTGTAGTAATTTAGCCTTTGGTACATTTTTCGGGACAATGATAATTGCATTTTGATGTTGCGAAGCACAAATTCCGGCTAATGAGGAACCTGCATTACCTGTAGAGGCAGCTACAATCTTTTCGATGCCATGTTCGCAGGCGTAAGCTGAAACCAAAGCAGAAGCTCTGTCTTTAAATGAGAAGGTTGGATTTTGCGAATCATCTTTTATAAATAAATTGAATTTCAATTTATTACCTTCAAGTTTATGGATCTGATATACAGGAGTTTCTCCTATACGTAAACATCCATAACTTTCAATTTTTGCAATTGGCAGTAAATCAATAAAATGATTCTTTTTCAGTTCCTCAAATCTGGCTTTGGCTGGGATGTTTTGCAAAATTTCATCGTAAGGATAAACCATTTTCAAAACACCTTTGGGAGGTTGATCTGGCTGGTTTTCCGATTCGCACAAAGGGCAAAGATAGCGGAACGGCTCCGAAGGGTAGTCCGAACCACAATCGTTGCACACAAAATGATAGTGTGAAGACATGATAAAATCTCCTTTTATCTCATTATTTCATCATTGAACTCTTTGATCATTTCATCCCAAATATCAACCTGATGGAAAAGTTTTGGCCATATTTCGCGATCATACCAAAGCTGGTTGATCTCATCGATAGGTTTCGCTTGTTGCTCTACCCATGTGAAATATTTAAGGTTATGAATTGCTTTACGGTCAGTATAAGTCAGTTCTTTCATTGCATCAGTAGCGGTAGCCATGCACTTTTCATGATCTTTTCCTGCCTGAATTTGATTGTATTCACCTCTTTCGTGCTGTAGTTCCTCTAAACGAGAATGATACATGTCCACACTGTCAGTGGCAATAGTCATAATAATATCATCGGAAGTTAACTCGAAATATTTAGCTAATTTGATGGCCGACAGCATATTGGCGATTCCGGATATCCCCAGTTGATAGAGGCTGTTTACAAATTCTTTATCTAACCCGTATGAAATCAGATATTTTTTTCCTTCAGTTTCATTAAATAAACGAAGGATTCTCATACAGTCTTCATCATCAATGGCTGTAACAACGTCTGTATTATGAATATTGTGAACCCAAGGCACGTGCTTGTCGCCAATTCCTTCAATACGGTGACCACCAAAACCATTCATCAGCAATGTAGGACATTGAAGAGCTTCGGATGCTGTTACTTTAACGTGTGGAAAATGAGTGCGTAAGTAGTCCCCGGCAGCAATGGTTCCAGCCGAACCTGTGTTTGAAACGTAACCAGCCAATCTGCTTTTCGGACCTTTTAGTTCATTGTAAACCTCCTCAACAGCCGGACCTGTTACATTGTAATGCCAGGCCGGATTTCCAAATTCATCAAATTGATTCAGAATGACACAATCAGGACGAGTTCGACGCATTTCCCAGCATTTGTCGTATATTTCTTTTACATTTGATTCGCAACCCGGGGTGGCAATAATTTCGGCACCAATATTTTTAAGCCATTCAAAACGTTCGCGGCTCATTTCTTCAGGTAAAATTGCAACGGCTGTACAGCCCATTAATTCTGAATCAAATGCACCTCCACGGCAATAATTTCCAGTGGATGGCCATACGGCTTTATGCCAGGTAGGGTCAAATTGTCCAGTGATAATTCGTGGAGCTAAACAACCGTAGGCAGCACCTACTTTGTGTGCTCCAGTAGGAAACCATTTTCCAAGCAACAATACAATACGTGCCTGAACTCCTGATACTTCAGAAGGAATTTCGAGATAGTTAACCTTGCCATAGAGGCCTCCTTTTTCTTTAGGTTCGTTTTTCCAAGTGATTCGGAAGAGATTTGCGGGGTTTAAATCCCAGAGTCCTATATCTTTAAGTTGATTTTTGATTTTGTCAGGAACTAATTCAGGATTACGCATTTGCGCAAATGTTGGAAGGATGATTCCTTTTTCTTTGAATCTTCTGGCAGCTTTTGTTCTTACCTCCGGATTCACAATTTTGTCAATGATTTCAATCATGGGGTACATTCTTTAGGTTTAATACCGATGGGAAAGTATAATAGTCCAATCTTTGCAAACTTGATTGGGTTTAATGATTCCATCGGCATTGTGTTAATATAACTATGTGTTGATTTATAACTCATTCTGTTGTAATATTTTTAATTTCATTGAAGTTCCAAAAACTTCAATGGCTTGTTCCTTTTTAGTAAAGATCTTCAACAGCGTGAAGTAAAACTTTCATTGTTATGGCATTTTCGAAGTAAGCTGTTTGAATACATGGTACTTTAAAACTTACTTCTTTTAATCGAAATTCACCAAGAGTGAATGTTGCAATAACTTCTTCTGTTTCATAAGTATAGCCATCTTTTGTAAAGAAAAGCGTTGAAATTCGTTTTCCTTCTCGTTGAATCAGATTTATTTTACCGTCAAATTTACTCATGAAATAGCCTTCTTCAGCCTGATTAAAGCTTTTAACTGAAAAATAAAATCGTGGTTTTTCCTTATAAGGTGCGCTTTCCGTAGGGCAAAATGTATTACAGTTTCCACATTCATTGCAAAAATCAGCAAGGTTTAATATTTGATATTTTTGATTGATAATAAATTCTTTATGATTACTTATCTCAAGTTTATCTTCGTTACGTGTTACTTTTTGAAGCTGGAATGTTTCAGGTGTGATTTCATAGCTAAAGTTGGCAAAATTTGGACAAACGGAAACACAAACATTACAAATCTGGTGGCATTTTAAACACCGCCCAGCTTCTTTCATTGCTTCTTCATCTGTAGTAATTTGAGGTTGATGTATTATATTTTTAGAAAGGAGTGAATAGCTCTTTTGTGATTTTTGAATAAGTATTTCTCTGATATTTGATTCGATGTTTAAATAATTTGAAAATAATTTATTAGAATTTGTTTTCTCAATAATTAATTCAGCTACTTTTCTACCATCAGCAATCGCTGAAATAATATTGGAGGCACCTCGTTTTGCATCGCCCCCGATAAAAACATTTGGAATTTGAGTTTCAAATTCATCGGGTTTGCAATAGAGAAGTTTTGTATCCACAAAATCGAATTTTTTATCCTGACCAATGGCTGGAAATAAGATGTCGGCTTTCAGTTCAAACTCACTTTGTAAATCGGGGACAGTTTTCATTCGACCCTCACTATCAAATCTATCAGCA
>Ga0209639_1002255_pt1 | contig 15849 bp, 14 predicted proteins | sample EPASupsiteHSE605_FD_187268 | JGI IMG/M metagenome (GOLD analysis project Ga0209639, IMG submission 187268) | Bioremediated contaminated groundwater from EPA Superfund site, New Mexico - Sample HSE6-05 (SPAdes) (version 2) | ecosystem: Environmental > Aquatic > Deep subsurface > Groundwater >...
CAGAACGGAAAATCGCTGAGATATTCAAAAAAGCCAAACAAGCATCCCCTTGCATAATTTTCTTTGATGAAATAGATGCCATAGCACCTATAAGGGGATCTGCTGCTGGAGAACCAAGGGTCACCGAGCGCATGGTCAACACCATCCTCTCCGAGATGGATGGTCTGGAAGAACTGCGAGGAGTGGTGGTTATAGGGGCAACAAATCGACCAGACCTCATGGACCCTGCACTCCTACGTCCTGGCAGATTCGATGAAGTTGTACTGGTACCTCCTCCTGATGAAAATGCACGAAGGGAAATTTTAAGGGTTCACGGGGGCCACATGGCATTGGATGATGATGTAAAACTGAAAGAACTTGCTAAAAAAACCGAAGGATACACAGGGGCAGATATAGAGGTTTTATGCCGTAAAGCTGGTATGATAGCGCTCCATGAAGACATGAATATTCAAAAAGTATCTTATCGGCACTTTAAAGCTGCTATAAAGAAAATAAACCCCTCAACCACTCCTAAAACCCGAGAATATTATGAGCAAATAGCCAGGGAATTGGGTAGGGGATTGGAACCTAAAAAAGTCCGAGAAGAATTCCCCAGAGAGGTGGCCTAAGGTATCACCTGCCCATAAGGTATCACCTGCCCATAAGGTATCACCTGCCCATTTTTTTTAAAATTTTTCTAAAACAAAGAGGTTAGATTTAGTGGATAAAAAAAACACCCTAAATAAATTCGAATTTTTTGATGTAACTGCTGATGTGGGTTTTCATGCTCATGGTAATGATCTGGCTGATGCTTTCCAGAACGCCGCCCTTGCTACCTTTGAAGTCATGACTGACACTTCCCAGATAAAACCGGCAGTTAAAAGAGAAATTAGTGTGGAATCCGAGGATGAAAAAGCGCTACTCTATGACTGGCTCAGTGAATTGCTGTTCCTCCATGATTATGAAGGCCTGGTTTTTTCCCAGTTCAAAGTTACCATAAATCAAAAAGGTCCAGAAATCTTCAACTTACATGCTGAGGTGTGTGGGGAAGAGTTCAACCAAAAAACTCATGAAGTAAGGGATGAGGTTAAAGCAGTCACCTTCCATTTAATGGAAATTAATAAGGAAAAAAATGGATGCACTTTGCAGGTGATTTTAGATACTTAAATTTCCATCTTTTAAAGATTTTAAATATTTCCATGTTGGATAGTGATTCTGATGCCTTATCTGGTTTGTACTAAATGCAGAGGATATTACCAGCTTCAGGAAGGAGAATCTCCTGATGACTTTCAGGATAAATGCCAATGTGGTGGCGATCTAGAATACATGGAATCCCTGAGCATGGATTTCATGGAAGAAAAAGAGGATACGGATAGTTTTCAGGATATTGAAAGTTCTCAAAATTCTAATGATTTTAATTCTAATGATTTTAATTCTAATGATTTTAATTCTAATGATTTTAATATTCCTGAAAGTTCAGAGAATCCCCTTTATTCAGAGAGTCCTGGAAGTTCAGAAAACCCCTATAATTCCATTAATCCTCAAAATCATAATGATAATCTTCCACCAGTTGAACCGGATACCAAAAGTCCCTTGTCCCGTAATTTATTTAAAATAACTATAGTAATGGCAGTAATGGTCTTATTAATCATATCTATCGGCTTAATCACCAGTAAAAATGATAGTTACGGTGTATTGAATTTTAATGTATACGAAAAATACAGTGATGAAGAGATCAACACTTTCCTGGAGAGTGCTTTCAGCCCCAATGACTATGGTAACAGTTATGATAAAGTGGGTAAATGGAACCTCAACGTGGTTAGAATAAGGGTTATGGGTTCACCCACCTCAGATGATCTTAAAACTCTTGATAAGGCCATCAATGATATAAATACCAATGTCAAAGATTTCCGACTTGAAATTGATGATAAAAACCAGTTAGAACCAGATATTGAAATTTACTTCATTCCCCACTCTGAATTCGCCCAATACTCTGTCAACCCCTCGAAAGTTGATGGTTTCACTGATTGGAAGGTAAGCACCAGTGGTATTTATGGGGGTAACTCTGCAGGTGAGATATTCAAAGCACGGGTCTTCATTGGTATGGATGGGCTGAGTCAGGAACGTCGTTCCCATGTCATTGTTCATGAACTGGCCCACGGTCTTGGATTACACCATAACCACAATCAAAACAGTGTGCTGTGTATTAATGGTCCTGATTTGACTGAATTTTCAGATTTAGATGAGACCATGATGAGGATACTTTACCGTAAAGACATATTACCTTACATGTCACGGAGTCAAGTTGAGATTATTCTTAATAATTCAAGAAGAACTGTTTTTTAGGATTTTAAATATTTTTTAGGGGGGAATAGAAAATTGAAGTTATTTAAGAGAAAATTAAGAGAAATGTATTAAGGGAAAAGTATTTTTCTAAGTTCTCCTAGATTCCCGGTAATAAATTCCTCTGCTTTGGGGTTTGCCAATATTTTCAACTGTTTTTGCCCGGTTTCGAGATACGCTTTTCCTAATATTTCTTGAAGCTCAGGAACAGGCATACTCATGACTTTCTCTATTTTAACCATTTCTTCAGGATTTAGCTGTTTTTTATATTCTTTTATCTGAGATTCAAATGATTTCACCACGTTTTTGTTTCCTTTAACCACCATCTTCAGAATTAGGGGCGGAACACGGGTAAAAACATCCATAATTTCTATAACATCCTTTTCTGTTATTTTTACTTCATTTTCAGATTCCATAATCAATAATCTCCTTAGTAAGATGGTTTAATTTATTATAATAGGTTTACGTCTTAATTTTATCATGGTTATAGTTATTTTCCCAATAACTTTTTAGGTTTAGTAAAATTTAACTAAAAATAGAAATCTTGGTATACAAGATGCACTCATAATTATTTAATAGATAAAGGTTATTTAGATTTAATAAGGTGAAGCTTATTTAGATAATTAAAGATTCAGATTTCATGTTTTTTCAGAATGATTATTAGAACTAATTAATAAAATCAGGAGATTGGATTATCATGGTTATGGAAGAAACTCTTAAAAAGGTACGTGATTGTGTTTGGGAAGTTCCCGGAGATTATAAAAAGGAAATGAGAGTACCTGGTCGAATATATCTTGATGATGAGGCCATTAAAACCCTGGAAAAGGGAGCAGTTGATCAAGTGGCCAATGTAGCTTGCCTACCAGGGATTCAGAAGTTTTCCATCGGGCTTCCTGATATCCACTTTGGCTACGGATTCAGCATAGGTGGGGTCGGAGCGTTCAGCAGCCGAACAGGAGTTATAAGTCCTGGGGGTGTGGGCTTTGACATAAACTGCGGTGTAAGACTTCTCCGCACAAATCTCACCTTTGAGGAAGTTCAGCCTAAGGTAAAAGAATTAATTGATGTGATGTTTCGTAATGTACCCTCCGGTGTAGGTAGCAAGGGAAAAATCCGACTCAAGGAGGGTGAAATAGATGATGTCCTGGATAACGGTGCCCGGTGGGCTGTGGAAAATGGTTATGGTTGGGATGAAGATCTGGAGTTCCTGGAAGAGAACGGATGCATGGCTGATGCGGACTCTGCCCGGGTGAGTGATAAAGCTAAAAAGAGGGGAATACCTCAGTTGGGCAGCCTGGGGTCGGGCAACCATTTCCTGGAAGTCCAGAAAGTGGAGGAAATATTTGATGATGATGCTGCCAGGACATTTGGACTGGAAAATGGACAGGTAACAGTACTCATCCATTCTGGAAGCAGGGGATGTGGGCATCAAGTTTGCAGTGATTACCTGCGAACCATGGACAAATCTGCTAAACGTTACCAGATCAATTTACCAGACCGGCAACTGGCCTGTGCTCCAGTTGAATCAGAGGAAGCTCAAAATTATTTCGCTGCAATGGCTGCTGCTGCCAACTACGCCTGGACCAACAGGCAAATGATCGTGCACTGGGTCAGGGAATCCTTTGAACAAGTCTTCCATAAGGATGCCGAGGACATGGGCATGGGCATTGTATATGATGTGGCCCATAACATTGCCAAGAAAGAAATTCATACCATCAAGGGAAAGAACACCCAGCTTTACGTCCATAGAAAAGGAGCCACCCGGGCTTTCGGACCTGGAAGAGAAGAATTACCATCAGATTACCGGAAAATCGGTCAACCAGTACTCATCCCTGGAACTATGGGCACATCCTCCTATGTCTTGCACGGAACACAGACCGCAATGGATGAAACATTTGGTTCCACTGCCCATGGGGCGGGACGCCAGATGAGTCGGGCCGGTGCCAAGCGTAACTATCGTGGTGAAGATATACTCAAAATCCTGGAAGATAAGGGAATATATGTGAAGGCTAACTCCATGCCAGTAGTGGCTGAGGAAGCCCCTGGCGCATACAAGGATGTGGATCAGGTGGTTCAAACCGCCCACACCGCAGGTATTTCCAGATTAGTGGGTAGAATGGTGCCTATGGGCGTGGCCAAAGGGTAACATTTTCCCAACATAAATCTTTCATGGGAATGCGAGATTATTTTTATTATAATCAAATGTGAGACTTTCTTTCTGAGACATAGGAGACTTAACATGATCGGAATAATTGGTGGTACAGGAGTGTATCAGATAGTTGAAATGGGAGAATTAAAAGAAAAAAAGGTTCTAAATACACCATTTGGTGAATCTCCTCCGGTATCTATTTTAACATTTGAAGATCAGGAGGTTGCCTTCTTACCACGTCACAGGGAAGGCCATGACAACCCTCCCCATATGATTAATTACCAGGCCAATATCTACGCTCTTAAAATGTTGGGTGCAGAGCGAATCATTGCAACTAACGCCGTTGGATCTCTTGATGAATCCATTAACCCTGGTGACTTTCTCATACCCAATGATTTTCTGGATTTCACCCGGAAAAGACCTTTCACATTTTATGATGACCGTGCAGTGCATGTGGATGTCACCCAACCCTACTGTCCTCAGCTGACAGAAACAATAATATCAGCCGGGCGAAATGTAGAGGGGAGATTGATTAAGGGGGGTGTATATGTATGCACTGAGGGCCCCCGATTTGAGACTCCCGCAGAGATCCGGATGTTCCGTCAGCTGGGTGGAACCGTGGTGGGTATGACTGGGCTTCCGGAAGTTGTGCTGGCCCGGGAACTTGAAATGTGCTATGCATCCATCTGCATGGTCTCCAATTACGCAGCATCAGTATCATCAGAGAAAATTACAATAGATGAAGTATTTGAGATTTTAGATGAGAAAAAAAAGGAATTAACCCGACTTATCTATAATTCAATAATCACCACATCTGCTGATGGGAATTGTCCCTGCAGATGCGCTCTGGAAGGCGCAGAAATAGATTAAAATAGAGATCAGTTCAGAAAATCAATAACCTTCTATTTTAGAGGTTTATAATCCAGGTTAATGGATTGATTAAATCTTTCTAATTATGGGGAAAGCTTTTTTAATCGGAAAATATAAAGCACTTGTTATATAGGTTATTGCCCCAATTTTTTTATTATCTTTTTTACAAGTTCTAACCAAATAAAATAGGGCTTTCATTCATGAACCTAATTTAAGGAGAGTTTAGGTTGAATTACGAGCAGGAAGAAATTCTTAAACTTAAAGAAGAGAAAAATGCCATAATATTGGCTCATAACTATCAAACTCAGGAAATACAGGAGATTGCAGATTTTTTAGGGGACTCACTGGAGTTATGTATCAAAGCATCACAGATAGAAGATGCTGATCTGGTTGTTTTTTGTGGAGTGGACTTCATGGCAGAAACTGCTGCTATTTTAAACCCCTATAAAAAGATATTGATCCCTGATACGCAGGCAGAGTGTCCTATGGCTCACATGCTCCCTGCAGAAGAGGTAAAAAAATACAAAAAGAAATACCCTCAAGCAGCAGTAGTGTTATATGTGAACACCCTGGCTGAAGCTAAAGCCGAAGCAGACATACTATGCACATCAGCCAATGCAGTTCAGGTTGTAGAAAGCCTGGATGCTCAACAGATACTATTCGGTCCAGATATGAACCTGGCACGTTACGTTCAAAAAAGGACTGATAAAGAAATAATCCCCATCCCGGAGGTGGGTTACTGTTACGTTCATAAAATGTTCAACACTGCAGACATCGCTTTTTCCAGGGAAAACTATCCTGATGCAGAGGTACTGGTGCACCCTGAATGTGACGCTGAAGTACAGGAGGCGGCGGACCATATACTCAGCACAGGTGGAATGATCCGCCAGGTGGCTGATTCTGCTAGTAAAAGTTTTCTCATAGCCACCGAGGTGGACATGGTAACCCGACTACGCAGGGAAAACCCTGATAAACTTATTTACCCTTTGCTGGATGAGGCCATCTGTGAAAATATGAAATTACACACCCTGGAGAAAGTTAAAAAATCCCTGATGGAGGAAAAGTTCCAGGTTAAAGTTCCAGAGGAAATTGCTGATAAGGCCCGTGGTGCAGTGAAGAGGATGCTGGAAGTCAGTTAAACCTACTATCTATCAGTTTACTGCTAACTGAAATTAACAATCTGAAGTACAAACAGAATAAAAGTATACAAAATGAATACTTGAAATTATTTTTTCATGGTGGGATATAGTGAAAATAGATAAAATAGGATTATCTGGAGTTATACTGATACTCATAGGGTTGATTGTTTACGCCACATCACCCCTGGATCAGCTGGTTATGATGATCACCTGGCCACTGTTATCCGGTTCATCAGAGGGTAAAGCTGTCCTTTTTATGATGGCAATAGGCAGTTTCCTCATCTTAAACTCACTTATCAACACCAGCAGATTCTTAACACCAATAAAGGAAAGGGCCAATGAGTACAGTCCTGACGGTAAAAAGTTCCTGAAATTGACCATACTCATAATACTGCTAACCTGTCTGGTGGGCCTTTTAATTGAGTTCTCTATTCGTTTGAAGTATGGAGTCTCCCCATTAACCATTTTTGTCTCCACCAATCCCACTTCCACCACCACCAGCCCCATGCACAGCCATGTTTTCAAATCAGTTTTCGGACACTTTGCAGACAGTCTGGGTGGGTTGGTACCAGAACATGTTCACACTGGAGGTAGTCTATACCCTGAAGTGATCCCATGGGCTTACTTCATATTCGTAACCCTACCCCTGGCCTACATAACCGGACTGTTCTCTTTAGATGAAAGGCGGGATATCTGCCGGATAATAATGGCCTTCGCCCTGACTCTGGCTATTATTGGAATGGTTGATGGTGGACTCTACAGCCAACCATTATTGATTGGTCTTGGCCTCCTATTCATCCTTTATTTTGTGAAAACACCCTTTAAGTTCCGCCAGCTTATCCTACCCCTGGTACTTATTGTTCTGGTGGCGTTATCCGGATTGGGACTAGAACTGGCCGGGAATAACAGCTCTTATCATGAAATAAAAGTCTTAAATCAGTTTGAACCCGTTGATCTAAGTGGTTATAATGTTTTAAGCCAAGAGCAGCAGGGTAACATGACGGTTATACGGACTGATACCAGTGTCAGTGATAAAAACACCTTAGAAAGTCTTTTCAAAACATATGAGGGTCGTGCTGATGGATTTTTCATGACCTGGAATTTCTTTTCCTACTTCTAGGAATCCGAAAGTATCATAAATAAAAAAATAAAAAAAAATATATTAGGTGAAAATGAAGCTTTCAATTATCATACCTACCTTTAACGAAGAAAGTTACCTTCCCCATCTCCTGGAGAGCATAAAACGGCAGGATTTCAGTGATTATGAAGTTATAGTGGCCGATGCAGGTTCCAAAGACAGTACTGGTGATATTGCTCATGAGTGGGGGTGTAAAGTTGTTGAAGGAGGTCTTCCATCTGTAGGGCGAAATCAAGGGGCAGAAGCAGCCAGTGGTGAATATCTTCTATTCTTAGATTCAGACGTGATATTAACCAGGGATTACCTGGAATTGTGCCTGGATGAATTCGAAAAAAGAGAGCTGGGAATTGCCATCACCCAGATCGCACCTTTAAGTGACAGTTTTTTAAATAAAATAACCCACGACCTTGCTAATTTCTTCATGAAAAGAGTGGAGAACATCAAACCTCATGGGGCGGGTTGTTATGGTATAATCACCACCAAAAAATTACACAACGAGGTGGAAGGATTTGATGAAGACCTGGACTTTGGAGAGGACACTGATTACATTGAACGTATAGGTTCCATCAGCCAGTTCAAGGTTCTTCGAAGCCCTAAATTACTTGTTTCCACCCGCCGCCTTCAGGAAGAAGGACTGCGTAATGTGGCCTTCAAGTATGCCAAAAGCACCTTCTACCAGTTCAGAGGGAAACAAATAACCGCAGAAGACCTGGATTACACCTTCGGACATCCTGATCAAAAGAGGATACTCTACTCAGTATGTGGGGAGGGAATGGGGCATGCCATCAGGGGCAGAGTCCTCCTAAATCATTTAACAAAGAACAATGAAGTTCACATATTTGCATCAGACCGTGCCTATGATTACCTGGCAGCTCATTTTGATAATGTTTACGAGATCGGTGGATTTAACACGGTATATAAGGATAACACGGTCCAGAACACCAAAACATTCATCAAGGGGATGAAAGACCTCCCTGGAGATTTAAAAAATAGTTTAAGATTGATGTACAGTGTGGCCAAGGCAGTTAAACCCCAGATCATCATCTCTGATTTTGAATTTTATTCCAACCTCCTATCCAAGATCATGCGCGTGCCACTAATCAGCCTGGATAATATGCATGTTCTAACCCAGGCGGAGTTAGAAGTACCCCGGAAATACCGTACTGACAGAATAGCTGCTGAAGGTGTGGTCAGATCGTTCATCCAGCTCCCAACTGTTTACCTCATAACCAGCTATTTTTATCCACCCCTTAAGAATTCCAGTAAGACGAAATATTTCCCACCAGTACTGCGTGACACCATTATGGAACTTGAACCCTATAATGGGGAGCATGTACTGGTTTACCAGACCAGTGCCTCCAATGTGAGATTGCTGGATATTCTGAAGGAATTTGATGATGAATTCATTGTCTATGGATTCCACCGTGATGAACGGGATGGAAATTTATTGTTTAAGAGTTTCAATGAGGATGAATTTTTCAACGACCTTGCCCAAGCCCGGGCAGTGATTTCCAATGGAGGATTCACCCTTATCAGTGAGGCCCTCTACCTGGGAAAACCAGTTTTAAGTGTTCCAGTGAAAAAACAGTTTGAACAGATCCTTAATGCCCTCTACATGGACCGATTGGGCTATGGGGAATTCCACGAGGATCTGGACCGTGATGATATTGAAAACTTCCTCTCCAAATTAGAAGAATACCGGAAAAACATCCGTCTTGGTTTTGCACATGATCACAACCAATCTATTATGGATGAACTGGACTTTCTCATTGATAAATATGCCAAATAACTGAATTTGTATTGGAAAAAAATATTTGATGATTTCTTTTTTAATGTTGATTTTCTTCGTTAATAATCATCAAACTGCATAAAATTCTTCAAATCTTAACCATTTAAAGCAGGTAAAATGAAATATAGGGAGATAATCCATACAAAAAGGGTTAAAATTAGCCTAAGAAAACTATTAATCACAAATCCATCTTTAAAACCATTATATAAATGATTTATTGATGATAATGTCGAAAAGATTAACATGAACATTAATAGACTTAAATAGGCATAGAATCCTGTCTTCCCATGAATACTTATCCAATGCTCTATAACCTCAAGACTATTTATTCCACGGATAAACTTATTATCATATGAGTTCAAGAAGTGGAGTTGCCAATTTACCCCTTCATGGTGGTCGCGCACCTCGATGGCTTTTCCAGCGAATGGTGAAACTGGCAGGAGCGGTTACTGATTCAATAGTATATGAGTACGGTTCCGAGGAATTTTTATCCAGAATTTCAGACCCCCACTGGTTCCAGGCATTTTCATGTGTCCTGGGGTTTGACTGGCACAGTTCCGGAACAACCACCACAACCTGCGGGGCTCTGAAAACAGCTCTTAGCCCGGAAGAACATGGTATATTTGTTGCAGGTGGTAAGGGGCGTGCTTCCCGGAGAACGCCCCAGGAGATCCAGGATGCTGGAGAAATGTTCTCTTTATCCACAGCTAAACTGGAAAGTTTGGTTTATTCCAGCAAGATATCAGCCAAAATTGATAATTCATGCATCCAGGATGGCTACCAGCTTTATCACCATGTGTTTTTTTTAACGGAAAAGGGTGACTGGGCAGTGGTGCAGCAGGGAATGAACCAATCCACCAGATACGCCCGTCGTTATCACTGGTTATCTGATTCTGTGCAAAACTACATTAATGAACCACATAATGGTATCTGCTGTGACCTGAAGGAAGAGAAAACCCTGAACATGACCTCGGATATGAGTTATGATTCACGGCAAACCAGCCTGGATCTTATTCTGGATAATCCAGAACATCTGAAGAAATACTTCCAGAAAAAAGTAGATGTGGGACTTGATCAAGCTAATCTGGATATATTCTGCCCTGAACTTACTTTACCCAGTCATCATCCTGTGTTGGATATTGATCTATCTCCCCGGGAATTTGAAGTTCTCCGTAATGCCTGGGAACTGCAACCAGAAAGTTATGAGGAATTAGTTTCTTTAAATGGTATGGGGCCCAAGAAGATACGTGCACTGGCATTGATTTCGGATTTAATTTATGGAAACCAGCCCAGCTGGGATGATCCAGTTAAATACAGTTTTACCCATGGTGGTAAAGATGGGTTTCCCTACCCCGTGGACCGGGAAGTATATGATCATTCCATCCAGACCTTACAAGATGCACTCGAACAGGCTAGATTAGAAAAGAAAGACCGTTATCAGGCTATTAAACGTTTGGAGAATATGATCAATGTTGATAATTAACCTCACAGATTGAACTATTTTTGTTTTAAGTTTACCTTTACAAAACCTTGCTAAATTTTATTATAATTCCTATCTGCAGTGATCAGATCATCAAGAAGACCTGCATTTCAAGTGTAAATGATCAAAAAAAACAATCCTGATCAAACAGTACAATAAATCTAATTTCAATAATTAAATGTTTAAGGAGTAATTTCCGATATTGGCTGTAATTAAAGACTTAACCTTACCAACAGTTAATATTTTTCAGGAAATATTCATATTCAGATAATATCAGTAATTATAAAAACAAGATGTATGAAAACAAGTTATGGCTAATCCAACAATTCATTGATTTTTTGGGCAAATACAAAGTCCAGCTCGGTTAACCCACACTGATCATTGGTGGTTATCTCCAGAGCCACCTTTCCCCATGATAAAATGCCCTAATTTTGGATTTATGAAATTTATTTCAAACATTCTATGGGTTTATAACCCATTATGGGGTGTTTATGATTATCATGTTTATAATATTCGTAAAAAGTGGAGTGATCACTCCCTTGGGAATGGTTTCACTATTCTTTTTTTGACATTTCTTTTCCAACTAATTCCATGAGATCCCTGGCTTCTTTAAATGTTTTATCCATCTTAAGAGATTCTTTAATTAATTTTAAAGACTCATCATACTCTTTAAGATTGTACAACCCTTGAGCCTGCAGATATAAAGCATATTTATAAAAATCATCCTTTTTGGAATATCTACCCCGGAACAGGTCAAAAGTGTTAACTGCTTCTTGATACTCCTCCATAATCAGGAGTACATATCCCCGGTTGTACCAGGCCATGTTATCACCAGGTTCCAGTCGAATAACCTCTTCAAAACATTGAAGTGCCTCAGGATATTTTCCAAGTTCCATGAGGGCCACTCCCTTATCATTCCAGGCGGAAATATAATCTTTATCAATTTTGAGTGCACTGTCAAAAAATTCTATTGATTTATCTAATTTACCCTGTTCTAAAAATGACATGGCTTGTTTGTAGAACATTTCTGCTTCTTTGATGGCCATCTAATCAACTCCTGGCTATACTTGGACTGTTAACTATATAATTATAAGGGGCTCAGTTAACTATTCCAGATTCTGTTAACTATCTCTAGGTTCAGTTAACTTATTCCTAATTACTAATTATTTAAACATCCATTCTGCCTTGTACTATTTGGGATTTTGTGTTTTTAATTTATTATAGTTTAGTTGTGAATCATGGATAGGATTTACTCACTTTAATATGTTTAAAAACATAAATAAACATTAACAATAGCTTTAAATTGGGTTATTTGACTGTTTTCTTATCTGGATCTTATAATTCGTAGCTCGGTTAAAGATAATTTTAAGTGTTTCTAATTTTCACATAATTTATAAACAAAAAGTATTACCATGGTTGATCCTTACTATAATATTGCAAATTTCAGTATATTGATTGAACGGGGTTCCTTTAATCGTTCAAATTTTTTTTAAATGGATGAATTTTTTTAAATGGATGAATTGATTCGCTTGAAAATTATTTTTTATTCAAATTGTCATGTAAGTCCATACGTAATATGTAGATACAATTCATTACATTAAAGTACAATGCTGGTAAATCAAGTGATTTATTGACTAAAGTCTTGGATTGGCTAAAGTTCTTGGGAATTTTTAAGACACAATAAAATGTCTTCAAGCACAAGTTTCTCATTAATAGAATTAGCTTACTGAAAGGTCATGTTTACTTTTAGAGAGTCCCTATGGGGATGGGAGAGACTCAAGGAGGGGTACGAATATTTTTACATATACATATGTAAAATAATCCTTCCAAATAGGTCCAAAATTTTAATAACCACGGGGGAAAATTGAAATATGTATATTATAAAATTTTTTAAATTTCGGTAAAATATGATTTCCTAAGAAATAAAAGCATTAAAAAGATTATTCCGGAAATCAAATGATTAAATGGGATTTGTTGATGTCTCTAATAATCATTATAATTATAATGGAGGAAATAACATGTTGCATGGAACAGAACTGTTGAAGAAAGGCTTTGCCAAGATGACCAAAGGTGGAGTGATCATGGATGTAGTTAATGCCGAACAGGCAGTTATTGCCGAGGAAGCTGGTGCTGTCTCTGTAATGGCTCTGGAAAAGGTTCCGGCTGATATAAGAGCTTCTGGAGGGGTTGCCCGGATGGCCGATCCCAGTAAAGTTACCGAAATCATGGATGCAGTCAGTATCCCGGTAATGGCCAAGGTAAGAATCGGTCACTTTGTGGAAGCCCAGGTCTTGGAGTCACTGGGAGTGGACATGATTGATGAGAGTGAAGTACTCACTCCTGCCGATGAGAAATTCCACATTGATAAAAAACAGTTCACCATACCATTTGTCTGCGGAGCAAGAAACCTTGGTGAAGCCCTCCGAAGAATTGATGAGGGTGCAGCAATGATCAGAACCAAAGGAGAAGCAGGTACTGGTAACGTGGTGGAAGCAGTCCGTCACATGCGCATGATTCAGGGAACCATCCGGGAACTTAAGGATATGACCGAAGAGGAAATGTGGAGTGTAGCCCGAGAAGAAGAAGCACAACTCTACCTGGTTAAGGAAACCCAGAAACAGGGACGCCTACCTGTGGTGAATTTCGCCGCTGGAGGAGTTGCCACACCAGCAGACGCAGCCCTTATGATGCAACTGGGTGCAGACGGAGTATTCGTGGGAAGTGGAATATTCAAATCAGAATACCCGGAAATAGTGGCCAAAGCCATAGCCGAAGCAACAGCCCACTACGAAGATGCGGATCTCATAGCCGAAGTCAGCCGTGACCTGGGTAAAGCCATGCCAGGACTGGAAATAAGCCAGATACCAGAATCTGAGAGATTGCAGGATAGAGGATGGTAAATCTTCTATTACTATTTTTTTTTTATCGAGTAAAATAGATAAATAGCCCTAAAGTTGATGGTTTAATTATAAAAATAAATAGTTTTAAGCAACTGAAAAAATTTTTATAAATATATTTATTTATTTTATTTCAGCTGCCTTTAAGGATATTTAACCAGATGGAGCTCCTCCAGCCCCTCCCAGGTTTTCACCGGTTATAGCATCGAGTTCTATCTCACCCACTGCCTGTCCATTATCGTATAAGGGTACCACGTATATTTGTCTTCCATTAACCGTATTGAGTACTGGAGTTCCTGCTGTTACACCAGGTTCGTTAACATATTGCTGGGCTATCTTTTTTGCTTCTTCAGCTGACATTACTTTGGTGCTGTTGGTGGTATTGCTAGTGTTGCTGTTGTTATTGCTCTGGTTAGAAATGTTCTGGGTGTTATTCTGGGTAGTATTGTTATTGTTAGTGGTGCATCCAGAAACAATTACCATTAGAACTACCAGGGCCAGTAGTGCCATTGTTGATTTTTTAATCATTTCTATTATCCCCTCATCATTTGATTAAGTGATTATATAGATGAACCTTTATTCCTATAAAATTTTGGTATTCAGCAGGAATTGTTTAATCCTCTTTCATCTTCTGCCGCTTGGAACATACGAATGTGGTGCGACCTCCAACTTTTATAATCTCCAATTCTCCTCCCTCCGGGCATTTGCCACCTTTGTAGCGATGGGGGAGAAGATAGGACTCTGGAAGAGACTTAATTTTATCATGATGTTCTATGGCTTTATGGAGTACGTTTTTCATATTCTTAAAAAGATGTTCCCATTCTGGATCATCTAACTGATCTGCATGGGTCAGGGGGTGGATCCTGCTCTGGTAGAGTATTTCATCGGCGTAAAGATTACCAATACCTGCTAAAACGTTCTGATTCAGGAGTAATGGTTTTATCATACCCTTTCTGTTCCTGAAGATTTCCTGGAAATCTTCAAAATTCACTTCCAGAGCATCAGGACCCAATCTTCTTTTTTCAATGAATTCATCAGGGTCCCGGGTTAAGCCCAGTTTCCCGAATTTACGGGCATCATCAAAGGCCAGGAAGTTGCCACCTGAAAATTTTAAGAGCAACCGTGGATATTTGGAACTATTTTTCGTATCGTAGTGCAGATAACCAGTCATTCCAAAATGCATTATCAAAAATAGGTCATTGTTCAACTTTCCAAAGAGATATTTCCCATATCTAATGCTTTCTGTAAATTTATGTCCTTCCAGGGATTCTTTCATCTCGGTGATGCTGGTTTCCATCAGAATTTCCGGACTGATCACACTCACGTCGGTTATTGGTTGTTGTAGGGAGGTTTTATCAAAATATTCTTTGAAGATCTCCACACTGGGTAGTTCAGGCATTTAGTCACCATTTAAATTTCATCATCATGATTTTATTAATTACACCCTTTTATTAATAGAGTTTATAAAATCAGAGTTATAAAACAAGTTCTTTTCAGGGTGGATTAATCTATTGTAAATTCAGTTAGAATAGTTTTGTAGAATAGTTTTAGGTATATAATAGTAATTTCAAACTTTCAAGAATAATATTGGGCAATAATTACTCACTATACTAAAAAAAGAAAGAAAAAAGGAGGGAAAGGGGGTTGAAAGTGGATTTTGGAGGGTTTTAGACGGCTTTTTCTCCCCTTTCTCCTGTTCTAATACGGACAACCTCTTCTACGGCTGAGATGAATATTTTCCCATCTCCAATATCTCCGGTTTGTGCTGTTTCTACTATGGTTTTAATAACACCATCTAAATCCTCATCTGCAACTATGATTTCCAGACGGGTTTTGGGCAGCATGTCGATTCGGTAATCACTTCCCCTGTAGCTTTCGGTTATGCCTAACTGTCTTCCGCGACCTTTAACTTCAGTTACGGTTATTCCATGGCATCCGATTTTTTCAAGGGCATCTTTAACTTCATCTAATTTGTTTGGTCGAATTATGGCCACTATTTCTTTCATCATATCGCCTCTAGTTTGCGCATATTCTAATTAAATCCGGTAACCGGTTTCCTCGTGTT
>Ga0209639_1002259_pt1 | contig 15840 bp, 3 predicted proteins | sample EPASupsiteHSE605_FD_187268 | JGI IMG/M metagenome (GOLD analysis project Ga0209639, IMG submission 187268) | Bioremediated contaminated groundwater from EPA Superfund site, New Mexico - Sample HSE6-05 (SPAdes) (version 2) | ecosystem: Environmental > Aquatic > Deep subsurface > Groundwater >...
CTGCTTTCGATCATTTATCTCCAACAAGAGATCTTGATTTTGCTACAGGACAACAAGGTCTTGCTCAAATAAGAAATACTATTTATGCTAAATATAAAAGTGGGGATGCTACTCCTATTACAAGTACTATCTTAAATATAACTCCTGGTCATTTAATTAAATCAGTTAATAATCAATTAGTAAGTACAGATATAGCACTGGCTTCTGATAAAGTAAGAATAGCAATTGTTAAGAATGGTAAGTTAATAGCTCCTGGTGGAAGAGCTGTAACTAAAGGAGTGCTAAATAATGTTGAAACATTAAAAGAAGGATTTACATATGCTATACTTCCATTACCAAATGGTAATGTAGCAATTCCATTACAGAGAAATAGCTTGCAACAATCTCAAGTAGACAACATGACTACTGCTATGAATATTTTTGGTAAAGTATTTAATAATGAGACATTAACTGAATCTGAAAAAAATACAATCCAATATATTCAAGATGATTTAAAGAATATTACAAGAGTAACTTCTGCTAATACAACTGAACCTATTAACTTTAATATAACTACTGTTGAAGGATTAAGAAATTATTTATCTATCTATACTCATATTCATAGAGCTGCAGGACCATCATTTGATTTGCTAGGTCAACTAATCACTCGTCCAAAAAATAGTGCATTTAGAGCAATATCTATTGAAGAGTTTATAGAGAAACCTAGTGAATTTACACAAGGAGAATTATCTAATAGAAAGTTTGTAAAAATTACTTTTGCAAGTAATAATGATTACTCAATAGCTTACAAATATTTTCCAGCCGTATCTGGTAAACAAGCTTTTTTAGAATTAATCACTAGTACAGGCAAAGCAACTAATAGAGTAAATAATAGGAAGTCTTTTGTTGGAGAGGATGCTATTAGCAATTTTAAAAAATTATTTTTATCTACAAAAGATGGTATTGCTAGGAGTCATTTTTCAGAAATGACTTTCACACCTTCTTTAAAACTACTTGAGAATATAGATTCTCTTAAATTAAGAAATCTTCAAGATACTGGCAAGACTGAAACGATTGCTTATTCAGATTATGTTAAAAGAAATACTTCTACTAATATTTTAGGATTAAATATTGGTACTGAGGAAAAGCCTGAATATATATACACACAACAAAGGTCATATATGTTTGATCCTTCTTTTAGTAATCCTTTAGAACAAATTACTGAAAATACTCAAACAGATGCTACAAAAGAAACTTCTGGAGAAAATGTTGTTCCTGTTAAAGAACAACTTCCTAATAAGAATGAATTGGCTATAGATGAAGATGGCTTCTTCCCAGAAAATACAGTTTCATTTTCTGTAGATTCAGAGGAAGCATCTGAGGTATCTTTGAGAGATTTACAGGCTATGCAAGGTCTATATGATTCTCAGTTAGGTATTAGTATCTTTGACACTGATTTTAAAAAAATATCTCCTAGTAGACAATCTTTGGAAATCAATACTTTAGTTGAATTGATATCTAGAGCTCTTTTAGAATCTCCTAATAATAAATTAACTTCCAAAGAATGGAGGGCTATTTTGGATAGCAGATTTTCAGATCTAATGAATTTAAGAGAAAAAGCTTTATCTAAAGAAGCACTTACCACTGTTGATTATATTGATTCAGTTATTAATCCGGTAGCTCGTCCTTATATTGAAGCTTTAGTTAAAAAATCTTTTGAGGAAAGAGCTGGTGTATCCACTTCTTTAGAACCTTCAATAGATTCTTCTGAAACAGACATTGCTGTAGAAGGAGCTGAAGGATATGCAGAGAAATCTCGTTTTGTAGATTCTTATACTTTTCAAGTAGATCATAGATTAACAATGTCTACCAAACTTAAATTAGCTTTATCTACAGTTCCTAGTAAAGAAAAAGGTATTGGTAATGTTCAATTAAGTTATCCTTTTGATGAAATTTATGATAGGACCATGGCATTATTACAAGGTACAGAACCTTCTTATGATGTAATGGCTGCAAAATTACAGCAGTATGCTCCCATTTTCCCATGGATTTCTCCGTTATTAAAACAACTTGCTGAACAAGATGAGTCTGTAAGAAATGGTTTTGTAGTTGTAATGCATAAGAGATATGTAAATATGCTATTTCTTGCTTGGAAGAAACAACAGGAATCTTATAAAATGAAAGTATGGAGATCCAATTCTAATGCTATTGAAAGAAATATTCAAGAAAGTTGGTTTAATGGATTAGTTCAAAATGATGAATTTGTTCAAATTAATAAGTTTGGAAAATATCAATTTACAGATGCAGCTAAAAAGAAAGCTCAGGTAACAAAAGGAGTTACTATTCCAACTACAGCTGCTACAGTGGATGATCAAAAAAAGGTAATGAATAATATTCTTACTCCATTAGGTATTTATCTATCTGATGGTACTATGGAGGAAATTATTTCAAAGGGCCTTTATTATAATGGAAGTCATTATCAATATAATGCTTTATTTGGAGAAGGAGGAGTTATTATAGAGGACCTTTATGGTAAAATATTAAATGCTTCTCTTGAATTAGATCAAGATGAGGATGATATTAATATTTTTGGAGGAGGTTATATGAAAGCTTTGATTAAATTAGAAGCTAAATATAACTCTATGAACTTAAGTAATTCTCATAGAGCTGGTAACAAAACTATAAATTCATACGCTGATACTAATCAATCATTTGATAGATTGGCTGCTTTAAAGTCAGATAGAGAATTATTAACTAGATTATCAAAATTACCATTTGCTAAACATTCAAGACTTCTTAGAATATTGGCTCAATATGACCCAAGGACTAATGAGTTTATATATGAAGATGGATTATTATTACTTAATAATGATGCCTCCATTAATGTAGAAGCTGCTGCGAGTTTTGAAGCTTTAAAGTTAAATGACATTAGTTTAAATGCTATTAAAGAAATTGCATCAGAATTTATTGGTGAAAAAAGTCTTCAAGATTTAGGTGAGGCTGAACATGATGCTATTAAATCAGCATTTTTCTTTAATAATAAAAGTGTTAAAGAGAGTGGTTCTAGAACCGGTCAACTATTTTATTTAACTATGTCTAACAAGACTGTAATGACTACTATGGAAGTTCCATTAACAAGATTTAATCTAGATGAGAATGGACAAATTCCTGAAGGTACACTTAAGGATATGGTAAATGTATTAGTTATGCCAGAAATTGAAAGAATGTTAGATTTTAGGAAAAAAACTAATAATGGTGCTATACCTGGACCACTTGCACATTATGATGAAGGATCTCAAATATTTTATTTTGTTCCTACCCTTAATACTATTGATGATTTGTTTGAAGAGGTTAATGGTAAAAGAATGTTAAAGACCGGAATGAATAATGTAGAAGTGTTATTTCCAGTAGTTCAAGAAGCATTAAATTCTTTTATGCAAAAGAGTATTGAAGATCAACTTACTAATTGGAAAAATATTCAATTTGGATATAATAAAGAAACTGGTAAATTTGATTTAGTAGATGCAGATATGTTGGCTTACTATCAACAAATTGTTCCTAAAAAAGTATCCACTGTTGCAATAGGAGAAGAGGTGTCTATTGAAGATTCTGAAACTACTGAAGAATATAATGATAGGTTATTTAAAACTATGGCATTTGATTATTTATCAAATTACATGTATCATAATATGAACTTATTCCAGTTGTTTGTAACAGATCCTGCATTTTACTATACTAATAAACAAGCTGACTTTTTAGCTAATAAGAATTACATGGCTTTATCAAAGTCTGTATTTGATAATATTGGTAAGCGTCTAGCTGCAGAGTCTGCTCCTGGATTACAAGGAGACTTTTCAAAAGTAGGTACCAATTATACTGTAGCTATTGCTAAAGATGCTAAATTATCTTCTGAGATAATGGATGTGTATAAGAGAATGGGTTTATCAAAAGCTGAGTTAAAGTCTTATGAAAATATTACTTCAACTGACGGTGCTGAATTTACAACTTTAGAAGAGCATTTAAAAATAATGTTTGTATATAATAAGTTAACAAAGCTTCAGTATGATATGTTGATGGAAAAACTAAATGCTCAAGGAGAACATCCTAAATCTACAGAGTATGATTTTTCTAAAAAAGAATTGGATTTAATTTTAAATGGCATTAATCTTATTATTAATAAGCCAGTACAAGTTCATAATAGAACTCTTTCTTATGGAAATAATTTAGATGCTTCTATGGAATCTAGATTATATATTAAATCAGCTGCAACTCCATTAATTCCTCAATTAACAAAAGGTCTTCAATTGGATGCATTAAGAGTTAGAATGGAAAGTAAAGGTAACCCTAATAATAAAATTGATAGATTAGCATTTACATCAGCTGTTAAAGTAGGTACTCCTGTAGGAACTGTTGAAATTTTTGATAAAGATGGTAATATTAATTCTGATAATTTATCAAAACTTCCTATATTAATTCTTAATAGAAGTGGTTTTAGAATTCAACAAGAGATCCCATTTAAAGAAGATCATGAAACTATTAATGATGGTACTCAACAAAGAGAACTTCTATTTGCAGGATTATTACATAATCCGGAATTAGCTGCTTTAAATAGAGAATATCTTGATACTTATAAAGAAATTTTTAATAAATATTATGAAGATCTTGCAAAAGAAATTGATTATAATGACAAAACTGGTAAAGTAAATACTGAAAAAGTATTACGAATAATTAGAGAAGAAGCTATTAGTAGAAACTATTCTATTAATAATATCATAGCTCTTGGTCTAGATAGTAATAATAAATTAAGATATCCTCTTTGGGGGTTACCTGCAGATTCTTCAATGGAATCTCTATTATTATCTATTGTAGATAATAGAGTTCGTAAACTTAAACTTCCCGGTATTAGTACTATTCTATCTCCACAAGAGGGATATCGTAAGGCAGATGATAGAATTAAATCTTGGGAGGATGTTAAAAATACTGCTAGTATTGAAGATACTTTATTTACAGAGGATTTTAATGGAGATTTACTTCCTATGAGACCTACAGATCCTAATAATCTTAATGGTGAATGGTTGCCTGCACAGATTTTAATTTCCTCTACTTTAAAAAGTCCTTTTGGAAAAGATATAAATGTAAGAGATTATGCTATTCAAAAAGAGGGCAAGTGGTACCTGGATACTAGTGCAGTACCTAAAGAATTATTAAAGGGATTTACTTATAGAATTCCTACATCTTCTCAATCTTCTATGGGTCTTGTACAAATTGTAGGATTCTTACCTGAGTCAATGAAAGAAATGGTTGTAGCCGCAAGAGACTTTATTGCTCAAATGGGTTATGACTTTGACGTGGATAAACTCTATACAAACTTATATCAAATGGCTTATAATCCAATTGATAAAAAGTTCCAAAAATTGGAAGATCTAAGTCCAGAAGCAGTGGCTGCAATTGTTAATATGGAAATGGCTAATCGTAGGATTAAACCAGATATAACACAATCTTCTGAAGAACAAGAAGTGTCTGAAGATGATATTGATAATATACAATTTACTAAAGAACAAGAATTAGCGGCAACTATTCAATCTAGATTAATTAAAAGGCAAACTATGGCTAAACACTTTAATAAATTATTAGACATACATATTAAAGTAATGGCTCATCCGGAAACTAATAAATTAAGAACTCAAACTGTAAGTTATGGTAAATTAGAATCTCTAGCTGCAAAATTTGCTGAAAAGAAATCTAATGCTGTTCAATTTAATCCTTTATCACCACTTTACCAAAGAACAAAATATGTAAATGCAACTGCCGGTCAACAAGGTGTTGGTGTATTTTCTGCAGGTATTGTATTTTTAGCATCAGCACAATCTGCTGACTTAGGGTATATTAATCTAAATAAAGATGGAAAAAATGTTTTTAATGTAACCATTAATAAACATAAAACTGTAGGAGATTTAAGTAGTCCAGCTACATTAGATGGATCTACTACTAGACTTTCTATTATGTCAAGATTTCAGAATGCCAGTGTGGATGATGAAAGTTTACAGGCACTGGCTGCTCTTAATATCAATAATGGTACTTTTAATGCTCTAACTGCAGGTTCGATGTTAGGTTTTACAGAAGAAGAATTAGTATCTATTATTAATCAACCTATTGTAATTGAGTATGTACAATTGCTTAAATCAAAACAAAGTTCATTTGCAGAGTATGAACCTAAGGTAGAAGATTCTATTATTAATAATCTTTTAAAGGTTATTTTGGATAGAAAGGCTTTTGCTACTAAGGATGATCAAGATCAATGGCATAAAAGTGTCATCCATGATTATGGGCAACTGAGTACAGAGTACTTTACAGATCTAGTTGCTAAAGAACGTCCCACAGATTCTACAGAAGCAGCTACTTATGATAACGCTCAATATTATGCATTAATCACTTTTAATAAATTAAGAGAAGCTGGTAAAGAAATTCTCAAAGTTCAAAATGCTGTAAATATTAGTAGTAAAGGAATTGGCAAATCATTTCTAGAAGCTTCTAAAAAATACAACGATATTTTGAAATTAGGAACTTTATCTGCTAATATCACAAATGCAGAAGCATTGATTGGTATATATAAATATGATGAGAATGGAGATTTATTAGATTTTGAACCAAATACTATTCGTGGTTATGTAGCCAAATATGTATTAGAGCCTTCATTAAAAATTTACAAAGATACTGATGGTAATCCATTATTTCCTTATATAAATAATGCATTTACAAAAGCTATGACTAATTTATTAGAAGTGGAAGGAAAGACTGATGCTGTTGGAGAGGCATATTTAAAAGAGGCTAGATCATTCTTTTCAGGGTTAAAAGGGTATTTATATACTAAACCACAAACGTTTGGAATAACAAATCCTAATGCTGAGAGAAGAAGATTATTAATTGATAAGAAGTATGTTGGTAATGAAGCTAAAGAAGATGGTTATAATTTAGCAGGCAGGAAATATTCACTTGCTGGTATTATAGATTTATTAGCTTCTCAAAATCATCCTATTATTACTAATAATAAGTTCTTAAGAAGATTACAAGTCATTCTTAATCAAGAAGGACTACCTTCATTAATTACTTATAAAGCAACTGTTGCACAATCTTCTGAGGAGTTAGATATTTATAATGACTTTACTAGATTACTTATGGCGGATGCTCCAATATCTATAAGTAGTCAAGCAGAAACTCTTACTTTTTCAAGTAGAGATTTAGCTATTGATTTAATAAAAAATGCATATTTAAATGGAGGATCCCAAGGTCCTTCCGAGTATATTAGATATATACCTATTCAATATTTAATTAATATTGGTACCGGTAAAGTATTTAATAATATTAATTTTAATAATGATGAACTTTATGGAAGTCCAACTTCTGGATATATGTTACAGTATTTGCAGCATAATCCTAAGAAAGTAAAAGCAGTATTTCCAGTTAGTGGTAAAATGACTCCTGAGACATTGAAGTATTTATCAAAAACAGTAGATTATTTTGTAGATGAAGAAGGATTTCTTACTTATTTTACTCCTTCTGAGAATCTTGTAAGTTACTTTGATGGTGTTATTCCTGGAATTATGAGAATGGATATTGGTAGTGGTAAATCAGAATTATTCTTATATGATGCTGAGAACAATACTTATCAAAGAATTCCTACTTTAAGATATAAACAAGTTTTAGAGTATCAAGCTACTGTTGGAAAAGATGCTATTGCACAATCTGAATTTATTCATAATCAAACTGCTAATTTTAAATTAACAGTTAAAGGATTTACTAAATCTTCAAAAGGTGTTAGTAGAAATAGTGGATTATCAGAAAGACAAGCTTATCTTGATAAGTATTTTCCTGGAAATAAAACATATACATTAAGTGCATTACATATGATGCTTACTGATATGAACCCAGGATCTCCTGCTGAAAATATGTCACTTCGTCCTATAGTTAAAAGACTTATTGAAGCTATGGAAAAGTATGGTATTAATCCGGCTGTAGAAGTTAGAACTCCTGATACTATGATTAAAACACCTAATGGATTAACTCCAAGGGGAGCTTATTTACCTGATGGTACTATTTTAATTAGAAGTACTCTACCTGAAGTATCTACAATGTTACCTGCAAATTACTTTATTACAAGTATGGTCCATGAAGCAACACATGCTTTATTACAAAAATTTGTCAAAGATTATGTAAATGGTAAACCTATACCAAAGGAAATCACAATAGCTCTTTCTAAATTAGATGGTATGCGAAATCTTACTAGTATTAAAGCTAAGTTAGAAGAGATTAATGATATTGAGATTAAACATGGGGTTAGTACTTTAGACGAGTTTGTTGCAGCTATCACTAGTTCTCAGCAATTTAGAGAGTTTATTAATACAAGCTCTAATAAAAATAGATTAGTTGAGATTTTATTGGAAATATTTTCAGCTATATTTGGAGTTTCCTTAAATAATACTCAAGATACATTAAAATTTATTGATGATAATGTAATGTCTATATTAGATACTTTAGTAATTGGAGAGAAGACAACTACTGCAACTGCATCTCAAATAGTAGTTCCTCAAGGCGAGTATGGATTCCTAACTAAGTATATTGAAAAGAATCCTTCTTTGGAAGATGTGGCTATAGCATTAGATCAGTATAAAACTAATCTCAAGTATGCTAAAGAAGATAAATTAAGTGATTTTGAAATTACTATGAATAAAGAGGCTATTGCTTATCTAGAAAAGTATATTGATAATTATCAGTCAGTTGATAAAGCAACTTCTATTAATGCTGCTTCTATTAGTAAACAAACCCCTTCTTATTATAAAGGAAATATAACTTTAACAGCTAATACTATATTTGTTTTTGGTAGTAATCCAGAGGGAAGACATGGAGCTGGGGCAGCTAAAGTTGCTAAAGATAATTTTGGAGCTATTTATGGCCAAGGTGAAGGATTACAGGGTAACTCTTATGCACTTCCAACCAAAGATTTAAGAGTTAAAGAAAATAATGGATTTAAATCTATATCTTCTGATGAAATAATAAATAGTATTAAAAAATTATACTCAGTTGCATTACAAAATCCAATTAAAGAGTTTAAGATTGGTTATAGGAATACTACAGAAAAATCATTAAATGGTTATACAGGATTGGAAATGATAGAAATGTTTAATAAAGCAGGTACTCCTCCTAATAATATTTTATTTAGTGAAGAATGGGTAAAAACTGGTAAGTTAACATCTTTTACAGTTCCTAAAATGGAGAATATTACTTTTGAAGAATCTTCTTCATCAGATTATGCTGATAGAACAGTTAAAAACGCTTCTGCAGATGCTACGATAGCTATTGCAGTTAATTTTGATACACGAGGTGAAGTAAAAACTAAATCAGCTGTTGAATCTCAAAATAAAAAATATATTCCTGTAGATGCAAATAGTTTAGAAATTACTTCTGAAAGGGTAAATCAAATAGTGGATTCTTTAAATAAAGTAAATGCAGGTATGTTTGGATTGACTTTAAATATTGCAGGTAATGGTATCTATACTATGAAAGGTAAATATACTCAAGCACAAGTTGATGAATTTACTTATGAATTACTTAAAGCAGTATTAGAATCTCCTAATTTAAAAAATAGAATTGCTAGCATTAGAACTGGTGGGCAAACTGGATTTGATGAAGCCGGTGCTAAAGCTGGTATGAAATTAGGAATTCCTACAATAATTTTAGCTCCTAAAGGATGGATATTTAGAAACATCAATAATGTTGATATACATAATGAAATAGAATTTAAAAATAGATTTATAATAACTCAAAAATCTAAAGAAGAGTTCTCTATACCAACTGATGAAGACTTTAAGGACAATTCTAAAATAACTTCTTTCTCAATAGATGAGGTATCTCAAAAAGAATCCGTATCTTTGGATGATTTTAATAATGATATTAAAGAACAAATTCGTTCTATGATGGAATGGCAAAATAAAAACTGTTAAGTATGGCACATTGTATAAACATTAACTCTCCGGAGTATCAATCTTTAAAAGCAGCTTCTGGCAATTCAATGCCAGAGGCTTTGCTTAAAGCTAGTATAGCTGTTTGGCAAGAACAAAATGGTCTAGAGAAATGGCCATCTTTATCAGAATTATCTGGTATGACTAATTCAAATATAAAAGAATCTTCTCAACAAGAAGTTTTCTATTCATTAGATGAAGCATCTGGAGTTAATTATGATACAGTAAGTTTTAAAGATATAGATGTTGATGAAGCATTGGCTGCAGCTGGTGTAGAGTCTGGAGTAGCTGAAGAAAAAACTCAACGATTTTTGATTGTAAAGAAGACTTTATTTCATAATATGAGACAATTAAATAATAGAATCTTTCGTTTAAAAGATCGTATTAAAAATACAAAAGTAACTTCTTTAAAAGAATCTTATAATAGAACTTTACTTACTCTTGAAGAGCAATTAGATAAATATCAAGAACAGTATGATGCGTTTAAAGATGTGCAACAAATTGAACAATTAAGAGATTTTGCTGAACAAGATATTGCCAGAGTAAGAGAACTTTTAAAACAACCTACTTTGTCATCAGAAGATTTAGAGGAGGCTCGTAGATTGGTCCATTTATGGAGTAGTGTAGGAGATTTTACTCCAAATATGGCCGAATCTAATCCTTTATTTACAGCTGTTGAACTTCAAATGGATAGTTTAAAGTATGGATTTGAGGATGAGGCTGGTAATCATATTAAGGGATTTGCCGACTATAAATCTGAAATGGATGCTTTAGGAGGAATAGTAGAGGAGAAAGCTGCTGATGTAGTTGTTGATTTTGTTAGGACTAATTTAAAAGATAAAGAGTTGAGTAAAGAAGTTATTCTAAAAGCTTTATCTGATATACAATTTCCTCATCTATATTTATTAAGTTTAGATAGAGTAGATGATGCTTTATTGCAAGCTATAGCTACTTCAATCCGTAAAGTCGAAGCAGAAAGTTTAAGAGAGACTCAAGCTAGAATTGATAAAATGGATGCACTTTATAAAAAAGTGAAAAATAAATTAGGTAATAATTATGATATTCTAAAACAAAAATTAAAAAATGGTAAATTAACTGGCAATCTTATTTATAGATTTACTCCAGAATATTTTGATGCAAGAAATGCTTTATATTCAGAAGCTAGATCTGATAAATCTGGAGCAAAATGGAAGGATTACTTTGATTGGATTAGGAGAGAAAATATCTTTTTTGATATTAGGCTATTGTTTGATGAGAATGGTAATGAGAAATTAACTCCTGAGTCAGAATTACATAAAGAAGAGCTTATTAAACACCTTGGTGAGAAAGGTTTTATGTATTATTACGAGAAACAACGTGAAAAATTAACTGCTTATTTTGAAGCTAAAGAAGCATTTAAATTAAATGTGCAAGATAGAACCGATATTAGTCAAGGTGAAAAGGATGCTTTACTTTTAACTTGGGAAGCTACTAATTCTCCTTATCTAGATTTAGATAGAATGCTTGATCAAAAAATGATTATGGCTAATGGTAAACCAATAGGTAGAGGAAGAACTAGTTATATTACTTCAGTTCCTAGAAGATTTAATAAAGATGGGTCCGAGACTGGATATTATGACTCTAATTATACTAAAGTAGAAGCTGACCCAGAATTATTTGAATATTATAATGAAATTATTAAAACTTTAGCAGAGGTAAGATCTTATTTACCTGAGGAGGATAGGAGACAATTACAAATTAATAGTCTTCCATATATTAAAAATAAATTATTAGGAATGTATGCTAACGATGGATTAAAAGTAGGAGCTTCCGGTGTAATGCAATTAGTTCAAAGTATATTTACAGAAAGTATACAATCTGAAATAGAATTTGGTGAGGAGGATTTAAGTACTGGTTCCATAAATAGATCTGCTAGTATGGCTTTTAAAGATAAAACTGCTAAAATAATTAATACTAGATTACAGGCTAAAATTGCTGAGCATGTTCGTACTAATGGAGGAGAACCTTCTAGAGCAATGATTTTGAAATGGCGTAGCGATATTAGAGATGAAGTAGCTCAAGAAAAATCTTGGGATATCAATAGTATTATGAAAGTTTATATTGGGTCTGCCATGGCTTATAAAAATAAATCGGCTGTTTCCAGTGTATTAAATCTAGCTCAAGTAGCTGTTTTACAAAAAGGAGCAGTTAAACCTGCTGGTACCAGGGGGTCTGTAGATATTTATGGTCAACCTTTAACTCAGCAAGGATTAAAAAATATTAGTGAATTAATGTCTTATACTACTGATATATTTTATGGGATGCCTAGACATGCTGTAGAAGGTAAGATTAAAGAGGTTGTTGTAAAAGGATATGAAAAGGAATTTGAAAGACTAAAAGTAGCTTTAGAACATAACCAACAAAATTTTGATAAAGGTTTAATATCTGAAGCACAATATAAAAGAAATAAAGAATTATTTGAAAGGGAATCTAAATCTTTACAAACTACTATAAGTATGTCTTCTATTGGAGATGGATTCTTAAAATATGGTCAATTGGTAGGTATGGGTTATAATGTAATTGCCGGTGTTGTTAACTTAATGGTAGGTTCTATGGAAAATGCCACTAGATCAGCTGAAGCATCTTTAATTAATCCAAAAGCTTTATCTCTTGCTTATAAAGATGTAATGTCTATTATAGGTAATAAAACTACTAAAATAGGTAAAAAAGTAATTAATTTAGATAGAAAATTAAATATTACTCAAAAAGCTCAGAATGAATTGTATAATAATACATCTGATTTTTGGAAAAACTTTAGAGCATTATCTCCATTTAAAATTACTGAAAAAACTGAAATGATGAATCAACTTCCATTAGCATATGCATTAATGAGAAGTAAAACAGCTTATAATGCTGCAGGAGAGGACATCTCTATGTGGGAAGCTTTTAATGAAGATGGTGATGTTAAAGAAGGATATCTTTTATCTAAAGATATGACTAATGAAGAGGCTATTAGTGCTTACCAAGTGCAGGTATCTCAGTTGATAAATCAAACCCATGGTAACTATAATGTAAATTCTCCAGTTTATGGTAAAAAGTTTGCTATAGGTAGAATGATGTTTCAATATAGAACTTGGATGCCTGAGATGTTTATGCGTAGATGGGGGGCTGAAAAGGATGATAAACTATTAGGTATTAAAACCAAAGGTCGTTGGAGATCTTATGGATCTGTATGGAAAGCCAGTCAAAATAACCAAAATCCTGATGTAACTTATACTGCATTAGAGAATAGTTTATATGCTACTAAAATGTTGATTCGAAAAATTTTATTTATACCTCAATATAAATATGCTATTGATCCTAATGGTAATAGGGTTTCATATAGGGAGGCCTATACTAAAGATGGTAGGTTAAAAACTGGATACAAACCTATCAGAGCTTTTGATGATAGAATGACTGAATTAGATGCTCGTAATATGAGAGCTAATATTGTTGAATTATCTTTAGTAATTCAGTTATATTTGACTAAGTTATTATTATTAGCAGCTATGCCTGATTTAGATGATGACAAAAAGAGAGCTGCCATTGCTTTATTAAATCTTGGTAATCGTCTTAAAACTGATATTTTAATGTTTGCTAATCCTGTTGAATATGATAAATTAAATAAGAATTTATTACCAGTTTCTCAGTATTTAAAACATATTGGTACTTGGGGATATGATGCAGCTAACTTTTTAATGACTTGGGACGATTCTAGTTGGGAAGATTTTGTGAAACAAACTGGTATCATTACTCCTGGATTTAGTCAAGCACGAAGAGTTTATACATATACAGATAAACAATTTAATAATTAAGATTAAATTTTTTATAAGGACAACCAGAGGGACAAATTTTTTATAAGGACAATAAATAGCCTGTATGTTTAGTACAGGCTATCGTTGTCTTAAATTACAGGGACTCCTGTAACTGTCGTATTAGGGTCAATGTATGGTAATTCTGTTACCATATATCCAAGTAATCCTGGATTTACAACTACTCCTGTAGTAAGATAACAAGTTACTACTTCAGTAGAATCTACATCGGCCAGAATTTCAGTTTTTTGGATAACACTCCAGACTCTTTTTATCTGAAGATTAGCAGCTATTAAGGCTGGATTTCCCTTATCAAATAGAGTCCCTTCATAAGGACCTACTGGATTTATAGGGTTTTTAACAGGCTTAAATTGCTCTTTAAATTGGGTATAAGTAATACTAGTCATTTGGTTCTTTTATTTCTACATTGTTAGAGTATCCAATTTTTTTAACTGTAGGAGGTTGAGTTTCTGGGTCACTTTGTGCTATATTAGCTTGAGTTTCCCGAATATTTTTATAAATAGGTAAAAACCCTAATATAGTTACAATTCTCGTTTGTAATATAATAGGGAGTTCACCTTTTTCAATAAGCGTTAAGGATGAATGTATTGTAAGCATATTAATGTATCCAATAAGTAGCCATTTCAGGAACAGCTTTTAGTTTAACTACTTTACAAAATATGGTGCCAGCATATTCCATGGACCATTGTAAAGCATTAGCTACAGAATCTTTTATATCTTCCGGAGCTTCTACTAATAATTCATCATGAACTGCATTACATATCCATACTTTGAATAGTAAATTATTTTGCTTTAAGTAATTGAAGAAAAATACTCCCGCTACTTTAGTCATAATTGCAGAACTACCCTGCACTGGATAATTCATAGCATGTCTTTCTATAGAACCTTTTTGTTGTACAAATTGAGTAACCATTGGTTTAAGTTCATTCTTAAATAATGGAGAGTCAAGTTGTTTTTCAGTTCTATATAATTCCCAGAAAGTCTGATCCATAGATTTTTGAGTATCCTGCAATTCTTTCCAATTGTAGATATAATGCTTATGTTTTGTAATAGGTGATAATAATATATAACCTCTTTCCCAAGCTTCTTTTTTAACTTGTTTAAAGTAATTATGAATACCTGGAAAACTTGTTAAGTAAGATTTTTCAATAGCATTTCCTAATTCAAGAGGTAAACTAAGATTTCTTGCAATAGTAGAACCATTTCCACCATAATGTATCGCAAATTTAGCTTTCTTTGCATCAGATCTTAATTTAGGAAATTTCCCTTTTACTTCTAACTCAGGTACTCCATCTAAGTCTTTTGGAAAACACATTTTTGCTACAAAACTATGGCCATCCCTCTTCTCCTTACTATTATAGAATTCAATCAGCTTAGTTTCTTTACTCAATTCTGTAAATATCAAATCTTCTTGAGCAGTATAATCACAATCAATTAACACGTGTCCAGGTGATGATACAAAGCAAGCTCTAGTAATTTCATCTGAAGGAATGTTCTGAAGATTAATATACTCCTCACCAGTATCTTTATTTTTACCACCAGAACTTAATCTGGTTGTATCCATAAGTTGATTGTATTGAGTGTGAATTCGTCCTGATACCGGATTAATCTGATCAAGAAATGTCTGTCCATAAGTAGATATAACTTTCTCAGCTTGTTTATAATCCAGATATAAAGAAGCTAATGGTGAAATTTTCAATTGAGGTTCAATTACTTTAGCCTCTACTGACTTTTTCAATATACCAGTCTTTTTATCTTTAACTATAAGATTAAATCCAAGTGATTCAAATAGAGGAATAACTTGTTTTGGAGAAGACCAAGATATTCCACATTTCTTTGGAGAATATCCTAAGAATAGATCTCCTTGTAAGTCTTGTGAAATAAATTCATCATCTGCATTTTGTAAAACCCAAGTATCTAAAGTTTCTTTAGCTTTATCAAAAGCAGCTTTATCTGTAGCCATTTTATCTTTCCATTTTTGAATATCCAATTTT